>Ga0209090_10001026_pt1 | contig 17887 bp, 9 predicted proteins | sample ArcticOcean_MG_C_9_FD_187432 | JGI IMG/M metagenome (GOLD analysis project Ga0209090, IMG submission 187432) | Marine microbial communities from western Arctic Ocean - ArcticOcean_MG_CB2_152 (SPAdes) (version 2) | ecosystem: Environmental > Aquatic > Marine > Oceanic | place: Arctic Ocean... | reverse complement strand
AACCGGCTTCTTCGTCACCGGATTTAAGGACGACGGGTTTGATATTTTCCACACTCGCGCTTTTGTCGAATCGCATACGCGCCTGGCTTGAAGTTCCGTGACGAGCGGCGTTGTCACTGGACCGAACACGTTTTGACACGAACCTGTTGATATATCGGAACAAATGTCGATTTCGGAGACTGCGTTTTCATTGCCATCAATGGCGACATCTAATCTCGCGCAAAACATGTGCTGGTGGATTTGTGAGTTCACACCCGGTGCGACGAGAACGCCATGCGTTGGATCATCGTTGCTTTCAAAAGCCGATATTGCGTTCGTTGATAATTCGCCTGTCAATTTGATCTCAAATTCAATCGTGCCGTCTTGTTGAAAGTAATAGTAAAACAAATACTCATAATTCACAACGGTGGCGATAATACTCAGAACGAGTCTTCGTGAGCGCCTTGTCTCGGAGTGACCGGTCCTATATTCAACGTGCTTCCATGATAACCCGTGGTCTTCTTCGTGCATGCATACGGCTTTTTTAATGACGTACGGTTCTCCTTTCGAGTTCGCCAACGTCGCATCGAAGTAATGAATATTTCCCAAACAATCGCATCCGAGTTCTAAAGAATCTGTGCAATAGCCTAAACCGTAGTCGCCAACATCAAACGCACACTTTCTCGTATACGGCGGATTCGGATCGGCATAAGGAACGGCCATTTCGACTAAACTCGCGCGATGTAATATCGGACGATTGTCGTACTTAACGTCGTGTAAGACTAAGCCTTCTCTGTAATTGAAACCAACTCTGAGCGTCCATTTATCCCATTTGACGAGACGGCCATCGACTTCGAACGCGGCCCCTTCAGGTTGTACGATTTCCAAAGGTTTCATAGCATCGCGCCAAACGTTTGCGAGATACGAATTACTCTTTAACTTTTCGCGATGGTAGTTAACAGACTTCATTGGAATCTCTCTGGCGACGTCTTGACAAGTAATATCCACGACTTTCCCGGCATTCAAATCAACGACTGGCAATAAATCGATCGGATGCGCGTATTGATTATCATCCAAATCATCATCTCTCCAATACAAAAACGTTTGCACCAATCTCGCCGGAATCTCGCCGTCATCTTTTCGCCAATCCAACGGCTCCATACCCGGTTCCGTAACGTGCACGGACCAAGGATCGCAAACAAGCATAGTCAAATCCTCTATTCCATATCGCTCCTTCATCATCGCTTTCACTTTCTGATCGTTCTTACATATCCTTTCCGCTTTCAAGCAATCATCCGGCGTTATCAATGGCTGCTGCCCCTTTTTCACTTGTTCGACCTTAACGACTTCCAAGCTCTTCACGGCGATTACATACTTATAGGCTTCACCGGTCCATGGAACGATGATCATGACCTCGCCTCGCCTTTCATGAACAGCATCACCATCACCGCACGCAGATAACTCTTTCCTCGTTGGTTCCGCTAGCGTAATATAATTGAACAACATCATCTTCTCTTCCTCTTCCAACGAAGAGTTAGTTACTACTTTCCCGGTTCGAATTGAATTCGAGAAATTGTCTCGAACGACCTTAGCTAACTGAGAGATCTCTTCCGAGCTCAGTTCATCGAGCATGTGTGCAGTCACGGGGCTCATTTTTACTTTAGATCGATTTCTTAATCGACGCCGAGCGCGTTGAAGCAACAAACACTGTTTGACGACTGAGACGATTCCGAAACGTCGTTTCCGTAAATTCGAACAAAATAGGCGTTTCTTTCAATTTTTTTCCTTCTTTTTTCGAGAGAGAATTGCCCTTTTTTAGACAGACGCTTTTTGGGGCGACAGCCGCCTTATCCATTTTTTTCTCAATTTAGCCTCAGAGTTATAAAGGTTTGCATACACTTTTATTGCATATAATAAACACACACAGAGAGAGAGAAAGAGAGAAAGGGAGAGAATGATTTCGCAACTAAGCTTGAACATGACGACGATTCAAACGAGCGCGTTTAACTCCATTCGCCGCAACCGATCCATGGCCTTGAAATCGCAATCCACTTCCCAAGGAAATTTCTTCGGGAAAAAGAAGCGGTTTTCTTTCCGAGTGCAGGCGGTCGGAGAAGGAGGTTTATCGCGCGACCAAGAGATGATGGGCGGTGTTGGCGGCGATATTGGCGCGAGAGACCCGACGGCGGGGGAAATTGGGTCGAACTTTGGCACGTCCACGTTAGGTCACGCGGATACGGACCACATCGTCAAAGCGACTGGGAAAGGGGCGAAGAAGTTGGCGGATATGACGCTGTTGAAAAACCGGTCGATTCAACAGTTACCAGCGGATGCCACGGCGTGCACGTTATCGGACGAGGAGATTTATAGAAAACAGTGCGTGGATTGGAAGGTAAGACCGAGCAACAAAGATTCTATTCCGAGGTTACGATGGGAGGTGACGACGACGGATGGGGAGAAGTTCGCGGCGAGATGTCAAGCGGTGGCGAGCGAAGCCGGATGGCCGGTGGAAACGACCGCGACTGGTGAGAAGGTGTTGGTGGAAGTGCACACGAAAGACGTGAAAGGGTTGACGATTAATGACTTCATACTAGCGACGAAGATTGAAGCGGAAGAGGAGGTTGCGGCGATGATTGTGAAGAAGGCGAAGATGGTCAGGAACTGGATTTAAGTTTTGAATCGAGGCCTTTGATGTTCTTTGACGCGTTTGCGAAAGTTATTTTACGACAACTTTTTTAATTCTCTATAACTACACAAGTATATATCTACACGACTGCAGGCTAATAATGCGCTACTTTCTTTCTAACTGTATCTTCATAATCAACAAAGCTTTATTAATCTTCTTCATCATCTTCTTCGTCGAAGAGTTCGCGAACGTTCGGTAAAAGCGAAGGAATGCGTCGTAAATTTTTAAAATCGACGCGCATCAAGTCGAACGCAATCATAGCGTTTTGTCCCCTCGCACTCGCGATTCCATCGTCACCATTAAAACTTGGCACTTTTGGATACCGTTGCGAAAAATGCGTCAAGATGTTTAAATATGCGGAACTTCCAATCTCGAGAGCTTCCGCCGTCGTCGAGTGCTTCTTTGCCAACGCTTCGTGTTCTAATCCATCCTCAAACGTCGCCTCGTGAATGAGCAGCGTGCACTCTTTCGCTGCGTTTCTCATGTTTTCACATGGCCGCGTGTCGCCAGAGTAGACTATAGAATATGGCAAGTTTGATTTGTTTGTCATACCTTCTAATTTGATGCCAAACGCGTGCGCGCAGTGAGTCACCGGAATCGACACGAGTTTCTCAAACGGCGATGAGAAAGAAGAAGAAGAAGAAGAAGAAGAAGAAGAAGAAGAAGAAGAGGAGGAGGAAGAGAGTAGCAACTCTTGCATCGTTTTCGATTCCAACGTATCTCGACAATCCACGAATCGGTAGCTCAAAGGTTCTATCTTTTCGCACTGGCTTAAAAACCATCGCAACGGTCGAGGTCCAAAAACAGTTAAATTTGGAATGTCTTCTTCCTTCACGCCTGAACTCAAAAAAGCTTCGCGACGCTTGGCGAGAATCGACGGTAAACCTACGTGATGGTCCGCATGTACGTGCGAAATCCACGCAAAGTGCATGTTTATAAGCATATTGTCCACGACTGTAGTGTTGCCATTTTTCGAACGATATATTTGTCCCAAAGATCCTTCGCCAGAATCCAACAGAGCCGAATAGTTTTCGCCGTCCTTCTCGACTTCGAGCAAAATTCCCGTCACGTTTCGATGTTTCGCCGGTTGCGCGGAACCGGTGCCGAGGAAAGTTACCACGACTTCGTTGTCGTCCACATCATCTACGACTTTATGACCTGGGTGGTTCGCACAGAACTCATCATTTGTCGTCCTGTTACTTTTGTCTTCGTCTGGGTTTTTGTTCGTCTTTCTTCGCAACTCTGCCTCTTTCGCGGCTGTTTCGCGAATCACGTGCGGCGTCTCGATCTTTGGCACCGCACTTTCGTCTATTCCCATCGATCTTTGCGGCATGAGCGTGAACTTCAACAAACTCTTACCAGCTACTCCAAACGACGTCGATGGTTTTTTGTCATCGTCATCGTCTTTGGATGCGCTCGGAGGCTCTGGAAATATACTCCCGTCCACGCCGTGTAACTTTGCTTGAACCGCCCGAGAAGCTAAGAAAATGGGCGTTCGCTCGTTTCGCGAAGCATTCGCAAACACGTGCTTTGCTTTTGTGTTCGCGAAGTTTTCTTGGACGAAAGCTCGGTATTCGCTCGAGTTTGCCACATTTGCCGGCGCTAAGTGTATGACCAAATCTCTCTCTTCGTTTACGTCCCATCCGCTCGAACATTTTTTCATTTTTTCTACGATCTGAATTGCCGCGTCTAAATGCGATTTGGTCGGTAAATCGACAACCGCGAACCTCGCGCCTCTTCCAGCCTCTTCCACGCACATGCCCGGCGTTATAATCTTTTTTTCTCCGCTTTCTAGCTCAATTTCAATCGATTCGCCTCGAACGAGTACTCCCCTCTCTTTCCCTCTGGGAACGCCCAAAGCGTCCGCTTTCTTGGCATCAAACTTCCCAGGCGGCGACGCGAGCTGAACCTCGTAACTCACCACTGGCTCTAATTCTATCGCGCTCGAAGATGATGAATCGCAGTTTCTTCCGCCGTTATCGTTATTATTATCGTTATTTTCATTCAACCTCTTCCCTAACGGCCCGATCATCTCCGGCACTCTTAACATCGGCTTCACCTCGCAAATCTCGTCCCGAAACGTCTCCCCGCCTCTCTCAACGACAATACCTCTATTCCCCGCCACCAAAACTTTCACCGCCTCCAACAAATTCCGAACGTTTGGACCGTGTACGGTCATTTTCGGCATCGTCGTCCCCGTCGTCGTAGCTAAACCTCCATCGTCGTAAACCTCCGTCGTCGTCGCTAAACCTCCGAGCGTCGCGCCCGCCGCGTCCGCCAACGTCAACAACATCCCAATCACTCCTCCGGTCGCTTTACTCGTCGTCCGAGTAAAAAAAACGCGCTCTAATCTTGTCATCTTCAGCTTATGTTCCACGCAAAATCTCTGAAACCCTTCGCCGACGTTAAAGCAATATCTCCTCTTGTCCGTGAACAACAGAACCGAAGGCGTGGTATCCTTACCATCGGTATCGGTCCCTAAACCGATAATTTGCGCGTAACACGTTCCGAGCTGCTGTTTTGCTACGAATGGATGCGAGGAAGAGACCTTCGTTCGAACAGTATTTCCTCCTCCTTTCGTCATGATATCTGCGCAAAAGCCTGCTCTCCCTCGTCGTTGCAAATTGGAAATTCCTCGATTAAAGTTAAATCGCCCCAACTTTTGCTGCTCGTCGGAACGTGGAAACAACGACGAACAATAATACGAATGTTTCAAAGAGTGACAATAATAACGAGAATAACACGTCGATTGTTGTTTCGGTTGTTGTTTCGGATGATTCGCAAAGGGGCTGAAAAATCTTCTCCTCAACAACATGTGTTATTTTTATTCAAAGTCTTGTGTTTTTTTTATAAGGAAAGCGATTGTAAAGAATTTTGTATCTCAACGCTTCTTCTTAATTGATGACTGTTTTTTGTGCCTCAACGCGGTGAAAAGAACGCCGAAAACGCCTCCAACTATCCCGGCGGATCCAAACGCTTTCATTCTCATCTTTCGTTTTCTTCGTTCTTCGTTTTCTTTTTGTTCTTCGTTTTCTTTTTGTTCCTCTCGTCGCCTTCTTTCCTCTTCCAACTTATTAAACTTTCTTTCGGGTGGTTTTGCCGGTTTTAAGGAGAGTTATCCGTGGTGATAATAAAGCTGTTTCGGGATGTCGTCGCCACCGAGTAAAGGCGACGCGTCGACAGCTTTGATTCCCGCGGTGACGAAAGCCTGTTGCGCTGGATGGTTGGCGATGCCGTGCGAATCGAGCGGCACGCGCGGGTTAATGAATGATGGCGGTTCGTGCGGTAAGCCAGAGCCCGTCATTGAGACTTCGTGTATTTTTAATGTGGGTTTTCATAAGCTTTTGAGATGATGATATAAAATAACACATATATATTAAAGTCTAGGTAACGTTCTCAACACTCGAAACGGAGCGACTTGGCTGAACCCATCGGGCCAGGTTACGCTGACCGCGTAGTTTCCAACCGTCGCGACGGAGACGGGTTCTAAATCGTCCGGGACTCGCTCGCCGGTGAGCAAAACGTCCGGGGACTCGTCGGAGTTTTTCGCGCGAGCGGATTGGTCGGATTTTCGGACCGATGCTCCAGAAACGTAGAATGGAAGCCCGTCGTTGACGTCGGAAATTTGGACTTTGAGGCATCCTCTTCGGTCTGGGTCTAATGCCGCGGTTGGTCCTCGACCGGAGTTGATTTTGGCGACTTCGCGAACGACGCACGCGCCGATGTCTTGGTAAAGCGCGGCGATTGGACCGGTCGGGTCGGAGAGGGAAAGAGGGGTGCCAGAGTCACCGCCCGAGGACAGTCCAGGTTCGATCGGCATTTCTATTAAATGCGGGATGTCGTACGCTTCGCAGATAGATTTGCCACTCCCTCGACCGAACGGTCTGTAGACTTTACCGTCGTCGCCGGTAAAGGTGGACATGTTTTCAACAACCGCCACGCACGGAACTTCCAATTTTGCAAACATTCTCACGCCTTTATCGACATCGATAAACGCCAACCTTTGCGGCGTGGTCACAACAACCGCCGCGGTTATTGGAACCACTTGGCCTAACGTCAAATGAATATCACCGGTCCCGGGAGGCATGTCCAGCAAAAGATAATCCAACTCACCCCACTCGCTGGTGGTTAATAACTGATTCACCAAACCGGAAACCATTGGCCCTCGCATAATCGCCGACCCTTGCCCGGCGTACCCAAACGACACCACCTTTACGCCTTCGTATTCAACCGGCGCAATCGTTCCGTCCTCTTTCATCTCCAACTTGTCAAACGCGGGCGTAATCATCGTCGGTAAACTCGGTCCGTACACGTCCGCATCAAATATCCCGACCTTTGCACCCATCTGCGCTAAAGTCATCGCTAAATTCACGCACGTCGTCGATTTTCCTACCCCACCTTTACAACTGGAAATAGCTATGATGTTCTTCACCCCTCTCAAGCCAGGCGGCGCTTCCGGCGCGTCCGCCATGGCGGATTTCGGCGACGCCGTCATGATCACGTCCACATCATCCACCCACTCTAACCGCTTCACAAACTCCTTCGAGAGCCTATTAAACTCATCCTTCACCGGACACGCCGGCGTGGTCAGTTCCAACACCAACGCAACGTCTTTCCCGCTCTCGGAGACTTTTAACACTTTCACGAAACCGCAGTTGACGATGTTCTCGCCAAAATCTGGGTCGATGACATTTTTCAAGCACTCGAGAACTTGCTGCTCTTTCTCGTCCTTTGAGGAGTAAATAGCCGGTAACGAGGACGTGTTTTCGTCCGTCATGACCGCTTTATCTTCTTTATCTTCTTTGGTCGTCCCCATCATCGCGCGAGCCTCAAAACCACCTCCTTCCATCCTCCTCCTCCTCCTCCTTTGATTGGTTTTTGGATAATGATGATTTCCCCTAACAGATGACGACTTTGACGACGACGACGCGGTGTTCGACGAAAATGATCGCGTCGAAATCGCTGTCGCCGTTGCAACAAACGAATAACAATGCACCGCACTACTCATTATTCGCTTTCGGTCGCGTGTGTATTACGGATTGTATTTATCCAGAGTATAAAAAAAGTGACGCGCAAATGCTTCAGACCAAAAGATACGAAACGTGATTGAAATGCATCGTCGGAACTCTCTTTTTTGACGACGACGACGACCACCAGAAGAAGAAGAGTGAGGAGGAAAAGAACGATTTTCGCGAAGATGATCACTTTTGCCGCGTTTCCTCTTTTTCTTCTTTTATTGTTGTCCTCCTTTTCGGTGGTAAAAGCGATGCACATCGAAGCGGAATGTTCCGGATGTCGCGCCGTGGCGGTGAGCGTTTAATGTTTGTCTGACGCGCGTTTCTCTCTCTCTCTCTCACTCTCGATTCGCGATTTTGATTCGTAATATTAGTATTCGTCTCACAGAACAACTCTTACTTTAAACCAACAGAGAGAATTAGCGCGAAAACTCCTCGAAGAAGACGTGTCCTCGAAACCGAAAACGCTGAACCATCAGTACGGATTGGACTCGCGAGGAAACCGCGTGGGAAAAATCTTGGATTATTTCGACTCCGAGGAACGCGCGTACGACGTGTTAGAAACCACCTGCGATGGTTTGAAAGATTACGCACTCGGGAAAGGAGAAAACCGAGCTTTACAGTGGCTCCAAATGGACGGGGAGAAGAAGACGCGGCAGAAGATGCTCGTCTCGTTCGCCGGCGAGCCGAACGAGAAGAACGCGCAAGAGAGAGGTTTAGGCAGCGACTGGAAGGAAAGGTGGAAGACGGAAGGGAAGAAGTTAATGCAGTGGTGTCAACTGTTTTTGGAAGATCAGGAGGAACTTTTGTTGAAGCTGTTGAAAGAGAAGGTGGTGACGAAAGAAACCGCAAAGGCCGGGATATTGGTCGATTTGATGTGTAAAGAGGAGAACGCGTTGCAAACGTTTAAGAGGAAGCCGCCGTGTTCGGACAAGGCGGACAGCGTGATTGATTTGCCAATTGGTGCGCCGGTCCCGCAACCAACAAAAGCAAGCAGCACAGAAAAAAGAAAAGTTGGTAGTAAGAAGACGAACCCGAGGAATGTGAAAAAGAGCAAAGGGAATAGCGAGTTGTGACGCCGCGCTCTAGATGTAAACGGTACCTACGACGTACTCCATAGCGAAGATGTAAAATACTATTTAAAAATTATTTGCGCGTAAAGAGTTGCCGCAATAACACACAAGGATAAAGCGCAAAGGGAACGATACGACGAGTTGTGATGCTGCGCTCTAGATGATGTGAGGTACCCATGAAGATGTCCTTCAGAGAAGATGTAGTAGTGCGTTACTCTTGAAAATTTTTGTACTTCAGAGCAGTTCCCGCGACAACACACACGAGAGAGAAAAAAAAAGAGCGAAACCTTTTCTCTCTTTCATCGTCACATTTGTACACGACGGCGCTTTTATTGCGCTTGGTTTTTCTTCTCTTCTCTCTCGCCGCATTCGCAAAAGGGTGGTTGCGTACCTTTTCGCGAGGAGGGTTTCGCGTGCACCTGGCAACGCGCGACTGGGTTTTTGTTTTGCATCCATCGGGAAAGAAAGCGAAAGGCACCAACCACCCGGCGGGGAAAAAGAGTCCAAGAAGAAGAAGAAGACGAGACGCATATAAAAGATGGGCAACGCGGTTTCGACGTCGCTCTCCTCCTTCAAAAGAGCCTTCGACATTCTCTTCGGCAACAGAGACATGCGCGTGGTCATGCTCGGCCTCGACGCCGCCGGGAAAACGACGATTTTGTACAAACTCCACATCGGGGAAGTCCTCTCGACGGTCCCGACGCTTGGATTTAACGTGGAGAAAGTGCAATATAAAAACGTCTTATTTACGGTGTGGGACGTCGGAGGGCAAGAGAAACTGAGACCTTTATGGAGGCATTATTTTAACAACACGGACGGGTTAATCTTCGTGGTGGACTCTTTAGATCGCGAACGCGTGAATCGCGCGAGAGAGGAGTTCAACAGCATCATCAACGACCCGTTCATGCGCAACTCGGCGATATTAGTGTTCGCGAATAAACAGGACATGAGGAATTGCATGACCACGGCGGAGGTGTGCGACGCGTTAGGGTTGGTCGAGTTGAAAGGGAGAAAATGGCACGTGCAAGGCGCGGTGGCGACGAAAGGGTTGGGGTTATACGAAGGGTTAGATTGGTTGAGTTCGACGTTGAAGACGATGCAATTGAGCGGACAAAAGACGAGCGTAGGAACGAGCGGCGAGCGCATCGGAAGTTGGAGAGTTTGACCTGCCTTCGACTTTTTGTTTGAAATATATATATATACTTTTAGCGATTAATAATATTTACAGTAACGATGATGCGTGTCTCTTCTTCTTCTTCTTCTTCTTAAAACTATTCACGACGACAGTCGCGATTTGGTCTTTGGCGCAGCCGGAGTACCGAACAAAGCTCGGTCGAAAGCCAACTCGCTTCGACATTTCGAACACGCGGTGTACCGACACTTGGAACATCCCAACTCGGTTCGAACCGCTCGGGTGTGTTTCGTTGGTCGACCCACCGGTTTTTTTCTTCGTTCGTACGTCCTTATTACTTGTCTTCCTCCCCCGTCTTCCTCGCCGGGCGCCGGGAGACACAAGACTTGAGACGAATCCGTGCTCTTCCTCGGACCTCTTCGTTGTCTCGGCTTGGACGGATCGCACATGCCACATCCGTTTTTAGAGTATCGGCACTTGGAGCAACCAGAGGATGTATCCTTCGTCGATGCCGTCTTTTTCTGCACCAAAGATGCTTTTGTTTTCTTTCGTACTACTCTCGTCTTCGTCGCTTGCGTCTTCACCACCGCTAACTTTTTGTTGTTGTTGTTATTATTATTCTTAGTTCCGGGCGGGCGGCCTCTTGGACGTTTGGCGGTTACCCTGGATTTCGTCGCCGCTTCTCTCGCCTTCTTTCTTGCCGCTGAAATACCTCTCGGGACTCTCGGTGTGTCTGGATCGCACTTGCCGCAACCTCTCGACGACCATCGACATTTTGAGCACCCGGCGGTTTTCAACACCAACGCCATGGAGTTGTCAGCAGCAGCAGCACTAGCAACATCATCAGGTCGGCCTCGTCGTTTCGAAGCTGCATTGACAGCAGCAGAAGCAGCCGTTGCCGCCGCTTTTCGCTTTCTGCTTCCTTTCTCGATGACCTGAGGACTAAAAATCTTCGGCGGCTTCACGTCGCGCTTCGACGTTCGAGCATTCTTATTGTTGTTGTTCTTCCTTTTGTTGTTCTCGTTCGATGACTGCAAAGCGCTGTTTCTTCCGACTAACTTGCGCGGTGGCATGGCGAAAATACGCGACCCGGTCCCCGAGTTTGCTTCGTCGATGGTATTTTCTTTGTTCCCGGCGTCTAACGGTTGCGTCGTTTCAATCTCTTCTTCCTCCTCTCCGCTATCGTCCTCCTCTCCATCTTCATCGCCTCCGTTTCGTTCTTTTTGTAACATTTTCTCTTTGAACAACTCTGCCTCTCGCTCAGCCTCGGCGAACAACGGAGGCGGTAAAACAACTTCGCCATTTCGTCTCGAGTGCATCGGTCGTCGGTTAAATCCAGGCGTCGCCGAGTACACAACCATCGGCGACGGTTTATCTTCAAACCGAACCGGAGACGCATAACTGTAGTTGTTTGCGCTTCCATTCGCGCTTCGACTGGTATTGCTTCCACCAGTTTTTAAGATTGATCTCAACGGTTGGTCCGTTTTCCTCGACGAAGACGAGTTTGGTTTCTTCGCCGTCGAGTAGACGTTGTTTTCGTGGTCCAACTGAAATGTGGCAGATTTTTTACGACTGGCAATAGGCGTGTATTTCTCCGACATTGGGTTATACGGCGTTCTTTGAACGGAGTTGAAGTTCATGGCGATGCCCCCCATGTTGTGCGCGTTGAACCGCTTTTGCGCTATGGTTGTTGGCTTGACGAGAGTACCTTTGATCTCCGTCCCGGGCGCCTCGTTTTCGTCGTTTTCGTTCTCTTCTTCCTCCTCCTCCTCCTCTTCTTCCTCGTCGCTGCTCTCTTCGTAGAACGAATTATCTCTCTTCGCCGGTGTGCACGCATACTCCGTGGGCATCTGCAAGTGCACGTTCTCGTCTCGAAACGTCACCAAACATTCAATCGCCTCGTCGCACGACCACCGCTGAGTCGGTTCCACCCACTGGGTTTCCTTTTTCAAAAAGTTGTAAATCGGCGCGCACCCTCTCTCCACCTCAAAGTCAAACGCGTCTAAAATCGAGAGGACTTTCTTCTCTTGCGCGCTCGTCGCGTGCGATTTCTTCTCCAACTGTAACTCGGCCAACTTTTCTTCCAATCGACAATCGACTAAACATTCGACGGTTAAACACATACTCGCCGCCCAGAGTAAAAACGCCCACATGTCCACCTGGTAATCGTACCCGTTCCCTCTCGTTTCTGGAGCGATGTACCCATCCGTTCCTGGTCCGTGCAACGTCATCCGTCTTTTCCCCATTTTCGGTAGCTCCACGGCTGTCCCCCAATCGGTAAACGCGATCGTCACTTTCGTCACCTTCTTCGTCTTCGCGTGTCGCTTCACGTCTCGCACCAAAATATTCTTCGCCTTCAAGTCTCTCCATATCACTCTCTTCGCTTTCAACTGCTCCAACCCGTCCAAGACTTGTAAAAAACAATCCAGCTTCACGCTCGGCGTCAGCGGTTCCTTCTCTCGTTTCATAAAATCCTCCAAGTTCCCGTGCGGACATAACTCGCATATCACCACCAGATGCTTCCTCTTATCGAACGTCGGCCCGGGCTTTTGCGTCCACGTGTACCCGAATATCTTCACCGCGATTTCCGGTAAGTTTGAAATCGTCGCCACCTCCCCGACTGCGGTTTGTTCTTTGTTCACCTCCCGGTCTTCGTCGATGACTCTCGCGCAGACTGTTACATCGTTGTACGTCGCGCGGTAGGCGGAACAAAACCCGCCTTCGCCTAACAAGGACGTTGGGTCGGCGTAGTCGATGACCACATCTGGGGGTGGGATTAAGAGTAAATCTTTCCGTCGTTTGCGGATATCTTTGAGACATCGCTGGATCGCTGGCGAGTCCATTTTGAATTCTTTTCACCCTACTAAATACCGGTTCGTCCTCGTCTCTCTCTGCTCTCTGTTTTCTCTGTCTCGAACGTATAGTAAACGCAATCGATCGAGAGATCAGAGAGATACGTTTTCCCAACGGCCAAAATTCCAATCGCACACAAAAATTTGTTGCACTTCTTCTTCTTTCTGTCAAAGATTATACTTCTCTTTCTTCGAACAACAACAACAACACCAAGAAGACAAAGACAACTCCGTCTCTCTGTCTCTCTCTCTCTCTCTTCTTCGTTCTTCCCACCGACAAAACGTGCGCGTTTTGTGCACGTGCAAAACTGGTGTAAAATGTGAAAGACACAAATGCTTGTTCCCCTCCTCAAAAAGCTCTTTGGAAAAATTACCATTTAGGGTTTCATTTTTTCTGAGAAAGAAACCCGGGTGGACGCGAGACCTTTCTCCTCAGCGCATTTTCTCATCGTCATCAACAACAAGAACAACAACAACAACACCATGTCGACAACATCATCTTCTTTATTCAACAACAACAACAGCCGTTGTCACGCGGCGACGACGACTAGGAGGTCTTCGATTTCGCAACAAAGACGAAGGAGCGCGTCGTCCTCGAACGCTTCTTCGAGTTCTTCTTCTTCTTGTTCCACTTTTTCTTTCCCAAGAGGAGGGTCTTCGAGGGCGAGTGGCTGTCGTAATGGCGTTTCTTCTTCTTCTTCTTCTCGCGAGAGAACGAAGAATTCTAACTCTTACCGCATCAACTCCTACTCTGGCTTGAACAAAACGAACAACGAAGTGTACGCTCGATCGATGGGTTCTTATTACTCGCGTGCGAAAACCTTCGCGGAAAACGTTTTGGAACAGACGATGACGTTCACGAAGGGTAAAAAGAGAGTCGCGACGATGATGCCGATCGGCGTACCTCGCGTGCCGTATAAGACCCCAGGGGAAAATATGTGGCAGTGGGTGGACATATGGAACTGTCTCTATCGAGAGCGTTTGATTTGGATCGGACAGAATATCGACGATGAGTTAGGGAACCAGTTGGTGGCGACGATGTTGTTTTTAGATAACCTGGACTCGACGAAGCCGATGTATTTATACATCAACACCGAAGGTGGTCAAGTCGTGCCTACGATGGCGATTATGGACACCATGAACCATGCGAAGAGTAAGGTTGGAACCGTTGCGTTTGGAAGCGCGCGAGCGATGGGTGGTTTGTTGCTCACGAACGGCGAGAAAGGAATGCGCGCGGCGTTGCCGAACACGTGCGTGATGTTGCACCACCCGTCCGGCGTGGCGAGAGGCGCCGCGTCGGACGTCCAAAACGAAGGGAAGGAGTTGTTGGCCATCCGCGAGAAGATCAATAAAGTTGTCGCCAGAAATTGCAACCAAGACATCGAACTGGTAAGGAAAACGATCAATCGAGATAAGCACTTCACGGCGGAGCAAGCGCAAGACTGGGGAATCATCGATAAAGTTTTATATCGCACCCGAAAGTAATAGTAATTCTTTTTATTATCAATACTATATAAAAACGAACGAGAGAGAAAGAGAGAGTTATGTGTTGCTACTATATACTAAATATTATATAAAAACTACAGAATGAACCTACACCTTAACGCACACGCATGTGTTTAATCAATAAATATTGTTTTCAAAGCCCCTCCAAAAGAAACAAACAAAAAAAGACTTCTTGTGTCATGAATGAAAAAAAGGTAGTTTCAAGCACAACACAAGAAAGAGCGCATTCATTCGCCCCAATTCTATTGTTTCAAACGAGGGTCGTTTTCCGCCTCAATTTTTGTTTTCTTGGCCCCCACGAAAAAACTTATCCAAGGTGGCTTAAAAACGACTCATTTTTCTCCCTCTGAAGGGGCAATCCTTTTCGCTATAATCTTTACACGCGTTTATTACTAAGACGAAACGCGCACACAATAAGAAAGTCTCGATACACTTACTCCTTTCTCAAATGACGACGACGATGTATTCTGTGCGTTGGGTCGGCGAATTGTCGACGAGCACGGCTTCTTCATCGAGTTCCGCGAGAAGATCATTGAAATCATCATCGACGTACGTCAGCAGCGGGAGGACGATGACGACGACGAAATTATCTCCTTCTACTCGGAGACGACGAAAGTTTAATTCGGAGCATTTGTGCTCGGAGGCGGTGAAGGAACCGTCATCGAACGTTTCCGCGTCGTTCGACGAGTTAGACCCGGAACAGCACATCTTTAAATCCGCGGACGACGAGGAGCAAGCGTGCACGATTCAAGAGTTGATGGTACCCGTGGCGCAGGATTTGGACGAGATGACGGCGAATTTGAAAAACGTGATTGGGAGGAAAAACCCGCTCTTAATTGCAGCGGCAGATCAGATTTTCGGCGCGGGTGGGAAACGGTTGCGACCGGTGCTCGTTCTGTTAGTTGCGAGAGCGACGGCGGCGTTGATGAAGTTGCCGGATATCAACGCGAAGCATCGACGCATCGCAGAAATCACGGAGATGTTGCACACGGCGAGTTTAGTGCACGACGATGTGTTGGACGAGTGCGACGTGAGAAGAGGGAGTACGACTATTAATTGTTTGTATGGGACGAGAGTGGCGGTGTTGGCTGGGGATTTCTTGTTCGCGCAGAGTTCCTGGGGGTTGGCGCAGTTGGAAAATTTGGAGGTTATTAAACTCATCTCGCAAGTTATCGCGGATTTCGCAGACGGGGAGATTTCGCAAGCGACGGCGTTATTTAACACCAACATTACCTTTGAAGATTACAACATCAAGTCGCACCAAAAGACTGGGTCGTTGATTGCGGCAAGTTGTAAGTCCGCGGCGGTGTTTTCAGACGTGCCGTTGGACGTGAAGGACGACATGTACGCCTACGGGAAACATCTCGGGTTGGCGTTTCAAATCGTGGACGATATTTTGGATTTCACACAAACCGAGGAACAGTTAGGGAAGCCGCCTGGGCAAGATTTGGCGACTGGAAACTTAACCGCGCCGACGTTGTTCGCGTTGCAAGCGGACGATCGCTTGAAAGGTTTAATCGAGACGAGGTTTAAAGACCCGAAAGATTTGGAGTCGGCGCTGAAGATTGTTGAGGAGAAAGGGATAGAGAAAGCGATGACGATGGCAAAGCAAGAGGGAGATAAAGCGCGAGCGGCGTTGTCCAAGTTGCCGGATTCGCCGTCGAAGAGGTCCCTGGACTCGATGATTACGTACGTTTTGATGAGAATCAATTAATTTTTCCCTTGCGTGAATTTTATTGCGGGAGTGTGTGCGTATGTGTGTGTGTGTGTGTGTGTGTGTGTCATGTATTTTTTTTCCCTTGATTATATTGTAGATCGATTTGGATTGCAGCGTTTTAATATATATATATAAATATAAAGTCCGGTTACGCGCCTCCGCCAAAGAAACGTCCACTCAAGAACCACGCTAAGCTTTTCTTCACTAACGGTTGCATCCCTCCGTAATAAAAGCTTAACCCTAACAAAACAAAAAACGAAACCATCATGAATGATAAGCGCAAACCTTCGATGCGCATGGTCCGTTCGATCTCGTCGTACGTGTAATCAGGACTACCTAAATTAAAAATCGCCGGCGGCGCGAACCCGATGATCGGCACTTTCGACGCCGGAATGAGTTTACTTAAAATCATCAACGTCGATACGCGTAACACGAACCAAAACGACGCCGCAGTTCTATTTGTCGTCCCGCCAAACCCAGCCATGGAGAGTCTTCCGCACGCGTCCGTTTGCGGTTTTCGCAGCTTGTCGAACGTCTCGATGGCTTCTTTCGTGTCTTCGATCTCTTCCAAAGCGATGCCTAAACACGCCGCGGACTCTAAAGCCACGTTCGCGCCTTGTCCTAAAGACGGCCAAACCGCGTGGCCTGCGTCTCCAACTAAAACAACGTTTGATTCAGGCATCGCTAAGTGGCTACAAAAAAGAGTCGTTCCGCCGTTTGCCGGTTTCTGATTCGCCAAGGACGTGGAAATCTGCGGCGGCAACATGCCACCAAACGCGTTCGGGAAGAGTTCGGTAAACATTTTCTGTACTTCTTGCGGCGCCGTGATGTTATCCCAACTCCATTTCGCGTTCTTACTAATTGCTAGCGATGGCAAAATGACAACACCACTCAACGTGCCATCCGGATTCGGCGGCGCTAACAACGAGTTCAAACCTCTCGGCCAAGTATGGAACGATTTCTTCCACATCTCCGCCGCTTCTTCGCCAATCCATCCGCCGATGACCGGCAACGTGACTGACTTATATTGCATGCCGTCCACGTGTTTCTTCACCGTAAACGTTTGGTCGTGGAAAATCTCCATCGCTCTGCGAACTTCCGAGTTCACGCCATCCGCGCCGACTAACAAATCGTACCGTCGCGTCTCGTTCGGATCCTCGTCTTCGCTCAAAAACGGACACGTGTCTTCGCCTTCGAAACGTTCAAAAACAACTTTCTTGCTCTTCAAATCAATCGAAGTCCCTCCCGGTACGTCTAAAATTTGTTTGTTGTAATGAAACGTAATCTGCGTCGGATATCGTTCAATGGCGGCTTTTTGAATCTCCGCGGCTAACACGCTTCGGTTAATCGAAATCGACCCGCTGAACGCGTTCGTCGACCGACTCGTCACGTTCCCAATCTTCGTCCTTTTCTTCAAGTTGAACAAAAAGAACGGATTCCTCAGCGGTCGTTTAAATCCCTTCTGCTCGTGTCTCACGCTCCCGGCTAACTTGACCCCAAACGAATCCACGTCCACGCCGTGCGTTCTCAGCGCCGCCACGCCTCTTTGGTTCAGAACGATGTTATACGTCCTCGAGGACGCCACGCCGGTATTCACCAACCCTTGTGAAGGTAAACGAGAGGACGGTCCTCTTCGTTCGAACACGTCCACTTGAAACCCAGCTCTGGCGAGACTCATCGCGGTTAAAGCACCGGCGGGTCCCGCGCCAACGACGATGGCGTTGCCTCGAGACGGAGTGAAATCGTTTATGTTGCTCATGTTGTTCTCGTTCGAAGTGGAAACGTAATCCGTTTCCACATTTGACGAAGCCGCCGAACAAGAGCAACCGTTTGATGATGATGTTGAACGAACTTTGAGATGACGACGACTGGACGAGGACGCGAGAGGAGGTCGTTTCATCATCACTTTTGAACACCCCCCTCGATA
>Ga0209090_10001019_pt1 | contig 17949 bp, 13 predicted proteins | sample ArcticOcean_MG_C_9_FD_187432 | JGI IMG/M metagenome (GOLD analysis project Ga0209090, IMG submission 187432) | Marine microbial communities from western Arctic Ocean - ArcticOcean_MG_CB2_152 (SPAdes) (version 2) | ecosystem: Environmental > Aquatic > Marine > Oceanic | place: Arctic Ocean... | reverse complement strand
GACGACGATAACACAGAGGAGGAGGACGAATGGAGCGAGCTCTTACGGTCGGTGGACGAAACCGCGTTGAACGAGTGGGCGAGAAAAGGCGGTCGTCATCGCAATCGACACCATCTTCAGCGCGACGCGACGAATTCTTCCATCTCGTTCGTCGCCGACGATAACTTGTTTTCTTAATAATAATACTAGTATATATATATAGTAGAGAGGTACTACTCGCGAATTAACTTAAATAAACATACGTATGCATACATACTTACACACGACAAACAACGAGAAGAGCGCGTCCTCAAAAGTCGTCAAAAGTCGAGGACATCATATATATAATAAAAAAAATGTCATCAACAGCGATATTCGCAGCGATGAAGACGACGACGACGACGAATGCGTCCTCTTTTAAACGACCTCGTCGTCCTCGCTCGCTGTTATTATTATCATCAAAAGGAAGCGACAAAACTTCTTCCTCCATCGTCGTCTTAAAAGGTCAAATTCGTCGTCAAAATCGGATGATAAAAGGTCGACATTCTTCCGTCGTTCGTTCTTCTTCTTCTTCGTCCTCCTCCTCCTCTTCCTCCTCGAAAACGACAAAAACGAAGGCGATGATTATCAAGAAAATGATCGTCGCCCCGGCGATGATGTTCCTCTTTTCCGCCGCTTTCGGAAGGGGGGTTCTTGGTGGGTGTGCCACTGAAAATTTAGGGTTTTTTGTTCCGTCTGCGTGTGCTGCTGCTTCTCCCTCGGCGACCACCACGAATAAGAACAAAAAAAGCCAACAAAGCGAACGGAAAGAGCCAACGAACACGGCCGTTCGCGAGTTACGCAAAGCGTCGAAAAAAGCGGTGAAATGTTCTTTAGACGCGGCGAAATCGACCATCGATACGATCGATCGGAAAATCAACGAACCGTGGAACTTGGAAGATATTTGGGCGATATTCGCGTTGAGGTTGGTCGCGAGACGAAGACGCGAGATGTTTTTATGGTTTGAAAAACAAAAGATGCGAGCGTTCGGAGGAAGAGGAGAGGATTCAAAAAGAGAGAAAGTAATCGAGCAGTTAGAAAGCGTGGACGTTATGGATTCACCGTATCGAGAAACGTTCGCGCATTGGATCGGGAAACCGCTCGGCGCTTTAATGTTTTTGTGGATCACCGGGTACGTTTTCGACGTGACGTGTGAATTCGTGGACGCGATGTACGTAAATTTTGCGGTTCCCGAGAACGTGGCCGCGGGTTTTGATCGAGGGACGTATATTTTTACCGCTGGGCTTATCGTATCGATGTGGTTATCAAAGTACGGCAGCCAATTGTTGACGAAAATGTTCCCGGATAGTTCGGCGCAAACCGAGGAAGGGAAGAAGTTAATTTTGGTTCGATTTGCCACCATGATCACGTTACTCGCCACATTTGCGGCTACTCTGGTCACTTTTGGCTTACCTGCCTCGTTTTTATTCTCTTTCGGTGGTCTTGGAGGTTTAGCTTTTGGTTTAGCCGCCAAGGATTTCATCGCGAATTTAATCGGCGGCGTCATCATCGCCGTCACGTCGCCGTTTAGCGAAGGCGATAAGATCGTCTTGTTGGCGTCTGGTGGTAAGTTTAGAGGATCAGATTCACCAAAAATCAGTGAATATAGCGTCGAGAAGATTGGCTGGTACTCGACGTTGTTAATGCCGAGAGATAAGAAACCAACGATCGTACCAAATGGCTACTTCTTAGGCAACGCGACCATCAACCATTCTCGAGCGACGCATCGATTCGTTCGAGCGGCGTTTGAAATTCGATACGAAGACGTCGGCCAGGCGACTCAAATTAAAGAAGGCATAAATGCCTTTTTGGCTAAACATCCAAACGTGGATGTTAAGGCCGGATCCAAATCACTGATCACAAACTTAGGCTCGGCAAAATTGGAGATGGAAGTACGAGCGTTCATCCCGATGGCGGACGGTGGTGACGCGTATTACGATTTGCGACAAGACGTGTGCCTTGAAGTGTGCCGAGTTTTGGAAAAGTACGCACCAAAGAGTGCAGGCACGACTCCCTTGCTTTTGTCGCAAGACGGCTCGTTCGATGGTCACATTTTATCTTCGTGAAAAACAAATCGCTTTTGCGCTTTTGTATTTCCTCTTTAAAAATCATTATTTAATCATACGTACTACTACTACTTAGTACTCGTTTACAGCATTTTCACAAAGTTCTTTAAAATAATATTACACACACATACACAGTCACACACGCACTCTATCACTTCTATTCCTTTTCTTCTTCTTTGCTTTTTATGTACAGTAATCCGTAGTAAAAAATTGCTTTCTGCCTTTCATCTTCCTACACGTCTATGTTTCCGACTTTGGTTAAAAATTGCAAAACTTCGTCGGTATCTCTCAACGAATAACTCGCTTTCGTTTGCTTGGGAACTTTGGTCACCACGATCCCGACGCCGTCGCCTTGCGTCTCGTCGTCGCTGAGTTTCCGTAAAACCTCAAACGCGTCTTCATCCGTCACGTCGTCGCCTAAATACATGGATATGACATCTTTTCGATCGTTCAATTTCAAAGCTTCCAACAAATAAGACAAAGCTTTCCCCTTATCCCAGTCGACTTTTGGTTTCACTTCCCACACTTTCTTCCCGGAGTGTTTCCGCAACTTGTCTTTATTTTGCGCTACGACTTCATCTACCGCTTTTTCCACCTCTGCTTCGTCCTCTTCGTTTTCGCATTGGCGATAATGCGCGCTCACGCAAAACACGTTGGTCTCCACAACCGCGCCTTTTATTGAATCTAACTTTTTCTTCAACGTCTCAAACACGTTCTGCATGACATCCTCTGCCCACAAGCACGGCTTATAATCGATATCTGGCGAGCCTTTCGGGCCCGCTATATCTAACCCATGCGATCCCGCGTAATACAACTCGTCCAACTTTACAAAATCGTACACCTTCTCTCTCGCTCGTCCGGAAACGATCGCCGTCGGAAACTTCTTCGCGACCGTTTGCACCGCTTTCCTCGTCTCTTCTGACATGAACGCTTTTTCCGGCTGAGATACAATCGGCGATAAAGTCCCGTCGTAATCCAAAAAAACCACCAACTGTTTCCCTTCCGATTTCAGTTGTTTCTTCAATTTCGCGATCAAACTGTTTTGTTGTCGCGTTTGTTGTTTACATTCTTTTTTTTCTTCTTCTCTTCCCTCGATATCATTCTCATCGTCATCGTCACGCAGCAAAGCGCTCGGGTGGTGTTTCGTCAACCACTCCTCCTCGGTTTTCCAGTACGTCGGCGTCGTCGCTCGATCGCCCATTTCTTTCGAGGAAAGATCCTCGTACGAGTTTCGATGCGACATATTATTTTTTCTTACTCTATTTGTATTCTATTTGTGATCGTGTTTTTATATCGTTTCTCTCGTTGATGATGTTGTTGTTGTTGTAATGCGCGTTCTCGCCGTTGTTTCGTCGTGGCGGAATGTTTTTCATGCGTTGTGAGCGGCGCGTCGTGCTCTCAGCGCTAACTGTGTGTCTCTTTTCCTCTCTTTTCCTCCTTTTTGTGTTGAAAGAAAAAAGGCGGAAAGTTCCGCCCTGAAAAGTTCGGCTTCTACACCCTGATTCAAGAGCCCTGAATGAAAATCAAGATTTGTTGGATTTTTTTTCCACCAAACCATCTCTTTTTACGCTCGAAGAACGAAAAACGACCAAAAACATCATCATCATCGGCCCCTTCTTTTCACCATCGATTCGTCACATATAAACGCACCCAACACACACACTTACAAAATGGCCCTTTCGATGCAATCCGCTTTAGCTGGCAAGCAAATTACCGCGAACAAGGTTTCCTCCAAACGGTACGTGTATTTGATCTTCGCGTGATGGAGTCGCGCGTTGAATTACGATTGTCCTTTTGTTTTGTTTTATTCTTACGCTCTTCTCTCGTACAAAGATTGGGCGAGATAGAGGGAAATCCTCCTCCTCCTCTGACGATGATGTTTTTATACTCACACTCACCTCTCTTATTGTCTTCGTCGTCGTCGTCATCAAAACAACGAACAGTTCGGTCAACAAGACGGTCGTCCAAGCGTCCAACTTGTCGGAAAAGCTCTCCAAGGCGGCCGTCACTGCGGCCACCACCGCCGCGTTGTTCGCATCGGTACGTTTCTTTTTTCTTTTCTCTCGTGTGTCTCTTTTGGTCCTGTTTGGTGGGTGGTTTTAAAACGGGGATAAAAAACACTTCGCTCTTTTGAAGAAGAGAGGTTCTCTCTCTCTCTCTTCTTCGTCTCGCGGAGAAAGGTCTCGTCGTTATATCGTGCGCGCGCCTTAAAAGTCTCTCGAGTAGAGGCGCTCCTCCTCCTCTTGCGACGACGGAAGAAAAAACGACGAGAGATGATGACGAGAGCGGAGAGATGAAGGAGCGCGATCCGAGAGAGACCAAAGCAGGGAAAAAGCTTAAAAATCGTATCTCTTCTCGCTTCGCTCTCATCTCAATTTTTTTTTTGGTCCAAAAAGATCTCAAAAAGAGAGGAAAAGGAAAAGAAGGAGAGGAGAATTTTTTAGAGAGAGTTTTTGGTTGAACCAAACAACAACAATTTGAAAGCAGAACGCGCTTCGCTCTCAAAATTGTCATAAAAATAAGAGAACTGACCTTTTTTCCCTCCCTCCCTTTAATCTTCTTTCTTCTCAAAACTTGATAAAAACGAAAATATTAATACTTACAGTCTGCGCAAGCGGTCACGTACGATGAGTTGCAAGGCTTGACGTATTTACAAGTCAAAGGTACCGGTTTGGCGAACACGTGCCCGGTTGTCGAAAGCGGCTCTGGCCCGAAGGCGTTGAAGGCTGGCGACTACAAGTTTGACAAGTTTTGCGTCGAACCGACTTCGTTCACGGTGAAGGAAGAAAAGGCGGACGGTTCCACCGAGTTTGCCAAGACGAAGTTGATGACTCGTTTGACCTACACTTTGGACGCCATGTCTGGCGACTTCAAGGTTGGCTCTGACGGTTCGGTCAACGTCGTCGAGAAGGACGGCATTGACTACGCGCCGACCACGGTCCAATTGGCTGGTGGCGAACGTGTTCCGTTCTTGTTCACCTTGAAGGAGTTGCAAGCGAAGGGTAACACCTCCCAATTCGGCGGTGACTTCGTTGTCGCTTCGTACAGAGGTTCGTCCTTCCTTGACCCGAAGGGTAGAGGTGGCTCCACTGGTTACGATAACGCCGTCGCGTTGCCGGCCAGATCTGACGCCGATGACTTACAAAAGGAAAACAACAAGAACGTCGCCGCGTTGAAGGGTAGTGCCGTCTTCAACGTCGCGAAGTACGACGAAACTACTGGGGAGATTGCCGGCGTGTTTGAATCCATCCAACCGTCTGACACTGATTTGGGCTCCAAGGCGCCGAAGGATGTCAAGATCACCGGTTTGTGGTACATGCAATTGCAATAAGCGGCGTGTGCGTCTTTTGTAGAAAAAGAAGAACAGAGAGAAAAAATGGAGAGAGAGAGGGTGTGAGAACATTGATTTGAGAGAGTGAGAGAGTGAGAGAACTTAAGCTGAGCGTACGCACAAGTGTGTGGTTTTAATATATAAAATTAAATAGCAATTATATTTACACAACAATCAACAAAACGAGAAGAAGAGGAGACCGAGGTGTGCCAACGACGCCATCCCGGCGCCGCTCGATACAGCGCAGAAGAGCAAACTCGTTATTATTATCGTCATCCTTTTCTTCTTCTTCTTCTTCTTTCCCTCCGCATGATTGGAATGATATACTAAAATCGTTCCTACCGCGGTGCAAAGAGCAACCCCCGAATCTATCGCAGACCACATCCCGCCCGGTAAGTTACCATCTTTTACTTTCGTCACGAACGCGGGTAAAAGTAAGAAAGAAGCCCAAATAGAGGCGCAACACGAGTGGACGAGTGTATTTGCATCAGTACTAGTACCAAAAATGCACTTGAAAACGATAATGTACGCGTGCACGAGCGCCGGAGCGACAGCCGCTAACGCCGCGGAAATCGATACGTGCGTCGACACCGACATTCGTCGCAGAAAATCAAGCTTTGTTGAAGCGGTATTCTTTCTCGATAACGCGAGCATCTTGCAACAAAACAGGTGTAAACTCCTAGCCATGCCGTAACCGCAGACTAAAACAACGCTCGTTGCAAAAAGAACGTACATTTCTAATCGTAAAGCTCGCATCTCTTTCGCGCCGATTGCAAAGTTTTCACTCAAAGCCAAGAGCACGTAGAGCGAGGAAAATGCAAGACCCGAAAATGCCATCGACGACGACGAGAACAAAACGTGCCAAGATATTGCAGCAGACGCAACGTTCGGTGTTCTCGCGACGAGGATGGGTGCAAACGTGTACCATCCTCCAGTATTTCTATCGGTATTGATATCGTCTACTCCAGAAAAAAATCCATCGATGAAGACGCCGTGGTTGTCTTTTTTCTTCAAAGTCGAAGACGCGTCTTCAAAGCCATGCCAACCCAAATGCGGCGGAATATCAACGTGTATATTCTTTATGTATTGAGAAATATCACCTACTCCTTCATTTCCACCTGCTTCTGCCACGCGATGTAATGCGACCGCGAGCGATAAAATCACTTGCTTGCACCAGCATATCGCGAGATGATCGCAGGACGTTCGCGTCAATACGGTCTTCACTCTTTCGCTATTCCTATTCCTATTATTACCACTATTGTCATTATTATTATTATTACTATCATTACTATCATTCAAAGAAAGAACAAGCGAAGCGTCCACTCCGGAAACTTGCCAATCGCGCATCCCCCCACTCACGGACATCAACGACATCAACTCCTTCTTCCCTTCGCTTGTCGTCATCTTCTTCGATGTTCTTTTCCGCAACGCGTGATTGGCGAAACTCGAAAGCGCAAACGCTCCGGGATGGTACGCGTGCGGCGTTGCCAGAGTCGTCACGTGCACGTGCTCTATTCTTCCGTTCAAGTTATTATTATTCACTATCACTTGCTCTGCGGCATACTTCGCGACTAACCCGCCCATGGAGTGCCCGACCACGATAACGTTCTTCAAATATTTTCCACCACCATCATCATCGTCGTCGTCTTCATCGCTTTCAAAAATCTTCCTCCCAAAATACTCCTCTAACACCCATCTCGTGCTTTCAACTTGCCGTTCCATCGCATCCGCGTCGAACGCCGATAACTCTTCCTTGAAATCCATCGCGTACCATTCAATCTTTGTCGTTGCCTTCGTTTCTTTACTTGAAGAAGAAGAAGAAGAATAGTATTTCCCGAGCGCGTGCGTCGAGTGCGCGAGCGAGCGCACCTGCGCGTAATCGCCGCCGTTTCCCGGTATGAATAAAGCCAGCACAGTTTTTGTTACTTCCATCGCGTTTTTGTTCTTTACACCGTTCTCCTCCATCTTCTTCTTCTTCGCGCGTTGTTGTTGAGAAATGTCGTCCTTCTCCTCGTATCGGATGAGATCATACTTTCGCCCTCCTCCTTTCTCAAAGAATCCATCACCATCGTCCAAATCAATTTTCGAATATCCGGGACGCATGTACGTCATCTGACACTCGTTTTCGCTGAAATAAATCACTCGCATCCAAGCGCCGAGGAGGACGAGGACGCCGAGGAGAACGCACGCGCATTTCAAAACGAAGAAGAACAAGTAGTAATAGTTGTTGTTGTTTTTCTTCTTCAAATTTGCGTTTCGTCGATGTTGTTCGTTAAAAGAAGTTTTGCGTTTCATCTTTTATTTACCCCGACGATTCAGACGACGATTCAGAAAACGACATTTAATACATCGTCGACGATTTCATGCATAAACTTTGCCGAAAAGCAAAGTTGAAAGTTGTTTTTGTGTGTGTCGTTCCCCGTTGTTTATTATTGAAGAATTAGTTTTGTCTTCTTCATATTTTGCAGCTCTATTTAATATTCATCGCGCGTATCTCTATAAACATTTCTAAAATGACATTACTATTTCTCGGCGTCGTCGTCGTCGTCGACAACCGTCGCCCCCTTTTTCTCCGCTTTCCTCCTCTTTTCCATCATCATCACTTTTTGCTCTTCCTTCTTCTTTTGTCTCAACTGTTTCTTTCGCTCTCTCTCTTTCTCTCTCTTTTCGTTTTCTTCTTTTCTTTTCATCGCCTGTTGTTTCGCCTCTTCGCCTCCTAACCCGTCGAGTAACTCTTTTTGCGTCAAGAAACGACCTCCCGGGCCTCGTATCCGTCGTCGCGCGTGATTGTGTCGGCTTTCGTGCATGTACGGTTTCCTTTTCTCTTCACCCGTGCCGTTCTTCTTACCTCCGGTTGGTGAGAATACCGCCCCGATTTTGTTATATTTCAGTTCGTGTTTCGCTCGCGCCGCTCTTCGCCTGAGAATAGCTTCGTACTGTTTCGCGTTCACGTACACTGGAGGAGCAGCAGCGGCTGCCGCAGCTGCAGCAGCCGCCATGACGAGGTGTTGTTGTTGTTGTTGTTGTTGTTGTTCTTGATGATGCTCTTGTGCCTGGTTGTTCGTATCGTTGGCTACGAGAAGCGCAGTCGGTTGTAAAAGATATTGTTGCGCAACAAGCGGTACGTTCGGCGGCGGCGGCTGCATCGAAGGCATTTGATACTGCGCTTGAAACAACGACGGGTGATGATTATACAAGGTTGCCGTAGCCGCCGCTGCTGCTACCATTCCGTCTACTCCGCCATTCATCGCGCTCGTCGTCTGCGCGTGACTTTCCTTGCGACGACGTTTTACCATTTCTTCTTCATCATCATCTTCTTCTTCTTCTTCTTTCCTTTGTCGTTCGGTCGTCTCGTCGTCGTCGGTATCTTCGCGCACGTCTTCCACGCTCTCTTTCATCTCGAGTAAACTCTCCTCGCTTCCCTTCTTCTTTGTCTTTGTCTTTGTCTTCTTCTTCTCATTCGTCTTCTTCCTTTGCAGTCGCGATTGATTCTCTTTTTTTATTTCCAATCGTGTCGCGTCGTCGTACGCGCCGTACGCGTAGGCCTGCGCGAACGCAGCAGTTTTGCAGACGATGTTTTTCCCACGCTCCTCCTCCGCGTTACTTTTGACGATACTCTTACCACCAACGTTAGTAGGAGTAGTAGTAGTACTCTTATTAGTATTAATCTCCTCGGCAGCGCGAGTCATCGTAACAGAGGAAGAAAAGCGTATCTCGCGCTCCTCAAAATATTTCCTCAATTAAATTTCCTCAAAATATTCAGAGAATTGCCAAAACCACTGGAACCCTAAACGTGCATATTCGTCTCAAGAAGTCCCTTATTCTACCAGTGCGTAACAACACGTCGTCCTTTACGTAACGGACTTTTGTGGCGCGAGTTTCTTTCGCAACAGATACTCGTCGTCCTTTAGTATATATTAAAGAGGAGGAGGTTTCTTTCTTCTTTTGGTGGTGGTGGTCGTCGTCGCGGGAGGAAAATAAGAAAAACAATCACACGAGTAAGAACAAATAAAAAGGAGATAGATGTTGCGGCGAAACGCTCGGTTGAGGAAAGAATTCGTCTACAGGAAATCTTTAGAAGGGAAAGAGCGCTTGTTATACGAGAAGAAGAGGAAAATACGAGAGTGCTTGGAGGAAGGGAAACCGATCCCGACGGAACTGAAAAGAGAGGAAGAGCGATTGAGAAAAGAGGTGGAATTAGAAGACGTGAACACGAGAGAGTATGGAAACTTGGAAAAAGGCGTCAACGACGACGAGTATAAAAACGCCCCAGAGGCGAAAATCTTACTGACGACGTCGAGAGACGCGAGCAGTCGATTGCTTCAGTTTTGTAAAGAACTGAAACTTCTGTTCCCAACCTCGTCGAGAATCAACCGCGGGTCGCAAATCTTACCCGATCTCGTGGAACTGGGAAAAACGAGCGAGTTTACCGACGTCGTCATCGTCCACGAACACCGAGGCGAACCGGACGGTTTAGTCGTTTCGCACTTACCGTTTGGTCCTACCGCGTATTTTGGCATTTCCGACGCGGTCATGCGACACGACGTAAAAGACGCCAACTTACCGAAAGTTTCCGAACAGTTCCCGCACATCATATGCGAAAACTTCACCTCGGAATTAGGCAAACGAACCGCGAATATCTTGCGACACTTATTCCCGAGACCGAAGGAAAAATCAAAACGCGTCGTCACTTTCGCCAACTCGGTCGATTTCATCTCCGTCCGTCATCACACCTACGACATGCCGAAAGGCCCAAAATCCTTACACTTGAACGAAATCGGTCCGAGATTTGAGTTAAGATTGTACCAATTGAAGTTAGGGACGGTCGACCAAGACGACGCCGATATCGAGTGGTCCTTGAGACCGTTCATGCGAAGCGCGAAAAAAAGACGACTGTAATAATCAGAAAGAGAGAGAGAAAAAGAGAGAGAGAGAAACAACAGAAGAGAGGATAACAGAGGATAAAATAGATGGAAAGAAAATTGTACTTTTATTAAAAACGTAGCGGTATATTTGCTGATATTCGCCGATCGATGGTCGTCGTGTTTTTCGCTCCAACAATCATCGATTCGAGAACAAGAACGTTTTAAAGCTTTTGCTTTTGCTCTTTTCACTAAATTTTTTTTTCGTTTGAATTTGACCGCATTAGTCTATTGATTGATTGATTGATTGAAAAGAACACACCACACACTGTTTGTTTGTCGTTTTGTTGTTTAAGAAGATTGTTTAATAAGATTGTCGTTGAGAGAAGACTTTTGAAGCAGCACTTTTGCAGACTCTTCTTGTTTTCGTTCGTTGTTTTCGATCTGAATAAAGAAGAAGAAGAAGAAACGACATAAAATGGCGACTGGGGAAACGATTAAAACGACTGCGCAAGAAACGGACGCTTTACGAGGCATCGAACGCATCGGCGCGCACTCACACATACGCGGTCTGGGATTAGACGACGCGTTAGACGCGAAGAATGTTTCGCAAGGGATGGTTGGTCAAGAAGACGCGCGTAAAGCGTGCGGAGTTATTTTGTCCATGATTAAAAGCGGGACGATCGCTGGGAGAGGCGTGTTGTTAGCCGGTCAACCGGGGACGGGGAAGACGGCGTTGGCCATGGGGATCGCGAAGAGTTTGTTAGATTCGGATCACGGGATGAACGCAGAAGGAGCCGGGGGGAGCAGGAAAGCGAGTTTAAGAGGCCAAGATAAAAGTAGCAACAATATAAACGCGGAAAGTAACGAAGAAACGCCGTTCGCGATGATGGCGGGATCGGAGATTTTTAGCACAGAAATTTCAAAAACGGAAGCGTTGAGACAGGCTTTTAGGAAAGCGATTGGGGTGAGGATACGGGAGGAAACGGAAATTATCGAAGGTGAAGTCGTGGAGATTGAGATTGACCGACCGACGGCGGGGAACGTCGCGCCGAAAGTTGGAAAGTTGACTTTGAAAACGACCGATATGGAGACGGTGTACGATTTAGGAACGAAGATGATCGAATCGATCAACAAAGAGAAAGTCACCAGTGGTGACGTGATCACCATCGATAAGAGCACGGGAAGAGTGCAAAAGTTAGGACGTTCGTTCGCGCGATCGCGCGATTACGACGCGACCGGGCCGACGACAAAGTTTGTTTCCTGCCCGGAAGGCGAGTTGCAAAAACGAAAAGAGATTGTGCATACGGTGACTTTACACGAAATCGACGTCATCAATTCGCACACGCAAGGTTTCATGGCGTTGTTCTCCGGCGATACTGGTGAAATTCGCGACGAAGTGCGAGAACAAATCGACGAGAAAGTCGCCGAGTGGCGAGAGGAAGGCAAGGCGGAAATCATACCGGGCGTTTTGTTCATCGACGAAGTGCACATGTTAGACGTGGAATGCTTTTCGTTTTTGAATCGAGCGTTGGAAAATGACTTATCTCCCGTGTTAGTCGTGGCTACGAACAGAGGCATCACGAAAATCCGAGGCACAAACTACCGATCCCCTCACGGCATCCCGATCGACTTGTTAGATCGCCTCTTAATCATCCAAACGAAACCGTACACGGAAAAAGAGATGAAATTAATAGTCAACATCCGGTGCGAAGAAGAAGACGTGAACATGTCCGAAGACGCGAAAGATTTGCTCACAAAAATCGGTTCGGAAACCAGTTTACGATACGCCATTCAACTCATCTCCGCGTCCTCCTTGGTCGCCAACAAACGGAAATCCGCCAAAGTCGAAACCGACGACGTCTCCAGAGCGTACAACTTATTCATCGACGTCAAACGAAGCACGAAGTTCATGATGGAATACAGCTCGCAATACGTGTACAACGAAGCCAACGAAACGGACATGGAAACTTAAACTTGAGATTTTAAATACTAATACTAATACTAATACTACTGATGAACATAAAGCCAACAACAAAAAGTGACGTTACTCATCACGAACGTATTTGCATCCATCCCGTTATAGATAGATACTACGAGTTCTACATCTTTTGGCCCGCTTTGGGTTTTAAACCCTAAAACCCTAAACACGAGAAAGAGGTCTCTTCTTTCCCCAACACATCGTCTTCATATTCACTTCGTATACTCCTGCGCGTTTAAAAAACGAACAGATATATTCCGCCTTAAGGTTAGATAGAACAACTTTCTTAACTGCAGTGCACACTCGTAAGACTGCGGCTCCCAGGCGATTGATTATAACACGTATAAAAGCAAAAAGAAAGGTACGTTGTTGTGCTTAAATTCTGATCTCCTTCTAGGGCTTCTTTTTGCTCATCCCTCATCCTCTTAAACTCTTACTCTCTCTCTCTTTTCTTCTTCTTCTTCTCTGCGACGAGGAGGAGGACGACGACGTAATAAACGACTCGTGTTTTTGTTGTTTCGTTGGTGCTGACAAGTATTCTCTCTCTCTTTCTCTTCCGACAATATCATCAATATCATCATCATCATATTGGATAAAAATACTCCTCTGTCTGCTTTTATTACACAGACTAAAATACTAAAAAATAATACTAAAAATGGTGAACCAAGCGTACCTGGATAAAAGAAAGTACGGCGAACGCGTGTACGAGTTGCTGGACAACTACGACGCCGCGTTGCTCGTGCACTGCGACAACGTCGGCTCGAAACAGTTCATGGACATTCGCACGGCGTTGAGACCAAACTCGATCGTCTTGATGGGGAAGAACACGCTGATGAGAAAGATCATCGGCAACTATTGCGACGAGAAGGGCGACAACGATTGGATGGTGTTGAGCGACTTGTTGATTGGCAATGTCGGCGTTATCTTCACGAAAGAGGACGTCAAGGAAGTCAAGACGAAGGTTTCTGAGTTTGTCGTCCCGGCGCCCGCGAAAGTTGGCTCCACGGCGACGTGCGACGTGACCATCCCGGCGGGCGTGACCCCGTTGGAACCGTCCCAAACCGGCTTTTTCCAATTGTTGAACATCGCGACGAAGATTAACAAAGGGGCGATCGAGATTTTGTCTGGCGTTACCGTCGTTACAAAAGGCGAACGCGTCGGTTCCTCCGCGGCTGCTTTGTTGGGTAAGATGAAAATCACGCCGTTTGAATACGGTTTGGTCGTCAAGCACATTTACGACAAGGGCTCCATGTACCCGGCGGCGGTTTTGGACATCACCGACGAGCAGTTGGCGGCTAAGTTTGCCGCGGGTGTCTCCAACATCGCCTCCATCTCTTTGGCGACCAAGTACCCGACTTTGGCCGCGGTGCCGCACTACATCGTCAACTCGTACAAGAACGTGTTGGCCATCTCCATCGGCACCGAGTACACCTTCGAGTTGGCGCAAAAAGTCAAGGACTATCTGGCCGACCCGAGCGCGTTCCAAAGCGGCGGTGGCGGTGGCGGCGGCGGCGGTGGCGGTGGTGATAAGCCAGCCGCGGCCGCGGCTGCCCCGGTCGAAGAAGAAGAAGAAGAAGACATGGGCTTTGACTTGTTCGATTAAAAAGAAACGATGATTTTCGACGTTAGCGTTGACCTCGAAAAACGGGACGACTCGAGACGATGACCTTTTTGAGAGTTTTCCCCGTTCATCATCAATTCATAGCTTATTATTAATAATAATCTAGCAATATATATATATCTACATACGCGTATCTTTAATAACGTTGTGTTCAAAAGTCACTCATCGCTCGCAGTTGCGCTTTTTCTTCTGTTTTTAATCAAAAGTTTCATGCGATGAGATCTCTCTCGTAAAAGGAGCAAAAAATTAAGGACAAAAGCGCCTCACTTCCTCGGTCTGGTTCGAACGAACGAACGAACGAACGACGACAACAACTTTAACAACTTTAACAACAAAACCGTTGCCTTCTTCGTAAAGTTAACTAATAATAATAATACTATTAAGAGTAATACTACTCTAACGTCGTTTACTACGATTTAAAACGACCTGAGATTAAGAAGAGATGGAGGAAACCTTCGATTTATCGATCCCGGTGTCCACGGGAACGACCATTTTGGCGTGCGCGTATCGCTCTGGCGTCGTCCTCGCGGCGGATTCCCGAACGTCCACGGGCGCGTACGTCGCCAACAGAGCGAGCGATAAAATCACGCAGATATGCGACAACGTGTGGATGTGTCGATCCGGGTCCGCCGCGGACACGCAAAACGTCGCCGCGTACGTGAAACGAATGGTTGAAGAACACGCGATGGAAAGAAACGGAACCGGGTGCGAGAACGAGTCAAACGCGATGATGGTGGACGTTCGTTTAGTGGCGAAACTGACGCAGAAAATAGCGTACGAGAACAAAGAGAAGTTACAAGCCGGGATGATAATCGCCGGGTGGGATCGAGTGCGAGGACCGCAGGTGTACGGAATTCCTTTGGGCGGGTCCATGTTGGAAGCGCCGTTCAGCGTCAGCGGGTCCGGTTCGGCGTATATTTACGGGTATTTAGACAACACGTATAAAGAGAACATGGAAAGAGAGGAGTGCGAGAAGTGGATGACGGAGGCGATTTCATTGGCGATTGCGAGAGATGCGAGTTCTGGAGGGGTTATTAGATTGGTCACCATACACGAGAACGGGTGCGAGAAGCAATGCGTGTTGCCGAAAGATCACAAGGTGTGCGACGGCGAGTTGGAGCAAGTAGCGACGACCACCGCTATGGTTTAAAAATAGATACGAGGATAAAAAAAGTAGCGTGTGAGTGAGTGTGTTTTTTGTGTGTTATATGTAGTAGTTATTATTATTAGAGAGCAATTTAATAAACGCGTTTCCCCGGAGGAATGACGTCCATTTCTTTATCTAAGGTGTAGTGATGCACGGGTCGGTAATCGATTTTCACGCTGTCGTCTTTTTCCTCGATGTACCCGAGCGTGTGTTTCATCCACGTATCGTCCAATCTATCCGGGAAATCCTCTCTGGCGTGCGCGCCTCTCGATTCTTTCCTTTGTTCGGCGCCGTGCATGGTAATTCTCGCGTTCGGCATCAAGTTGTGCAACTCCAACGCTTCGACTAAATCCGTGTTCCAAACTAAACTCTTATCGGTGACGTGTAAACTTTCCATCTCTTTCGCGACTTGGTCGATTTTCGCGCACCCTTCGGCTAACGTTTCTTGCGTTCTAAACACCGCCGCGTCGTCTTGCATGACTCGCTGCATGCGTTTTCTTAACTCACTGGTCGATTTATTGTTTTGATTGCCTTTATCGTTGTATCGAATATCGTTTAATCGTTTCACGCTTTGCTCGCCGTTCAGTTCGTTCTTCAAAGGTTTATGTTTTTGACCGGGTTTCAAACCGGATTCTTTCACCGTGTTCGCGCACGCGCGGCCAAAGACGACGATATCCAGCAACGAGTTCGCGCCTAATCGGTTGGCGCCGTGGACAGAAGCGCACGCGGCTTCGCCGGCGGCCAATAAACCTGGGACGACTCGATCCGGATCGCTTCCGTCCTTGGCCGGCGCGACGACTTCGCCTTTATAATTCGTCGGGATACCTCCCATGTTATAATGTACAGTTGGAATGACGGGAATTGGCTCTTTGGTCACGTCTACGCCGGCAAAAATAGCCGCGGTTTCGGAAATACCCGGCAATCGTTCTGCTAACAATTCCGGCGGTAAATGGTTCAAGTGCAAGTAAATGTGATCCTTCTCTTTCCCGACGCCTCGTCCTTCTCTAATTTCCATCGTCATCGATCTCGAGACGACGTCTCTGGACGCTAAATCCTTCGCCGACGGCGCGTACCGTTCCATGAATCTTTCACCTTCGCTGTTTCTTAAAATACCGCCTTCACCTCTGGAACCTTCGGTAATTAAACACCCCGCGCCGTAGATACCCGTCGGGTGAAACTGCACAAACTCCAAATCTTGCAACGGCAACCCAGCCCTGGCAGCCATGGCGTTCCCGTCTCCCGTGCACGTGTGCGCGCTCGTCGCCGAGAAGTAGGCTCGTCCGTAACCACCGGTCGCTAAAATCGTCTTGTGCGACCTAAACCTGTGTAAAGTACCATCTTCCAAACACATCGCCAAAACGCCGACGCACGCGCCTTGTTCGTCCATGATTAAATCGAGCGCGAAATACTCCACGAAAAACTGCGTCTCGTGTCGCAACGCTTGCCCGTATAGCGTGTGCAACATCGCGTGCCCAGTTCTATCTGCCGCACACGCGCACCTGTACGCCTGACCGCCTTTCCCGTACTCCAAACTTTGTCCTCCAAACGCTCTTTGGTAAATCTTCCCTTCCTCCGTTCTCGAAAACGGCAATCCGTATCGTTCCAACTCTCTCACCGCTTCCGGCGCTTCTCTGCACATGTACTGAATGGCATCTTGGTCTCCTAACCAATCCGCACCTTTCACGGTATCGTACGCGTGCCATCTCCAATCGTCTTCGGACATGTTCCCGAGCGCGGCGTTGATCCCGCCTTGCGCGGCCACCGTGTGCGATCGCGTCGGGAAGAGTTTCGTAATGCACGCGGTTTTGTACCCGTGTTCGGATAAGCCAATGGCGGCGCGTAAACCCGCACCACCAGCGCCGACGACCACGGCGTCGTACTCGTGGTCGATGATTTCGTACTCTTTGCCAAACGGTTGACTTCCGTTATTAGTATTCGACGAAAAAGCTCTTTTTCTTCCACTCGAAGAGGTCGTTGAAACGTCGTTTTTGTACGCTGAATTTCGCCGCCCAAAAAATGATGTCGTCGTCGTCGCGATGCCTCTTCTTCTTCCAAAAGTATTTGAGAATTGAGCACCCGAGGCAGAACAGTTGTTCGTCAAAGTCGCCACACCGCGTCGTTTCCGCGCTTGTTGTTCTTCGCGCGTTGATGATGATGACGCTAATTTGATCACGTCATCGACGACGACACTTTTTTCCCCACGAGAAGTGATGGTATTCCTATTGAAAAATGACGGGGAACACGATGATAAAAACGACGATTTGGAGGAAGAAGACCAAGAATAAAGAGGTTGTGATGAAGAAGAGGTTTCGATGATTGTCTTCTTGATCTCAAGCAAAGACGCTCCAGATCGTCTCATCATTTCTTCTATTCTTCTTCTTAAAAGTGTTGAATAATAGCAAAGAAATTTTGACTTGAAACTTTTTTTTTTGCTCTCAATTCATTTAGGGGTTTAAATGAGACCCTAAACAGAAAACTACGAAGAAGAAGAACTGAAGAAGAAGACAAAAAAGACTATCAGAATTGAAAGCGGCTTTGGGTGCTTTGTTCTTATTAAAAAGGTATAACAATAATACTACTAATAATACTACCGAAAAGCGACCATAGTATACTCTTTGAGAGAGAGACCTTTTCTCTCGTTCTTCTTCTTCTCTGTCTTCTTCTTTGTTGTTTTCTTTCCTTCATTCAATTGGAAAAAAGTGGTTGTGTGGCGGCTTCGTCGTGTTGAAAGCGAACGATGATGAAGAAGAAGAAGAAGGATGACGATGACGATGACGACGATGATAATAAAAACGCAAAAAAAACGACGATAATAAAGAAGACGACGAAAGAGTTCGAGGGGTACTCGAAGATATGGCACGAAGCCGCGAAGAGTTTATCGACGAAAGAGATGATGATGGTGAAAACGACGAGTGTTGAGAAG
>Ga0209090_10001016_pt1 | contig 17973 bp, 19 predicted proteins | sample ArcticOcean_MG_C_9_FD_187432 | JGI IMG/M metagenome (GOLD analysis project Ga0209090, IMG submission 187432) | Marine microbial communities from western Arctic Ocean - ArcticOcean_MG_CB2_152 (SPAdes) (version 2) | ecosystem: Environmental > Aquatic > Marine > Oceanic | place: Arctic Ocean... | reverse complement strand
AATTAGAAGAAAAAGAAGAAATATTAAAATTTGATAAAATTAAACCAAATGAACATGAGGATCAAAAACTAAAAGAAAAGCTAATCTCAAAATTAGAGGACTTTGAGATAGATCATAATAAGAAAAATTAGACGCTAATACAGCATGTGGGGTTATTTCTGAATTTTTATATTTTTTCATTTTTAATAGGATTACCTTTTAACCACTCACTTTCTTGATTTTTATAATGTTCTTTTTTCCAAATAGGAGATCTTTTTTTAATTTCTTCAATAATATATCTAGATAGTACATAGGCTTCATCTCTATGTTTACAGGCAACTGCAATAATAATACTAGTTTCGCCAAGCCCCACATAACCTTTAATATGCTCTATAAATACAGCTTTATCTAGAATTTTTAGCTTTTCAGTGGTTTCTTTATAAATCTCCTCAAAACTTTTTAATACTAGTTCGTCATGACTGTCATAGGTCATTCCAATAACCTCTTTATTTTCATTATTATTTCTTACAGTGCCATTAAATATTATTGAAGCTCCATACGCAGATGATTTGATAAATTCTTCTGCTTTAGAAATAATAATTTTGTCTTTCTTAATATTTATTATCTTTTTATGTAGCATTAACCACCACCTATTGGCGGTATAATTCCTATTTTTTGATCTTCAGTAATTTTATAATTATTATTAATAATATTATTGCTCTCCGAGCAAAAAGCAGAGGTTGTTACAATTTTTTTAAAATTTTCATTTCCTTTAAAATTTTTATCTAAATAATCAATTATTATTTTTCTAAAATCTTTGATTTCAATTTTTTCTTTAATATCAAATTCTAAATGATCTTTATTACTAAATTCTCTACTTGCACCAAATAGTTCAAGCTTAATTTTCATTTCTTAAGTTTAGATGAAAATTTTAGATCTTCATTATTAAAATTATTCTTATTCTGCTCAATATAATTATTCATTATTTTAACTTTCTCTCTTTCAAATTCAGAAACTTTTCTTTTATTTAAGTCCATGTAAAGTGCTAAAACTTCAGTGGTTGCAGATAAAATATTTTTAGCCTTATCATACATTTCTAATTTATAATGCAGTCTTTTACTATCATGATCTAAGTGAACCAAACAAACATCTACTTCATCACTTTCCTTAACTTCTTTTTGATAAGTAGTGCTTGTCTCAACAACCATTGTACTTTTTTTTGTTGTTTTTGCAGAATGTTCACCCATTTGAAATTTTGATAAAATTATTTCAGCACCCATGTCAAATATCAAGATGTAATAAGCTAAATTCATGTGATTATTATAATCAGTCCATTCCTTAATTATTGTTTTTGTAGTGAGTATAACTGGCATTATTATTTTATTTCTGAAAGTATCTGTTCAGACAAATTTTTAATTTCTTCTACAGCATTACCTTTTTTTTGTTTTTCAACAGCTGTTTTGCCTTCACCCATAGAAGAAGTATAAATCTGACGATTTCCAATAATTGTATTTGTTGATAATAAATTTAAACTTTTTATAAAATCATTTGTTTTATCTATGAGCTTTGATCTCTGATTGGATCTATTGATTTGTATTAAAATTTTTTTATTAGCTTGTTTTGCAATTTCTACAATTGCACCTGTAGCCCAAAAATCAACATGTGACGCAGCCATTGGTATCAAAACTAAATCTGCCGCCTCTATTGAAGGACGTGCATCAGATTCTATTTTTGGAGGAGTATCTATAATTACAATATCATGATCTGTTTTTAATGTTTTTGCTTCATACTGGGCTCCCCATAAACTTGCAGTTTTAAAAGTTAGACCTTCGTTTGAAACTTTTTTTTCTGTCCTTATCATAAACCATTTACCTAAACTTCCTTGTGGATCAGTATCAATAATAGCAACTTTCAAGCTATGATATTTTATAAAAGCAAGAGCCAAATGAACTGAAAGAGTGGTTTTTCCAGTACCTCCTTTTTGCTGAGCGATAGTTATGACCTTAGAAAGCATTTAAAAGTAATATAATATACTTAGACAATATTCAGCAAAATTGAATCCATTTCATAAATAAAGAACAATCGAAAAGAGATTGAGTAAATTATTCTAGTCACAATTGAATTTATATCTAAGTGATTTATTTCAAATATTTTTTTTATTAATCAAAATTAATCACTTCTAAGTTATATATATACTTATAATTAATACTTTTTAATTGATTTGTGCGACGATAGAACGTTAAATAGACAAAAAGAGAGAGATTTAAAGTTAATGAACAAGTTATTATTACCACAAGACGTTGTTGGGGGATCTTTTTGGTTAATATCCGTTGCAATGATAGGGGCAGCGATATTTTTCTTCCGTGAAAGTGGCAGACTATCGCCTAGATGGGGCACAGCCATGAATCTTGTTGGGGTTATAGCTCTGATGTCCTCTATACATTACTTCTATGCTAAGAATTTGTGGGTTATGAACGGTCAAGCACCTACGGCACTAAGATATATTGATTGGATACTGACATTTCCTCTTTCAATACTCACTTTTTATGTGATGCTTAAGTCAGTAACAGATGTTAAGCGTGGAATGTTCTGGAGATTACTAGTTGGGACTCTGATATGGGTTATTGCACAACTTTTAGGAGCTTATGGCTACATGAGTGTAACTCTTGGTTTCCTTGTAGGTATAGTTGGTTGGCTTTATATCATAGGAGAGCTTTATATGGGTGATGCGGGCAGAACTAATGCATCTTGTAATAATGAAAGCGTTCAGATGGCATTTTTTGCAAATAGACTAATAATAACAATCGGTTTTTCTATTTATCATATTGGGTACTTTATTGAGCATTTAGCAGGTGGTGCAAATATTAACAGTTTAAACATAATCTATAATTTAGCAGATGTTTTGAACAAAATTATATTCGGAATGATAATTTATAGTGCGGCTTTAGAAGATACTAAAAAAAGTAATAAGAATTAAGGAGGAATAATATATGACTAAAGGAGCAGACATAATAGCAGCAATAATTCTAGTTGCACTTGGAATAGCAATCATAGTTTATTTATTACACTGGCTATATAGAAGATCATCAAAAGAAGTTTCATTTGTACGTACAGGTATGCTTGGTGAAAAAGTTGTTATCTCTGGAGGTGCATTTGTTTTACCTATAATTCATAATATTACTCAAGTGGGAATGCGTACTTTAAGTTTAAGTATTAAGAGAGCAGGAGATAAATCTCTGATTACAAAAGATAGAATGAGAGCAGAACTAGTTACAGAATTTTTTACTAAAGTTCCGCCAGAAGCAAAAGCTGTTTCAACTGCGGCACAAACTTTAGGTAATAGAACTCTTGATCCAGAACACTTAAAAGAAGTGGTAGCAGGTCGTTTTGCTGATGCACTTGGAGAAGTTGCAGCAAAAATGACCCTTGATGAGATACAAGAAAATCGTGGTCAATTTGTTAAAGAAGTTGCAAAAATTGCAAATGAGTCAATAGGTCATACAGGGTTAGCGCTAGAAACAGTATCTATAATATCCTTAGATCAAGCACCAATTGAAATATTTAATCCAGCTAATACTTTTGATTCTCAAGGTTTAACTCAATTAACAGAACAAATCGAATCTAGAAAGAAAAAAAGAAATGACATTACTCAAGATACAAAAATATCTATTGAAAATAAAAATTTAGAGACAATTCAAAAAGAATTAGAAATTAAGAAAAATGAAGAATTTTCTAAGTTTCAACAAGAAAGAGAAATTGCTATTCAGAAAGCTAAAGAGAGAACAGCGACAATAAAAGAAAAAGCTGAAAAAGAAAGAGAAGCTGAAGAAGCTGAAATAAGAAATCAAGAGCAAATTGAAGTTGCAAAAATTTCACAAAACCAAGTTATTGAAGTTGAAAAAAAATTAACGGAAACAAGACTTATTGAAGAAATTGAAAAACGTAGAAAAGAGCAAAATGATTTAGAAAGAAACTCAGCTTTTGAAATAAGACAAAAAGATTTAGAAACAGAAGTTAAAATCTTAAATTTGGATAAAGAAAGTGAATATGCACGATTAGAGAAACAAAGAAATGTTGATGTAAAACGTGCTCAAGAAAAAGCAATAATAATTAAAGAGCAATCAGAAAGACAAAGAGATTCAGAGGAAGCGCAAATTATTTCTGAACAACAAATTAAGAATGCTAAAATTGAACAACAAAAAAATATTGATTCACATAGGATAGAGTCAGAGAGAATGGTGAGACTTCTTGATATAGAAAAAGCTAAGATAATAAGTATAGAAGAGCATCAAAAAAATCTTGAGATAATTAATAAATCTAAACAAGTATTAAAATCTAAAACAGAGGAAGAGAATACAAGAGGTAAAGCAATTGAAGCAGAAGAGAGAGCTAACTCAGCAAGATATGTTGAGAAAGCGCAAGGGATTAAAAAAGTTGATGTGATTTCAGCTGCTTCTAAAGCAGAACAAGAAAGACACTCTACTATGGCAGCTAAGCTAAGATATGAAATAGATGCTGCTGGTAAAGAATCTTTAAATGCTGCTGAAAATATTAGAAGTGACGCAAGTAGAAGAAGTGCATTACGTTTAAAACTTGCTGATAAAATTGAATCTATTATTAGAGAAAGTGTTAAACCAATGGCTAATATTAATGATATCAAGATTATTGATGTTAATGGATTGCCTGGGTTTAGTGGTAACTCAAATGGTGACTCAGGTGGGGGTACTGCAGAAAGTGTTAGTAGCAAAGATGGAGCAAGAAGTGGAAATTTAGCAGACAATGTTGTTAGCTCTGCATTACGTTATAGAGCCCACCAACCCTTTTTAGATGGTCTACTTAAAGAGATAGGAATGGCTCCTGGAGAAGTTAGTAATATCAGAAATATTTTAGGAGATTATGAAAATCCTAAAAAAGACTTCCATATGAATTTTGATAAAGATCCAACCAAGGGAACTAAAGACCCTAAATAAAAAATGAATAGATGATATGAGTAGTGATTTAGATAATTGGGCAAAAAAATATGAGGATCTTACAAATAGTGACGCAACTATTGCAGCTATGGCCAAATATTATTCGTGCTCTTTTATGTTTGATATGGAAAAAGCAAAAGTAATTATAGAAATGCATGATGGTAAAGTAAAACATATCAACACTAATCCTGGACCTTTAGATCCATATGATTTTGCCCTGAGAGCATCTGCAAATACTTGGAAAGAGTTTAGTCAACCCATTCCAAAACCTATGTATCATGGAATATGGTCAGCAAGTTTTAGAAAAGACCTTAAGATTGAGGGAAATCATTTAATTTTAATGCAAAATCTAAGAAATTTTACAGTTCAGTTTGAACTACTTAGAAAATCTGGGGTACCAGTTTAAAATGAGATTTTTTAAATTTAAAGGATATTTTAAATGGTAAAGCATCATGATGTTGTTGGACGTTATGTTACGATTGAAGTAGATGATTGTGAGTATAAAGTTTTTTACCTTCAAAATGGTAAAGGAATACCATTAATTTGTCAGCACACAGCTGGTTGTCATAACCATCAATGGAGAGGACTTCTTGAAGACGAAGAAATTATCAAAAACTATAATGTAATAGCTTATGACTTACCAAGACATGGTAAATCTGACCCTCCTCATAATAAAGAATTCTGGAAAGAGGATTATAAGTTAACTGCAGATCATTTTTGTAATTTCATAGTAAAACTTTGCGAGGCACTTGATTTAAAAAACCCAATTTTTATGGGATCTTCTTTTGGAGGTAATGTAGCTTTGCAACTAGCATTACGTCACCCAAACAAATTTAGAGCGGTAATTCCTGTAGAAGCAGCTGATCATGCGCCAGGTTTTTACTTAGATTGGTGGAGACATCCTCATGCTAATGCAGCACAAGTTTGTGCAAGTGGAACGTGGGATTTAATGGCACCCCAATCTCCTGAAAAAGATAGATGGTTAACATGGCATTACTATACTCAAGGTTCTGAAGCTTTTAAGGGAGATTTACATTTTTACTCAGTTGATCATGATTTAAGAAATGAATTAAAAAATATTGATGGTCACAAGTGCCCAGTTATTATGATGACAGGAACTTACGATTATCTAACACCACCTGAAGCAACAGAAAATACAGCGAGACAAATAAAAGGTGGAGTTTATATTGAAATGCCTGATATAGGGCATTTTCCAATGAGTGAAAACCATGAATTATTCAGAGTTTATTTAATAGAAGCTTTAAAAATTATTAATGAGAGAACAAACAAATGATAAAAGATAAAACAGGAACTCAACTTAACCAAGCTTATACGAGTGTAGATGACTTCAACACTATAAAATATGTTTTACCTTTGTTAAGAGATGAAAAAACTAGAAATAGATTAATTGAAGAGCATAGAGCTTGTCCAGTAGGTAGAGCTCCTCATAAAGGACAGCCGATGGTCGAACATAGTAAAGATTTAATAAGAGTTTTAGATAAATTAAGAAGACAACCAATGGCAGGAAAATTACTTACCGTGTGTAAAAAACCTCATGAAGATTATAGAATTGGAATTGCCAGTGGAGTTAGAGGACAACCAGTTGAAATTTTAGAAGAATCATTTTCATCCGAAGAAGCATGTGAACATGCTATTTTTTTGAAAAGAATTGTTGCACTTTTAGAAAAGTATGCAGAATAATTAATATTTAGAGAAGGTTATAATATGTTAAGAATTACAGGATATAGTGACAAGTACCAAGCTTTTCCAGGTGAAAAAATTAAATTTTATGTTAACTCAGAAAAAAAAGAAAATTATGATGTTCAAATTGTAAGATTGATTCATGGAGATACAAATCCAGAAGGCCCTGGTTATAAAGAAGAAGAGCTAGGTGCAACTTGTAATAAATCATATCAAGGTAGAAACCAAAAAATACATGGAGGTTCTTATGCAATTATTCCTCAAGATGAACGTCTAAATGTAGCAAGTTTTACCTTGCAGGCTTATATATTTCCAACAACGCCAGACAAAGGAAAACAGGGAATACTAACTAAATGGAATGAAAAAACTTCTAGTGGCTATGGTCTTTTTATTGATGATAATTCCTGTTTATCAGTAATGATAGGAGATGGCGCAGGGCAAATTATGAATTTGTCTAGTGAAAAAAAGTTAATGAGAAAAGTATGGTATCTTGTTGCTGTAAGTTATGACGCTGAGACTGGAAAGATAAAACTATATCAAGAGCCTTGTGTTACTCCTACAAATGCTGGATTAGGAATGTCGTTATTACATCCAGCCGACGAAACAACTGCATTTGTTGAAGCTACAAATAATTTAAAACCAAGAGCCAATGATGCTCCTTTTTTAATATCTGCATCTACTATTAATGATCGCTCTGGAAGGCATATACATGGTGCTCATTATAAAGAAGCTTTGACACCTATAGAGTTACCTGAACAAGGTTTTATCTATAATGGAAAAATTGATCGACCAAGATTAAGTAAAAAGGCTTTATCAAAATCTGAAATTGAATCTTTAGCTAGGGGTTATAGTGGCTGTTCAGCAGAACTTAGATCTGAAGTTATTGGTGCTTGGGATTTTCATGCAAATATAACAAAAAATATTGCATCAACCCACATTATTGATATGACTTCAAATCACTTAAATGGATTTATAGTAAATTTACCAGTCAGAGGAATGACTGGATACAACTGGACTGCAGATGAAATGGTTTATCATCATAAACCAGATGAATACGGAGCTATACATTTTCATGATGATGATATTGATGATGCTAGATGGGAAGTTGACTTTACTTTTGAAGTTCCTGATATTATTAAAAGTGGAATTTATGCTGCAAGACTTAGAATTGATGGAGAAGATTCACCAGAAACAGAAGATTTTATTCCTTTTGTAATAAAACCGCCAAAAGGTAAAACAACTTCAAAAGTTTTATTTGTACTTCCATCAAATAGCTACATGGCATACTCAAATGATAATTTAGCTACAAATTCTGTGGTAGCTGAATTACTCGCTGGTAAAGTTCCAGTTATGTCAGCAGCAGACTTATATTTAAATGAACATAGAGAATATGGTTTATCTACTTACTCAATGCATTCTGATGGAAGTGGAGTTTGTTATTCTTCTAGGCTTCGTCCAATACTTAATATGAGACCCAAATATAGACATTGGTTATCTCCTTCTTTATGGCAATTAAATGCAGATCTTCATTTAACAGATTGGCTTGAAGAAAAAAATATAGATTTTGATGTAATGACAGATGAAGACTTGCATGTTGAGGGTGTTGACCTGTTAAATCGTTACCAAGTCGTATTAACTGGATCACATCCTGAATATAGTTCAGAAAAAATGTTAGCAGCTTATGAATCTTATCAATTAAATGGAGGAAGATGGATTTATTTAGGAGCTGATGGATTTTATTGGATTAGTGAATATCATCCTGACAATTTAAATATTATTGAAGTTAGAAAAGGTGAGGCAGGTACAAGAGCATGGACAGCAAATCCTGGAGAATACAATAATGCATTTGATGGTAAATATGGAGGTATGTGGCGAGCACGAGGAAGAATTCCAAGCAAAGTTTGTGGATTAACGTTTACAGCTTATGGCTTTGACGTTTCTTCATATTATAAAAGAGAGCCAGATAGTAAAAGACCAGAATGCTCTTGGATTTTTGAGGGTGTTGGCGAAAATGAAGTAATAGGTGATTTTGGATTAGTAGGTGGAGGAGCCGCGGGAGTTGAGCTAGATAGATACGATCTAGAATTTGGTACACCACACAATGCTTTCTTATTAGCAAGATCTGAAAACCATACAAACTTAATGCTACAAGTAAATGAAGAAATTCATTTTTCTGTAAGAGGTTATCACGGCGGTGGAACAGAAAATCCAATGGTTAGAGCTGATATGATTTATTATAAAACTCCTAAAGATGGAGCTTTATTTGCTCCAGGATCACTTTCATGGTGTGGAAGTTTATCTTATAACGATTATAATAATAATGTCTCAAAAATTTTAGAAAATGCTATTTTAGGATTTTTAAAAGAAGGACCACTTCCTTAATGAAAAATGATTTAATTAACAGACCAAAAGGTACAGATGGTAAAGCCATACTTGGTTCAGATAACACCACAGCTTTAAATAATCTAGAAAAAGTTGCAATGAATGATTTAGATAAAGATAAAATAAATGATTTAGCAGAATGTCTTTTTGTTTTAAATAATAAAAGATATGGGCCAATTCCAGGTGCCTACATGGTGATGTGTACCAAACCAGGAAAAGAATGGTGTGTAGCCCAATTAAATGCAGATAGAGCTAAACCGTTTATTTTATATGAAGATAAAGTTTTTACTTCAATTATAGAAGCACAAAAAGCAGCAGAGAAAATTAAAAAAGATCGAGGTGAATCAGCACCAAGACGTTGCACCTAAATAGTTTAAAAGAATTAAAAATATGGCTCAATCTAAAGTCCTTATAGAAAATGATAAAACTATAGTGACAGAGTGGTCATTCGATGTGGGTGATAGCACCGGTCACCATATTCATAAATATAATTATATAGTTATTCCTATGTTTGATGGAGAATTAAAGATAATAGATAATAAAAAAAATGAAACTATTTCAAAGCTCACTAAAGGTGGCGCTTATTATAGAGAAAAAGGTGTAGAACATAACGTCTTTAATAATAACAGTTATCCTTATTCTTTTATTGAGGTTGAGATAATAAAATAAAATTATGTCTGATAAAGCTCTTTGGTTTGTAATATTTTTGCTATTATATGTTGCTTATTGTTTTTTTTGGGGAGTAAGAGGCTCAAGAAACATAGATAATCCAGAAAAATATTATTTAGCTAATAGAAGTGTTTCAGCGTGGGTTTTCTTTTTTGCAGCAACAGCAGCAACTTTTGCTGGATTGACAACTTTAGCTCATACAGGATTAATTTTTCATGATGGATTTCAGTATGTTGGAACATCATTTATTGCAATAACAGTTCCTTTAGGAAGTTTGTTTTTTTTCAAGAGACAATGGATGCTTAGTCGAAAATACGGCTACATCACACCCGGTGAAATGTATTACGATTATTATAAGAGTGATGCAATTAGAATAATTTCAGTTCTAGTTACTTTTTTTGTAGCTATACCAATACTGGCAGTTCTATTTGGTGCTACAGGGTTTTTGGTTAGCACATTAACTGACGGTTATGTATCAAGAGAATTAAGTATGTGGGTTATTTCTGCTATAGTATTATTTTATGTTACAGCAGGAGGTTTTAAATCGACAGTAAGCGTTGGTGTGCTTCAATCGTGGCTGTTCATGTTGACTGTTTTAATTTTGGGATTAGTTACGTATTCTTTTATAGGAAGCTTTGAAATCTTTGGTAATGCTTTATCAAAAATAGCAAGCACACCAATTAGTGCATGGGGAAAAACCAATGGATATGGTGGAGGAGATTATAATGGATATTTTGCAATACCAGGAGTTATTCAATGGGTAGCAGGACTAGGTAAAAATGAAGCAGTAGGAGGACCATGGACTTCAATGATGATTTTTACATACACACTTTCTTTTATGGGAGTAATTCTTTCTCCTTCTTTTTCTATGTGGAGTTATTCAGTAAAACATCCAAAAGTTTTTTCTTATTATCAAATTTGGGGATCTGCCGCTGTAGTTGGTGCTTTATTATTTATTTTTTCAACATTTCAAGGAGTAGGCTCAAACCTTTTAGGAGCTAATGCAGAAATAAATAGTCTTGGTTTATCAATTAGTAATATTTTACCAGAAGTTTCTAGATCTGATCACTCTTTAATACTCGGTCATATTATAAATTTAATAGATGAAAAAGCCTTATGGTTAACAGGTTTGCTGATGGTAGGTTTAATAGCAGCCCTTCAATCAACAGCGGCAGCTTTTTTGATGACGTCTGGAAGTATTATTACTAGAGATTTGTACAAACCTTATGTTGAAAAAGATTTAAAATGGGAAAAGGAACGTTCTGTAGCTCGTATAATAATGATGTTAATATTTTTAGCTTCACTTTATTTAGCGACATTTGCTAAACCAGCAATGATTATCTTCAGTGGAATTTCAATTTCTATAGCATTCCAGTTTTTGATTGTTTTACTTGGGCTTGTCTGGTTCCCATGGATAACAAGAGGAGGTGCAATTTTTGGAATAATTATAGGTATAATTATTGTGATATTAACAGAAACTATTGGTCAACAAATTACAGGTAATAGATTGCCGTGGGGTAGATGGCCACTAACTATACACTCGGGTGTTTGGGGCTTATTATTTAATGTATTTGTTTGTTTTTCAATTTCAGCCTTTTCTTCTATTACAAAAGTTGATATTTACAGATCTCATAGGGAAAAATTTCACGATTTTTTAAATGATCACATGGGCCTTCATCCAAGTAGAACAAAACTTAAATCCTTTGCATATGTTTTAGCTTTAATTTGGCTTTTTTTTGGTATTGGACCTGGACAAATACTTGGAAATAGTTTTTTTGGAGAACCTGAGGCAGGTTATGAATCATGGATTTTAAAAATACCATCTATCTGGGGTTATCAACTAATATGGTGGTTTTTTGGTATAGGGTTAATTTGGTTCTTAGCAAGTAAAATGGATTTATCAACATTACCAAACAAACCAATTCAAGTTAATGATCTTTATAAAAAACCTGATGATATTCAAGGAGAGGTTAACTATATAGACAAAATTGGAACTGGTTATGGTTGGATATTAATTCTTATAGGAATGGCTATATTTTCAATAATATTTTATATTTATTTAGTGTAATCAATTATGACATTAAATTCATTTCAATTTAACACAACTGCAGGATTAAGATTTGGTAGTGGTTTAGCAAAAAGTTCGTGTAAAGAAATTTCTAAAAAACTTGGTCAACGTATTCTTTTTATAACTGACAAAGGTTTAATGTCTTTAGGGATAACAAAACCTACGATAGATGAACTCAGCAATAGAGGTTCAATAGAAATTTTTGACGATGTTGAAGCGGACCCATCTAAAAAAATACTTTTATCAGCTATAGAAGTTGGAAAAAAATTTAGAGCAACTGGTGTTATTGGTTTTGGCGGGGGGTCATCCATGGATGTTGCTAAACTTGTAGCTTTAATATTAGGTTCAAATGAAGATTTGGAAAAGGCATGGGGAGTTAATAACGCTAAAGGACCACGTTTACCATTAGTCTTAGTTCCTACTACAGCAGGAACGGGTTCGGAAGTTACTCCTGTTGCAATCATTACTATAGGTGAAGAAGAAAAAAAAGGAGTTTCATCTTCAATTATTTTACCTGACCTAGCTATATTAGATCCAGAACTTACCTTAGGATTACCAGCAGGGACTACTGCCGCAACAGGAATAGATGCTATGGTTCATGCTATCGAAGCTTACGCGTCTAAAAGTAAAAATAATAATCCTATTTCAAGAATGATAGCAATTGAAGCTCTAAAATTACTTGGACAATCAATAGAAACAGCTGTTTTAGATGGCTCAAATTTAGAGGCTAGAGGTAATATGCTTATAGGATCAATGTTAGCAGGAAAAGCTTTTGCAAATTCTCCGGTTGCAGCTGTTCATGCTTTAGCTTATCCAATTGGTGGGATTTTTCATGTTCCACATGGGCTTTCTAACTCTCTAGTTTTACCTTATGTTCTTCGATTTAACAGCGTAGATATAAAAGCAGCAAAAGATTATTCTGAACTTGCTCAATATGTATTCCCAGACTTAGATATAAATAAAGGCACACAAGCAGTATGTGCTGAATTTATTGATAAGATAGAGGATTTATCTAAACGATTAGGTTTGCCTCAAAAACTTAGAGAAGTTAATATACCAAAAGAGGCATGTGTGAAAATGGCAAGCGATGCAATGAAGCAAACAAGATTATTAGTGAATAATCCTCGAGAAGTAACAGAGATTGATGCGCTAAATATCTATCAGGCTGCTTGGTAAAAATATTTATGGAACTAAAAAATAAAGATATATTTGAACACACTACAAAGTTTAATACAGGTATAAGGCTGTATATGTTTCAAACAGGAACCATTAAAACAAAAGTAAAATTTATAAAAATGAATCAAGGAGAGGAACCTTACGAAATACCTGTGCCTTGGTTTCTAATTAAACACCCCCAAGGTGACGTTATCATTGATGGTGGAATGCCAATAGAAGCAGCTCTTGATAAACACAAACACTGGGGATCTGTAGTTGAAGCTTATGACCCAGTTATGAAAGCATCAGAATGGTGCAAGGATCAAGTAAAAACTGTAAATACAAATCCAGAAGATGTAAAAAATGTTATACAAACTCACTTACATTTAGATCATTCAGGAGCGATAGGGCATTTTCCTAATGCTACACATATAACTCAAAGAATAGAATATGACTATGCATTTAATCCTGATTGGTTTTCTCAACCCGCTTATATTAAAGAAGACTTTGATAAACCAAATATTAGATGGAAATTTTTACAAGGAAGAAAAACAGACTTTTTTGATCTTTATGGTGATGGAGTTATAAAAATCATATTTACGCCAGGTCACACACCGGGTCATCAATCAGTATTGGTTAATTTACCAAAAACTGGCCACATGCTATTAACTGGAGATGCTTGCTATACAGGAGATCATTGGTGCGACAGATGTTTGCCTGGACTTGTAGCGTCAGCTTCTGATGCAGCAGATTCTGTGGCTAAATTAAGAAAAGTTGCAAAAGAAAATGATGCAAAAGTTGTTTGGGGACATGACCCAGTTACATGGTTAGATTGGAAAAAAGCACCAATGTTTTATTACGACTAGGCTACAGATATATTTTTTTATTTAATTTAGAAGACTTAACAATACCTTCCATAATTTTTACATTATGAATTGCTTCTAAATTTTTTATTCTGAATTGTTTTTTTTTAATACAGGAATCTGCAAATTCTTCTAATTCCAATAATAAAGTTTTTTTATCCAACAAATTTAACTTTTTAATATTTCCATTTTTATGAATAATTTTAATTTTATTACTATCTACTTCAGAAAAAATATTCATAGAAGTTCCAAAGATATTAAATTTTGATGTGTAAGGGCAGGCAAAAATAGTTGTTAAATTACCTGTGCATTTATTATTAAACTCAAATAATGCAGATGTAGTATCGTCGATATTCACTTTTACTGCATATTTTTTTACTAATGATTGAATAGATATTACCTTACCTCCAAATTGACACATTAAATCAATCATATGGATTCCAAGGCCTGCTATTGCTCCACCAGGACTTTCTTTTCTATTAGCGCGCCAAAAGTTTTTTTTATAACCTAAGGCACCTGGAGCAGAAAAATTTGCTTCAATGTGCAAGATTTTACCAATTTTTTTTTGATCATTTAAACTGTGTATAAAATCAAAAACACTAGAAAATCTTCGGTTATGTCCAACAGCAAGAGTCTTTTTATTTTTTTTTGCACAAATAAACATTTTTTGTGCGTCTAAAGATTTGGTAGCCATAGGTTTTTCAACAAAAACATGTTTTCCATTTTTTAGTGCTTGAATAGCATGCTTGCTATGCAGGGAATGTGGACTCGTTAAAATAATTGCATCTATATTTGGATCTTTAATTAAAGATTTATAAGAATTGTGATATTGTGTCTTAAACTTTTTTGAAAAACTTATTCTTCTTTTTAAACATCTTGAATAACAGCTTATAATTTTAATTTTTTTACTTTTCTTTTGAATTGATTTTGCTAGTTCATCTGACCACCAACCTAAACCTACAGAGGCAGCTTTAATCATATTTTTTATTTGTCATAAGGAATTGTAGATTGCATAAAATCTTTTTTTTCAAAAAAATTAAACCAATTATTAAGTTTGAGATTATCGCTTTTCCATTGATCATTAAATCTAAACATAGTGTAGTCTAAAGCGCATGCAATTGCTATTTGATCCATAGTCAAATAGTTTTTATCATAATTGCTCCAATTATTTTCCAACCATTTAATGGTTCTCGTTATTCTAACTTCTTGTTTGTTAATAAAACTCTTACTTTGTTCATTGATTGGCCTGATTATTTCCATACGTCTTTCCAAAACAGATTCCATTAATCCATTAGCAATAGAAGTCATTGAAATAATTTTATAATATTCATTTTTAGGAAAAAGTGTTTTTTTCATTGAAATTGAATCCAAATATATGCAAATATTGTCACTATCTATGATTGTTAAATCATTAACTAGTAGAGTGGGTATTTTTCTTAAAGGATTATGTTTGTCTAAAAAACCAGCTTCCTGAATTTTGATTATTTTTTCTTCTAAATTTATTTCTTGAACCAAAGATGTTATTTTAGTTTTTCTTCCAAAAGGTGAATTTGGACCATTAAATAATATTATTTTATTTTCCATAAAATTTTATTACTATTCAATTATTATAGCTACAGTTCCTGGGTCTACTGCTTCTTGATCATTTACAATGTTAACTTCAATTACCTTTCCATCTACAGGAGAATTATGATGAACTTCAGTTTTCATCACCTCCATAATAAACAAATCATCATCTTTTTTAACAGTATCTCCTACTTTTACTAAAACCTTCCATACATTCCCTGGAACTGTTGTTTTTACCTCTGTAGACATATCTATAATATTCCTTTCATATTTAATTATTAATCAAAAAACTTAACTTTCATATTTTTCATTCCTTTTTTTTCCATCATTTTTTTTCTTATTTTTTCATTTAATTTGTTTTCTTCAAAATCGACTATCTTAATAGTTCCAATTTTTTTTATTACATCATCATTTTCAAATGGTTTACTTTTATTAAATGACTCAAGACTTTCATCACTACAAATAATTGATTGTTCTACCCTTAGTGATTGAGCTTTTTCAACTGAAACTTCAACAAAATTAAAAGTATCACCAGGCTTAGCTTGACCTAATTTCCAAAATGCTGCAGACGGAACGGTATAGGGGTTAATAAAGCCACCCATGCTAGGCCCATCATTAACCAGTATTATTGGAGTTTGACCAGCAAGATTTATAGCCCCAGCTGGATAACCTTGATCAATAATGTTTGAAGGTTCTGATCCATTTTCAAGACTTTTGTTTGTTGCTTTGTCAGTAAAAGATAATTTAGGTCCATCCAACCTATAGCCAGTTCTGTCACTTTTGGCTTGAAGTTTCCATTTAGAGTTAAGAAATATTTCATGTCCCTTTTTATCAACCCAATCATCATTTGGACCTAGCACAACTTCTATAGACCAATTTTTATCAGTAGACATTATTGGGATTGAGTTTTTTTTGATTTTTCTTGGGTGAATAGTTTTATTTTTTCTTAAAGGTAAAGTTTGGCCATCCTGTATAGCTTTACCATTAATTCCTCCAACTCCTGCTTTATGAAAAGTTGATCTTGAACCCAACCATGGTTTGCTATTAATACCACCAGAAAAAGCTATATAAGATCTGGCACCTACAGTAGCAAACTGCATTTCTAAAGTTTGATTGGCTTTAACTTCTAAACTTTCCCACAATGGAATACTTTTACCATCTAACTTGGGAGACATGTTTGCTCCTGTGATTGCTATTGTTCTGTCATTTTTAAATTTAAGTGTGGGACCTATGAATTGACATTCTAGTGCTGCTTCACCAGGTTCGTTCCCCACTAATATGTTTGCCAGTCTAAAAGACCAACTATCCATTGGACCTGAAGCTGGAAATCCTTGATTTAAAGTTCCAATTCTACCTGGGTAATCTTGAACTGATGTTTCTAGACCTTTTTTAATTACTTCCACCATAAAAATTAAAACCTTTTCGTTTTATCAATCGTAGTTAACCATTTTTTGTAGTTTTTGACTGAGAATTTTTGATACTCAACAATATTATAGTCATAAGATTTATCTTTCACCTTATTTGAAACATGATCAAATTCTTCATATGTGGTAGGTATAAATTTTACTCTATCTCCTGGTTTAAAAAGACATATGCTTTCTTCAAATACTGAAAAGCTTTTTTGTGTATCCCAAATCGGAACAGGGATAATCCCAAATATTTGATATCCTCCAGGCAATCTATCTGGATAGATTGATGTAGAAGATCCGCCCATACCGATAGCTCCTTTTGGTGTCCAAGTTCTAGGAGGATTATATTTTGGAGCTGTTAGTTTGCACCTAGGATCAAGAGGCATCATAAAGGGCAGGCCAGGCCAAAAACCAAGTGCAGATACCCAATATTCAGTGCCGGAATGCACTCTTACAAATTGATCAGTATTTTCAAGGTTATTTAGCTCCACAATAAACTCAGGATCAGGTGTTTTTTTTGATATTTTGCTAGAATAATCTTCAATGCATTCTTTTGTCCACTTATCAAGGTAAACAGTTGGAAATGAAAAAACCCTACTATTAATTTCAATATCGTCAGTTGGACCTAATGATTTAATAAGTGATTTCATTTCATTTTTTAAATCATTAAATTTTATTTCATCAGGATTATAGTGAATTAGCATTGATGCAAAACAAGGAGCTGTTTCATAAACTCCTTTGATTTTATTATCATGAATAGCTTTAGCCAAGTTTTGTGCAGTAAAATTTATTTCAAGATCCATAAGATTACCGAATTCAATGAACATATATTTATCACCACCTGGTTTAAATTTTGGTTCTTTGTACACTTTACCAGGAATATTCTTTAATGAAGATGAGGACGCATTACTAGTATTTGTTTTTTTTAATACAATATTGTTAAATGTTTTTATATCTTTCTCTGTATAATTTTGGGAAGTTTTATCTTTAGGTGATTTTGAAACTATTTTTTCGAAAGCCTTTACATCTTTGTCAGTATATTTCTGAATAATTTTATCTGGTTCTAAAACTTCATTTTTTATTGTTGGTATACTTGTTATTTTTTTAGTAAACAAAGATAAATTATTTTCTATAAATTTTGTATTATAGCTAGCTTCTTCAAAAGATTTATTTTGTAGTACTGATATTAAAAAATCCTTGTTTGTATTAAT
>Ga0209090_10001013_pt1 | contig 18002 bp, 7 predicted proteins | sample ArcticOcean_MG_C_9_FD_187432 | JGI IMG/M metagenome (GOLD analysis project Ga0209090, IMG submission 187432) | Marine microbial communities from western Arctic Ocean - ArcticOcean_MG_CB2_152 (SPAdes) (version 2) | ecosystem: Environmental > Aquatic > Marine > Oceanic | place: Arctic Ocean... | reverse complement strand
CGAAAGACTGCGCGTTCGGCACTCTTCTTTGCCAAATCGTGTTTATCTGCCACTGCGACTTCGGCGAGATCGGCGAGGAAGATTGGAAAGTGAATGGTTACATCGTCGATTTCGTCCTTTAAAGACGCACATTTGATCATCGACCGAATCCCTCTCGATGAGTTCTCGCGCACATCCCCGCTCGCGTCTCTTAAAAGTTTCGTTAATACTTGTAAAATTTTTGAAACGGTCTCCGACGACGCGCCTTCGACGCGTACGCAAGCTTCCCCTAAATACCCTAATCCTTTCGCGCAATTTGATTTGACCGATTTCAAATCGTCCGAAGCACATTTTGCTAAGCTGTTCAACGTCGTTGCTTTGTCTTTCGGGCTTGATAAAATAGACTCTGGCGCGAGTCGCGCAAACTCGGACAAAATCTTCGATTTGCCTTCGCGAGACGCGATGGTGATGTTCTCTGAAGCGAATTGCTCGACGTCCGTCTTCAACCACTCTTCTCGTTTCGATTCTTTGTTCTCACCGCTCTCGTCGTAGTACAGAGAAGCAAAAGCTGCTGCACACCGCGCTGCCGCAAATCGAATCTCTTCATCTTCCGAAGTCATCGCGGCTACGGTGGACGCATTCAACGCAATTTCGGAAGATTCGGGCGTGATTTTTGATCCGCCGTGCCTCGCTACGCCTCGCGCGGCTTCGAAGTGCGCTTCGATACACTCGTCATTGACTTCGTTGTTGGCGAGTTTCTTCGCTAAATCGGCAGCTACTGTGTCAACTCTGACTTGAATTGCCATTAATAATCCTAAACCTTTCGCACTAGACATTCTCGGCGATCTGTTCGCATCGCTCAACGATTTCAAAAAGGTTGTTTGCAGTTGAGGCACGAAGGGTTTCAAGCCGATGCCACCTTTCTCGACCAATGTGGCGAGACAATCGAGCAACGCCGCGCGTACGCTCGACGGAAATTTGTCCGAAACGACGCGAATGAGCGGTCCGGCTACGCCAACGATGTGCGATTTCAGCCCATCTTTTGTGGAACAAGAGACGGCGAGTTGGAGCGCTTCCGCGGCGCGTTGTCTATGCTCAGGCTCTTCGCCATGTAAGACACCCGCGAGGTAGATTTTTGAAAGCGCCTCTAACGCTCTCGGTAAGGCCAACGCGGGAATAATAGTGTATTTTGACGACGTGGATGCGGAAGAGGAATCTGCAATCGCACTCTCGCCGCCTGACCACACTACTTGTTGCTTGTGTAAACGTTTCGCTTGCTCTTTGCATTGTCGTATAGACGCGTGGCAACAATCCACGAATTCCATCAACTCGTCTTTTTGTATTGTAGACACGACGACATTTAAAGCACCCCATGCGGAGTCTCGCGCGCATTTATACTTGTCCGAGAATTGCGCGGATAGCGTTTTTACCAACATCTGCGCGTCGACAAAATTGTCGTAGCCGGAAAACGTTGTCGCAAAATCTGCGAGGGCGATGGAAGACACCGCTCGTCGTCTGGCTTTTGCCTTTTCCTTCTCTTCGTCAACTTTTTTCAACGCAGACGTTTTCGCGAGTTCTGTGAGCGCGTCAGATAATTCGGAAAGGAGTTCTGCCCCACAATCTTCAGGAGCGGCGGCAATGATAGAACGCAACGCGTTGAACGCTGGAAATTTAGAAACGTCATCGAAGGATTCGCGCTTGGTCCACGACATTTCTTCTTGCAGATTTGTTTCTTCTTCAATCGCGTCAAAAAGTCTTGGAATGATCGAATCCAAATGCGGTGGCAAGGCCGGACCAGCTACAGATGCTAACGCACCTAAAGTTTTTGCTTTATCGGGAGTAATCGGCGGTGCCGCCAATTTTGGAAGCGCCACGGCTAAAATGTTCGGTTGCGCTTTCAGCGCCACGCGCAAACCGTTTAGCGCGTTCGCCTTCTCTTCCTCCGAAGCTGAGTCTCTTTCCATATCGCGCAACAAGTCTGGGACGATTTTCGCCGCTGCTTCTTTACCGCCAATCCATCGGTACATTGCTTTGAAGGCCACGCCGCCGGCGTCTTGAGTATCCGCGTTCGGGTTGGAGAGACAGATTTCGACGAAAGATGTGAACAACGTCGCTTGCTTCGGGTTGACGATACCACCCTCGTGCGTGGACTCTTCCGCGCAATCAAAAATCTCCGCGAGACTCAGCGCCGCGCCAGCTTTAGTGATTTTATCATTTCGTACGATTTGTTCTGCTTCTTCCTCGGTCGCCTCAAACACAGTGCGCAAAATTGGTAAGATGCCCTCGATAAACTTTTCACCAAGTTTTCTTGTCAAATCCGCCACGGCTCTCGCCCCGGTCATTTTTCTCTCTTCGCCGTCATCCTCTTCGTCTTCATCGTCGTCTGAACATTCTGTTGATGTTTTCGACAAGGACAATGACGATATCGTACCTTGAGAATACGCTTGCAGAATGCGCTTGGCAATTCTCGGTAACGTAGCTCTCAAAGTTCTCGGCGTATTCGCAACAACTGTTTTCCATACGTGCACGGCATCGTTTCGAATTTGCGATTGCCCGTCACATCGAAGTAAATAAATGACGGCCAAAACGTCCAAATGACGTTCTCGACCTAACATTCGCGTCAACTGTTCGCCTTGTGCTTCGGTTGAAATCCCTTCTTCATCCGCGGCCGCCTCTTCTTCTTCCGCCGTTGCCCGCTGAACGCGCGCTTTCCCGGAACTGCCGACTATTCTGAAGAGCATAGAACCAAGGAGCTCCAACGCGCAATGTCGAATTCGCCATTCGGTAGCGTTCGTGCCGGTTTCGATTGCTGGTAAAATTAAATCTAACGCAGATTCAGAGTGCGAATACGCGGAAACAAAGACTCTCCCGGCACCCAACGCGGCGTCGCGGACGGACTCTTCCTCGTCCGCGAGACCGGTAAGGACAGTGGTCAAGGACTCCGATAAGTACGGCTCGAACTTTTGCCCAACAGATAAGGGAAGAAACTTCAGGAGCTGCAGATGACCCTCGCGAACTCTTGATAGAGGACTACTGCATCCGCGATAAACTTCTGGAAGAATTGCAACAAATCTGTCACCTCCAAGCGCGTTGAGACATTCGGCTAAACCTTGCGCCGCACCGGCTCTTTCGACGCCCGACCCTTCGCCTTGCATTTTCTCTGTCAACCACGGGATTAAATCTTCAAAATGTTCTTCACCTGCACCATCCAAAAGCGAGGCTAAAGCACGAGCAGATACCGAACGGACTTCCGGGTTTGGATCGATGAGAGACTTCTTCAATTCCGAGACTAACTCCGGGATGTACGGAACCATATCTTTCGGATCCGCGACCAAAGCGCACGTGTTTCCGGCAATCTTAGCTGCCTTTTTCTTCATATCTGCCTTGCGTTCTTTTAAACCTCTTGAAATTATTGGGATGATTAATGCTAGACTCGGCGCGTCAACAACGTTAACGAACGTTGTTTCTAAGAGAATGTCTAAACATTTCTCTGTGTGCGTAGTCGGGTGCGCGATTGCCCCTAACAGGTATTTTGACAACGCTTGAATTTCCGGATTTTTAATCACGTCCCCGATCGACTTTAACGCAAGTGAAGCCGCATCGACAACTTTCGGGTGCGTGTCGACCAGAGCTTGGGAAAGTCTTGGCACAATTTGCGGTAAACAGCTACCCAATTGTTTCGGCGCGCAACTCGACATCGCGCCGAGAAGTTTCGCAGACCCGCTCTTCGTGCGCCATTGATCGTCGCGTAAACCTTCCAATAACGCCGGTAAAACAAGCTTTACGCCTTGTGCGGATAAATTCTTCATAATTTTCTGGGACGCGCCTTCGCACGCGAGACGCACGGATTCTGTTTGATCGCCAAAAGAGACGAGTAACATTGGTAAAATGGTCACGACGTATGGTTCAAAGAGTCGACCGAGACGTTCAACGAGTAATTCGAAACACATCAAAGCTCCTTCTCTTGATTGTGCCGATGTCTTATCCTCGATTAATGATTTAATGCTATCCATGATACCCATACCTTTTAATGATCCCATACCGATACCTTTCACTGCACCGGCGACGCCAAAGGCTGCGCCTCTCCTCACGGCGTACGATTCGCCTTGCGACAACTTCCCGAGTAATCCTTCAATCAACGCGCGTTTCTCTTCTTCAGTCGCGAGTTGTTTCATTAACGGTGGGAACGCGTCAGCGACTTTTCTTTGAACTGATTCAGACGGCGTTTCCAAAACCTCCAACAAGCGTTCTAAAATTTGCTTGACCTTTGGATCACTCGAATCCAAATGCACTGCCAACGATGCCAGGAAGACAACTGCGCCGGATTTAGCGTAATCCTGAATCTCTTCGGATACCGTTCTATCGGGCGGTTTATCAAAATAACCTTCAAATACTTTAAGTAATGTTTCGGTGTTAGCTTCACCGTGAGCGGCGATGACCACTTTACCGGCATCGATGGACGCTTCGCGAACTTCGAGGGATTCGTCCGAGAGCGCCTTCAACAGCAACGTGGCGACCAAAGGAACGTCGTGTTTTTGCAACGCATTGGAAGAGGCGCCCAGAGCGGTAACAACACCAGCGCGGCCAGATGCATCGGTACAACTCGAGAAGAGCGCAAACAATTTTGCTAAAACAGAAGCAACGCCCGTTGGGAGTTGTTCGACAGCTGTCGCAAATGCTTTCACCGTCGCTTCTCGAACTGCGAAACACTCGTGCGAGAGAAACGGGAGTAAAACAGTCGGCGATTGGGTATCGCCTTCATCGGCAAAAGATACGCCCGCATTTTCATAAGCCGTCGTTGCCATTTCAGCGAACGCTTCGTTTGAATCATGTAAAGCAATGAACAGTCGAACAGCGATGTCACGTAGTATTTCATCCGTCGTTTCAATATCTTCTACCGTAATCGCATGAATGTTTGATAAAGATGAAAGCGCTTCTAAACACGTTTTACGAGCTTCCGATGATTCATTCTCGCACCCATATACTAACGCCTGCACATCGTTCGCGTTGGTAGATGTTTTTGCAACTGACAGCAACGTATCCTGAGCAAGCAAAGTAAACTTGGGACTCACCGAATAGTTGATGGCTCTCGTCAAAGACCGAACGGCGGCAGCTACCGATCGCATCGGTTTACAACTTTTCCTGGCGTAATCACCAAGCAACTCTAAGCATAACATTTTATGTTGCGATGAACAATCGATTCTTTCAATCGCTCGGGACAGAATCGGAAATAGTAGCGAGAGTAAATTTCTACTCTCAGAAATCCCATCCCCTAATTTGGTAAAGTTATCCCTCAAAGCTTCCAGCGCTTCGGCGATGACGGCGACTTCAAATTCCACGTGATCCGCATCTTCATCAATCGGTTCTTTCGATAACGGATCGAGCATCGATCGTTTCTCAAACCCATCTCGAGCTTCTGCGCATAATACCACCGCCCTGGCAAATTTAGCACGAAGATGCGAAGAGAAACGATCTTTACCCGCAAGCGCGACGATTCCTTTCGTGCTCGCGACGATTTCAAAGAAACTCTCAAAGCAACTCACGCACACGCTATCGTGCAAAATCTTCGAGTTGCAGAGTGGGAAAACAACATCGTACGCGACATTTGCAGCAACATCACCAAGTTTGTTCTTAGGCTGGACCGGGAGCTGCCCTTTGTAGCCTTGAAAGAGCAACGACCGATGATTCTTGTCGTACGCAAGAACTCCTTCAAAGACATTTGATATAATTTCTAAGCCATCTTCAATAATTTTCGCGATTTTTGCCAGTCTTTTTCTCGTTTCGGTTTCTTCTTTCATCTGCGCACGTCTCTGAATCTCTCGCGGGTCATTTTTTTGGCCACCTCCTGGTTTGCTCTTCCCTGCAGTCGCAGCGCCAGATTGCGAAGGCCGCAACGCTTTTTTTGTGCGAAGAGAAGTTCCCGCCGATGAGGCCGGCGCGCTGCTACTTGGCGCCGATGTACTATTCGGCGAATCTTTCGGATCGGTTGAGAGTCTTCCAATTGGCGTTTTGAAAACTTTCACGTCGTTCTCTGTGACTTCGCTTTCGTTGCGTCGACAGGCGTCCGAAAACGCAGACATGGGGTCGAGCAAATAGCCTTCCAGAATGACATCTAATGCAACGTTGGAAGATATCGCTGATACTGCTCGAACGGCTTTTCGATTACTTTGAACATTCTTCCCGTTTTGAAGTTCGTCAACGATGTGTTTTGCACACTCACTAGCGATGCGATTCAAATCAATATCATCCGGGCTCCTTTCTCGACAGAATCGCGAAAAGATGAGCGTCCAACAATCGCTTCCCGTTCTCGATTGTACCAGCTCGTGGTGCGAGAGCGTTATTAAAATCCCCGCAAACGCACAAAAAGTATCGTCGTCGATGGATGCGTATTGTTTAATTGTACCGTCGTCGAAGTATACTCTGTTAAATATGGACGACTCGATGGTGGCACCGCAGTATCGACTGGGAAAAGGCGCGACAAAACTCGTCAATCCGCTCTTGGTAGCTTCTGCGTTTAGTTCTTCACCTAAGATTGGAAACGCGTGTTCTTCTTCCGCTGTTTTTACCCACTCTAAAAGTGATTCCATGACATCTCGAGAAGACGCTTTATTCTTACATCGCATCATTTCAATTGCATCTCGAGCTGATTTTCGCGTTGCAGAGTCTGGATGCAATGCCAGCAAGGTCGTGGCGTTGAGAAGTACTTTCTTCTTGTCGAGGATTTTGTCCATAGCGAATATTAACTCTAACGATTTTGCGTAATATGCCGCGCAATCGTCTGGAAGTTTCGAAATTGCCGCAGCCGCTGCATACGCCTCCAGGCACTCCGGTTTCCATACATCTGAGGAAGCACTATAAGCACTTCCATCTTCCGATGCCGCCGCGGAGACTATATATAACGCTCCCACACCATCTGGTCGCGATATTGTTTTCTGCGCGCCGAGTTTGACGATTTCAATCAACGCCTTCACGCTTTTTGCCCCGAGCGCTTTCTTGAAATCGGGCCTCGCGGCAATCGCGGAAGAAAGGGCTCGAAGCGTCGCCGGTCGATCTTTAGCATCCGAACACGACGTAAAACTCGCATCTCTCGCGTTTTCACTGAACGAAGAGCACTTTTGAAGGCAGTGCGAAAGCGCGTCGAGCAACGAAAATTTTGCTTCGACTTGCTTCTCGCTCTTCAATCGCGCCGCTAAATTTTCAATCGTTTCAACGGCAATTTTGCCATCTTCTTCATTCTCTACAGCTGCGACAACCAGCGATTGCGCGACGACGGAAATAGTTTCACAGATCCCAACTCTAGCTGCCCATGCGCTCGGTGCATTCGCCGTAACTTCTTCTACAAGCGGTTCGAGAAAAATTTCTTTCGCCATCGCCGCGGACAACAGCTTTGCAAAGGATTTTACGACAGCCTTGGCCGCGATGCGTCTCGATTCGTCCGCATGCTTCACCAGAGGCAGGACTACTTCCGCAAACGCTTGCGCGGATTCTTTCGTAATGCTCTCTCTCGGCACGTGACGAATCATTCTCGATACGACTTCCAACGTAGATTCAATTGGGTTTCTTCTTAAGGCCTTGACCAGTTTCGCTCGCACGACAGTCTCGAAATCTTCCGCCGTGCAATCCTTCAAAAGCGGTTTACTCGCGCGCGCCGCGAGCACAACGTCTGCACCACTTCCACTGGCGACAGCAAAATCACATAACTTCTCCAAATGCCCTCTTCGAATTTCGCTCGCATCTACGCCTTTCCTCCTCTTCAAAGCCTCGTACAACACCCCTCGCAAATCCGGCGGCATATCCTTCAACTCATTCACTCTCAACCCAACTTCGCCTTTTCTTAGAGTCAAAGACACGATTCCAGGCACGTGATGGTACTTGTTTGACACCAGACATGCCTTCACTACGTTTCCTAACGCCAATACGACGCTTTCAAATTCCTCGCTTGCATCATTTCCCGCCGCGTCCAACCGATGACACACGTGCTCCAAACACGCGCAACACCATCGACTAAACGTTTCGCACTCCTCTTCGTCCGCTCGCGTGGCTAATTTTTCCGAAAATTTCTTCAATAAAACTATGTACAATTTCTCAAACTCGCCGCCGCTTCCGCTACTCTCGCCGCTCGCGCACTCGCCCACTCGCAGCGCTTTAGATATCGTTTTAGCAACCAATTTTCGACTGGTTTTTGTCGTCTTGAACTTTAACGTTTGAAAGATAGATTTGACGAGAAGCGCGGCGGATTCTTTCGAGGAGATATCTGTCGCGAAAGATTTGGAGTTTTTACGTACACGCGTAAAGAGAAAGAGAGAAGGTGAGTTCTTAGCGGCAAACGCGCGCGAGTTCTCGCCCTCGCTCTGATTTTAACCGACGACGGCGGCGAGAACGAAGAGAAAAAAAAGATAATCAATCGCGCACCTTCTCCGTGCAAACCGTCGCATACGTCGGACCAAACGACGCTGGAATCTTTACACTTCTCGGCGAGCACGTGCGCGCGAGCGAGTAAAGCGTCCATTTTTTGTTCTTTTCGTGCGGCGTGCAGGGGATGCGCGCGATGTGATTTGTGCTCCTTCCCGATGGAAAAAGTGAAGAAGTTTTGTGGTTTGAGAAAAGAGAGTTAAAAGAGAGAGCAGAGAGGTGTGCTTTTTTCTACCTCTCTCTGATGAGAGTTCTACCTACTAGTGCTACTCAAACTATTACTATTGGACCATCCAGCTCATTCGATTTTGATGATGAGTGTTTCCACTATTTTCGTTTTTGGCTATGTTGTTTTTATCCTCGGCTTCTGCTTCCGCGACGACGACTTCTATCTCGTCCTCGTCTTTGTCCATGCGAGCGTACTCGCCTTCCGGTAACTCCACGATTAAAGGTTGTTCATCCTCGGTTTCCGCGTCGTGGTCGACGACGAGCGTTGGATATGCATTGTGCAGTTCACGTGGCGTTCGCTCTTTAAATATTTTCAGATGCAACACTCGTTTGGCGGTGGTTTCGAAACGCGCGAGCCATCCAAACGTGGCGTCGTCGACGTCGCGAGGGAAGGATGGAGAGGAGGCAACGACGCGATAACTTTTCGAGATGGCGTCGCGAAGGATGTCGGAGAGTTGTTTCTCGTCGCGCGAGTTCGATGGTGCCAGTTCGGAGACGACCTCGTCCAACGTGCCTTCGTTCGTCGCGTCGTCGTTGAATTGCGCCTCCAAGGAATCGAGGAATCCCACGAAGAAGGAGGAAAATTCTTTCTCTTCGCCTTTTTGGTCGATGCGCGCATCTTTCATCGCAGATTGCTCGCTACCAGTCTTCCTCTCCACCTCTTCCTTCATATACTCTACAATAACGTTCGCGATAATCACCGTCAACTCCTTCCACTGCTCTAATCCCTTCCCACACCCGAACGTGAAAAAGAGCACGTACGCCAACTGTTGTTCGGCTAACATCGCCTCTCGGTTTCCGCCAAACATATTCAGTGCTCTCTCGAATCTAAACCTACAATCCACGTGAATTTTCGTCAACATCTCCGCGCTCGCATCTTCAGGTACCCGCGTTGTCGCTTTAAACGTGAACCTCGCCGATCTCCTATCCTCCTCTTCTTCTTCCATCGCTCCTTCCTCTTCGACGACGTCTCTCGCCAAGCGTTTCTTCCTCCCGTACGCATCCAAACACCGCCCGACGCCGCCTGGAACGAACATCACGCCAGGTTCTACTTCGCATCGTTTCAAACATTCTAAATCTATGAGGCTCACTAAACTTCTCCACCGTAAATCCTCTCGCGAATCTTCCTCGTAGGCGCCCAGTTCCGCGTCGAAATCACCTCGTTTCACCCCTAAAATCAATCTCTCTTTTTGCTCCTTTTCCTTTTCCTTTTCCTCCTCCTCCTTCGTAGTTAAATGTTGGTCACCATTTCGCCGCTCAGATGAAGAAGAATAAAACCGCTCGTTCCTCGCGTCCCACGTCCGAACCTCCACCTCACCTTCATCTTCCGCGTGTAAAAACTCCCCAACTCGCGAACCATTACCTCCTCCTCCCGTCGTCCCGACGAACGCGAAATGTAACCGCCTCCTCGGGAGCATTTTCGCGCCTTTCCATCTCGTTTTACCCCCTCCGTCGCAAACGCGATACGCGAATAAGTTTATCCCGAATTCAATCGCGTGATTGATTTTCGCGGGTAAATCGACGCAGAGTAACGTTAACCCGGTCGCGTTTTTTACCCGGGCCAGGTCTTGGTCCATTTTTGGGTGAATATATATTCGTCAAAGCGCGCGCGTTGGTTGTGACAACAGAGAAACATTAATCCGCTTTTTTTTCCTCCATTATATCTAAACTCATTCTTGCGCGAAAGAGCGGCGAAGGCGCGTGAAGAAGAATACTACTCTTAAAAGGAGACGCTTTGTACTCCTCTCTCTCTCTCTTCAAAATGAGCGGCAGCAGCATGCATCATAGTTTTTCCTCCTCCTCTTCCAAAGTCGTTCCTCGCATCGTCACAAGAAAGAAAAAGACGCTCAAGAAGAAATCGACGTCGACGGTAAGCGCGTTCGGAGGAGGAATAGGACAAGGAGCGGAGAAGAGTACCGACAGACCCATGTCCGAGGTTTTAGAAAAACAATACCAGAGGTTGAAAAAAATCCAAGAGAACGCGGGGACAACGATGGAAAACGAGAACAACAACAACAACATAAACAACGCTTTGGATGGTGTCGTCGACGTCGGGAACCGTTTTCTCGGGGATGCAAAAACGCGTTTTTCCGAAATTCACGTGCCTACTTTTTTGCCAAATTCTTCTCCTTCTTCGCTTGATGCGAACGAATTCGTGGAAAGCGCGAAACGGTGGGAATTAGAGCAGAGCGCGAAGATATGGGACGCGGTGGATGCTTTGATTGAGGTCGGGAAACGCGCTTTGTTTGGAGGAGAGAAGATAGAGTTTAGTAATGCGACGGAGAAAGCGACGAGCGCGTTGAACGCGTTGGCGGAAGTCGCCAGGGCGAACGTGCCAGCCGGGACGGATTTGACCAAGCTGGACGAGGCGTTGAAAGCAGTGACCTCGTCAACGTCTGAGTATGCTTTATACGCCGCGATGATTGCTTTCTTCGGCGTCGTTTTAGTCGTGTTGAGTAACTCTGTCGATCCGAATAAAGGCATGGACGAGTGGGCGGCGTTGGCCGCGAAGGAAGGCGAAGAGGAGCCGGAGGCGTTGCAAACGTACGATCCGAAAGTCATTCGGGAGTACTTTTCGAAACGACCGGTGGTGTTATTAAAAAGAGCGGTGAAGTCCTTGGCGCTTTTGGGTAAATTTTCGGTCGGTTTGTGGATGGATAAGAAGATTTACGGGGAAGAGCCGAAGGAGGAGGTGAAGAATCGAGTGGATGCGAAACGGGCGGCGCAGTTGAAAGACGTTTTGATTTCACTTGGACCGACGTACGTGAAATTAGGACAAGTGCTCTCCTCGAGACAGGATTTGATTCCAAAAGCGTACGTGAAAGAGTTGAGAGAGCTGCAAGATAACGTGCCGCCGTTTGATGACGAGCTCGCGAGACGAATCATCGAAAAAGAGTTAGGCTCCAACTCGGCGGACAAGACGAGAGTGGTTTTGAATCAAGGAAAACCAATCGCGAGCGCGAGTTTAGGCCAAGTATATAGGGCAAATTTAAAGACCGAAGGTGGCGAGAATATCGACGTGGCGGTTAAAGTCCAACGACCGGGCGCGTTAGTCGCCATCTCTTTAGATATTGGGATCATTCGATCGTTCGCGGAGCCGTGGAGGAAATTCAAAGGCTTGAACTCGGATTTAGAAGGCATCATCGACGAGTGGGGAAAAAGGTTCATCGCCGAACTCGATTACTTAGCCGAAGCGAGAAACGGGCAGTTATTCCGCGAAGCGATGGAATCGAGACAGGATTTAGCGAACGTGGTCACCGCGGCGCCGGTGTATGCATCAGCGACGACTCGAAAAGTGTTGACGACGGGGTGGATCAACGGTGCTCGATTGGACGAGTCGAAAGAAGGTGACATTCCGAAATTATGTGCGGTAGCGTTGACAGCGTATTTATCAATGTTGCTGGATTTGGGTTTCTTACACGCGGATCCGCATCCTGGAAATTTGTTTAGACAGAACGACGGGAAGTTGGTCATTTTAGATTGGGGGTTGGTCACTCCAGTGTCGAAAGAGTTATCTGCGTCGATTTTACAGTTCATCTCGCACTTAGTCTCGGAAGATTTCGAAGAGGTACCTTCGGATCTCGACCGGTTAGGATTTATTCCCAGCGGTAAACGAGAAGCCATGGAAGACGCCGGCGTAGCTAGAGCGATCGGTTTGCTCTTTTCCGCGTTGGCCAGAGGCGGCGGCGCGAGCGGTTTCCGGTCCGAACTCGGTTTACCGGACGAAGAGAAATTGAAAGAGGTTCGAAAAGAGTTACGAGGTATCAAGGATCCGAAGAAGCGACGGGACGCGTTCATTGAAATCTCTGGCGGCGCGGATTCAAAAGTTGCGAAACTTACGAAAGATTTAGAAGGCGTCCAGGAAAAGTACGGCAACATTTTCCAAATTCCGAGTTATTTTGGGTACATTTTGCGTTCGTTTTCCGTGCTCGAAGGCATCGGGTTAGCCTCGGACCCAGATTATTCCATCGCGAACGAGTGCTACCCGTACGTCGCGCGAAGATTATTAACGAATAATTCGCCAACGTCTCGTCGAGCTCTGGAACAGATGTTATATGGTAAAGATGGCGCCAAGAGTGGTCGATTGAGCGTGAAACGAGTCAAACAACTTTCGAATGCGTTCAGATCCTACTCTTCGATAACGGATAACGAAAAGATTGGCGAACCGGAGGTAGTCACGAAAGAGGCGGCAGAAAAGAAAGAAGATGGTGAACGCACTGCTACTGTTTCTGCGCTTCCGAAGGGCGCGAAGCAAATTTTAGAGCTCGCGCTTTCGCCCGAAGGTGGTCCGGCGCAAGACATCGCGCTTCGCGAGTTTGGTCGCTTTCTCATCGCCTCTGCGGCAGGCTCTGTGTCCTCCGTCTTCTCCGCGCCTTTACGAGCGCTCGAAGAAGTCGAGAAATCCGTGCCAAAAGAAATCATGACACCGTTAGCACCGGCGCATTTGGCATTGAAATCGCTTTCCGATGTCTCTCGAGTGAGTAGCAAAGATGCAGAGACGTTGGAAATCGCTCGAGAGTTGACATCTTTGATCGCCGAACAAAATTCTTCCTCCGCGACGACGACGACGACGACGACGAAACCGGCAAACTCCGAACAAAAGAAAGACGACAGCCCGTCTCAACTGCAATTCCCACCCGTCTCCCTCTCGCCACCGTCTGAAAACGATGTAAAAATTGCCATGGAACTTCTCGAAATGGCGCCGAGACTCGCGCCGGGCGCCTCCGCCCTGGCGCTTCGCTTCGCCTCCGCCTTGAGCACCGAAGTCGCCGAGCGAATCGGTGAAACCTCCTCTTCCTCCAGGAGTAGTAGGAAATAGAGAGAGGAGAACGTAACTTTGTAAATAGCATACTACGCTTAAATATATATCCGCGAATGATTATGTTTTCACAGACAGATTTGTACGCGCGCTTCCGCTTTTCTACTTCTTTCCTTTGAAAGTTGTTGCCTTGTTTGTTTTCTGACGATTTGAGAGCTCAAAACGCAATTTTCATCCTCTCAAAAAAAAAGAAACAAAATGGCGAATAAAAGCGACGAGTTAGCGACGAAAGAGATGCCGTTCAGGTGCTACGTGGGGTACGATTCCCACGAGGACATCACGTTCGAGGTGAGGACACAGTTTTCGTTTCGTTTTCCGTTTCGTTTTTTGCTTCTCTCGGAGGAGGAGGAGGAGGAGATGAAGAAGAGCCGCGCGAAGCGTCGTCATCACCAATCGGTTGCCTCTCGCGAAAATGATCTCTCTCGCTCTCTTTGTAATCATCTTTTAACAACGCGCGCACTTGACTGACTTTTTCCCTCTTCTTCTTTTACTCCGAATGCTACTATTGTTGCACTCTGCTGCGCTTACTCTCAAAAGGTGGCGAAATATTCCATGGAAAAGCACTCCTCGGTGCCCATCCAAGTCATTCCTCTCAAGAGAGAAGAGATGCGCAAGCAAGGCATTTACACGAGAACCCAAGATCCGAAGCAATCCACCGAGTTTACGTATTGCCGCTTTTTCGTGCCGTATTTGCAAAACTACAAAGGATGGGCGATGTTTGTGGACGACGATTTCTTGTGGTTGGGGGATATTAAGGAGTTGATCGATCAAATCGACGACAAGTACGCCATCATGTGCGTGCAACACGATTACAAACCGACGGTGGATGTGAAGTTAGCCGGTAAAGCGCAAGAGGCGTACCCGAGGAAGAACTGGTCGTCGATGGTTTTGTACAACTGTGGACACCCGGCGAACCAAGGAGTGAACTTGAGCATGATCAACTCCCAACCGGGCTCGTTCTTGCACAGATTTTCGTGGATTACGGACGACTCGTTGATTGGTAAAATTGATTACGAGTGGAATTTCTTGGTCGAGTGGTACAAGCCGTACGAGGGGGAGAGAAAGCCAAAGGCGATTCATTACACGGAAGGCGGACCGTGGTTCCCGGATTACAGAGAGACGGATTACGCGAAGGAGTGGTTCGATCACATGAAGGAGTACGAGGCGACGTTGCCGAAGCCGAGGTTGCTGTGCCCGTTTGAGAGGTTTACGTGTAAAGGGACGAAGTTTCTTGAAGGATATGCGAACTCCGACGATCCATGGACTTGGGTCGACCACGAATAAACTTACTAGACGAGAGCAAACTGATACTACCACCACCACCACAACAACAACAACAATACAACAATAACAATAACAAGGATTACGACCACTTATACTACTACCCATTAAACTAGAACAAGAGAGAGAGAGAAAGAAAGAGATACATCAAAATGATGAGATACAAAAGAAAGACACACATATTTTTCCTTTCAATAAATTTCAGTCTAAAGCTTCTAAATTTTCTCTACTATTTATTCATTATTCGTCCTCTTCGTCGTCGTCGTCCATGGAATCACCATCGCTATCTTCTTCATCGTCGTCGTCCGAATCGTCTTCGACGATGTGATCCAATCGATGCATGACCACCCCATTTTTCGCACCGGCGTCTCTTCCCCACCTCCCGAGTCTCGGCTCTTGCCCGACGCCGGCTAACAAAAACTTCCCAGACGACGCGATGGCTAATCCATTCACGAAGCCTCTTTGCGGTAAAGAGTGTTTCGGTTCCAACGCGGTATCTTTCGCCCCTGGCGTTGCTTTCCACAAACGAATCGTACCATCGCCGGCGCCTGTCGCGCACAAGTTTGTCCCTCTGCCCACCGCGGCGGAGACCACCGAACTCGCTAAATATCCACACCCGCCTCTATTTCTATCCTCCACGGAGAGGTTCAAAAATTCTTGCGTGGCCATTCGATCGGCTAAAACGATTTCTCCGTCCTCTTCTTCCCAGTTTTTCGGTAACCCGATGGGTTCGTCGTACCCGTGCACGTTTACAAAAGTCGACAGCGGCTTCTTCTTACTCGCGCTCCACAATGATACGGCGCCATCTCTGGCGCCAGTAATCCAGTGGTCATGCGACACCGAGGCCACGCACTCCATGGCGTAATCTGTCCTCTTCTCGTCATTCATGGACGGTCTGAACACCAACTGCGAATCTTCGGCTACTTTCCACGCTCGCAACGTTCGATCCGAACTGACCGTCGCGCATCGCTCTCTCTTGTGCGCGTCGATCCCGTTCAACTCGCTTTGGTGTCCAAACAACGTATCCACGTACGCCATATCGTCCACGGACCAGATTTTCACCGTTCTATCTTCAGAACACGAAAACATTTGCCCGGTACCGTGCCTAAACGTCAAACCAGTCACCGCGCCTCGATGGCCGGCGAACGTCGTGACGAACTTTTTCATCCTAGTATCAAACACGTGAATTCGTTTATCGTTACCACCTACCGCGACGATATTCTTCTCGCTCGCACATGCTACGGTTAGCAAAATCCCAGCGCCACTTCTCGGCGGCGCCATCGGTCCACCCCCACCTTTCGTCCGCATCTCTTCCTGCGTAACCACCGGACATCTCGGATACTTGGTCCGCTTCCCGGTTTCCACGTCCCACTCCACAATCGCCCCGTCTTTACTCACGCTATACGCCGTTCGGTCATCGGAACTCAAACATACCCCAGTCACGCTTTGTTTGTGCGCTTTTCTAGAAAAATACGTCCCCAATACCGGCGTTTTCGTCGGTTTCACACCGTCGGCGATTTCCCGAAAGTGTCTCCCCGCCGCTTCCGCCGCCTCGTTGGCGAGTTTATTCGCCAACCGGTCGTGGCTGTCTAAATCTCTCCGCTTCTTTCTCACGGACGGATCCACGTCCTCGTCCTCGTCTACATCCGACTCCTCGTCGTCGCCTTCTAACGCCGCTTCTCTCCGTAACTTCTCTAAATACAAGCGCGCTAAACGCGTTCGTTTTTCCTCCGCCGTCTCTCTCTTTTCAGGAGGATGGTTCTCCTCGTGTTCCAATTGCTCAGCCTCATCCTCTCTTTTTCTCTTCTCTTTCTTGGTGAGCGCATCGTCCTCGCTCTCGTAAAAGAGATCCTTGGCGTCCCCGTCCCCGTCGTCGTCGTTATCTCTCACGTGATCGGGCGGTAGCTTCCCGTCGTTTACGTCGTCGTCGAAGTAATCTAAATCTCGCTCGTCGAGGCGGCGGTCGCTTTGTTTTCTCTTCTTTCCCTTCGTCGCTTTGGAAGACATCATCTCCTATAACGAATAATACGTGTCGCACGAAAGAGAAACAAAGACAGAAGAGCGCACCGGATAATTCCTCCTCCTCCTTCTCCAAACGACGAAAGAAAAGACTCTCTCTCTCTCCGTCTCTCTCTCTCTCGTTCTCTAATGTGTACTACTAAGAAAGAAAGAGAAAAAGTAGAGAGAAAAAGTGTGAAAAAGTGAATTGTGTTGTGAAGAGAAAAAAAGCAAAACGGCTTTTTTTTACGCGAGAGAAAAAAGAACACATCATCATCATCATCACGAGGGAACGAAGAACAATACTGGGGAAGAAGAAGGTATCTCTCCGGCAACGCGCAGAAGAGGAAGAAGAAGAAGAAGAAAAAGAAGAGGCGATCGAGAAGAGGCCGTGTCGGATATGGAGCGGTTGAAGCTCGGGCCGACGAAGTTGTGGACGGGATTGGTGTTGCATCATAAGGATGTTTTTGTCTCGCATGTGCTTCCGAAATTGAACGAGACGGATCGGTGTTTCTTTTTAAAGGTGAATAGAGAGAGTCGAGATGTGCTTGCGTACGCCGGGGTAGACGTATCGAAATTAGGTTTGACTGTTGACGAATGTTCATCCATTTCGACGTTGGAATTGGCGTGGAATCACATGTCCTGGGGAGAGAAATTTGAAAGTGGAACGGTGAGAGATCAACCCTGGTTTTGTATGCAAGTTGCTGGAACGAACAAACTCGAGTTCCTCAAGTGGGCGAGAGAAGTGAAACATTGCGAGTGGGATGAAGAGACGATTACTGTGGCAGCATTTAAAGATAGGATTGCCCGTATGATGAAGAAGAGTCGTGTGCTCAAGCTGCTTGGCTAGGACATCTCGACTGTCTTCGATTTCTTTTCGACAAAGTGAAACCTTCGCGAGAGACGGAAAAAGAAGCGGCACGAGAAGCCGCAGCATATGGTCACTTAGGCATCTTGAAATATCTTGTTGAAGAAAGAAAGATATTTGATGAGGTGAAGAGTGACTGCTGCGTGTACAACGCTGCAGGGTTTGGCCGACTCGATTGCCTCAAATACTTAGTCGAAGAGGCGAAAGCGCCTCTTGACAACTGGCGATACATCGCTTTCGCTCGTCACCACGAACAACCCGAGTGCGTGAACTACTTGCTCGAAAAAGGTTCTCCTGAGCCGACGGACGAAGAATACGCTGAATTTGTCGAGGATCAGCAACGAGATTCCGAGGAAGAGAACAGCGACTGAGAAGATAGATAGATCATTGAGAGAGAGAGAGAGAGAGAGAGAGAGA
>Ga0209090_10001012_pt1 | contig 18004 bp, 18 predicted proteins | sample ArcticOcean_MG_C_9_FD_187432 | JGI IMG/M metagenome (GOLD analysis project Ga0209090, IMG submission 187432) | Marine microbial communities from western Arctic Ocean - ArcticOcean_MG_CB2_152 (SPAdes) (version 2) | ecosystem: Environmental > Aquatic > Marine > Oceanic | place: Arctic Ocean... | reverse complement strand
GGCCTGCGTATCTTTTCAACTTTTTCCATTTCTTCTTGAGTTGAAAACAATTTCATTCCAATAGGAACCGTTCTTAATTTTAGTAACTTATTCAATGAGTTAACACACTCTATTAAACTAATATCTTTTCTATCACTGGTAATAATCTCATTCATAATTTCTCCTGAATTTAATATCTAGATTAAACCACATTAAAGTAAAGGATTACTAAATGTCTTTGTGATTTTTGAAAGTTTCTATGGCCAATTGACGAGTCTCTTTTAAATTAAGCATAGGCCTAGGATAACCTTCTGGATACAAGAGCCCTTCAGCAGGACTATGGATTTCTTTAGAATTTAGATTTTTTAATTCAGGAACATATCTTCTAATAAAGGCTCCTGACTTATCGAACTTCTCAGACTGGGAAATAGGATTGAATACCCTAAAATACGGAGCAGCGTCTGTTCCTGTTGATGCACTCCATTGCCAACCTCCATTATTAGATGAAAAATCACCATCAATTAAATTCTCCATAAAAAATTTCTCACCCAACCTCCAATCATGGAACATGTTTTTTGTAAAAAACATTGCAACAACCATTCTGAGTCTATTGTGCATCCAGCCTTCATGTTTCAATTGTCTCATCGCCGCATCAATTATTGGAAAGCCTGTTTGACCTTCGCACCATGCGTTGAATTGCTGTTCATCGTACTTCCAGACTATATTTTTTGTGCTGTCTTTGAAGGGTTTATGCTGACTGACTTTAGGATTCAGATACATGATATTCCTGTAAAATTCTCTCCATATCAATTCATCTATCCATTTAACTATGCCTTGATTTTTCTTTATAAGATTACAGTCATTCTGTTCATAGGCTTTTCGTATGCACCTTCTAGAAGAAATAATACCAAGCGCTAAATAAGGCGAGAGTCTGCTGGTGCCTTCTAAATCTGGATCATTTCTATCTCTTTCATAATTTGCAGCTCTGTCAGTTAAGAATTCTTCTAGCCTAACTAAAGCATTGTCTTCTCCTATCGGCCATAAGGACATATCGCAGCTATGTGTTTTTTTGAAATTGAAATCAAAAGCCAAAGCATTAGACTGCACGCTTAATGTGTTTCTTTTTGTGTAATTAAAATTCTGCGGAAGGAGGTCTTCATTGAATTCAAGTTTCCATTTATTTTTAAAAGGAGTGAACACAGAAAAATTTCCTCCTTGCTGAGTCTTCAATGAACCAGGTTCAAAAAGCACTTGATCATTACTATCCTGGAAAGGAAAATTAGATGCTCTAAGAGAATTTTTTACTTCATCGTCTCTTCTTTCTTCGTTTAAACCAAACTCCTTATTCCAATAAACCTTGTCTATATTATTCTCAGAAAGAAACTCATCCAATTCCATGGAAATAGAATCAAAATTTACAGAATTAACTATTATCATAGGAACGTTTAATTTAGATAAATTTCCTGAAAGTGATATTAGGTTCTGAATGAGGAAATCTAATTTAACGTTTGACTCATTATGATTCAGCCACTGTTCTTGCGAATAAAAGTATAAAGCCAAAACTTCGTCGCATTCTACAAAAGCAGATTCAAAACTTAGGTTGTCGTCCAACCTAAGATCATTGCGTAACCAAACCAAACCTCTCATAGAATCTTATGTGGCGGAGAGAGAGGGATTCGAACCCTCGAAGGTTTTGACACCTTACACGCTTTCCAAGCGTGCGCGATCGACCACTCTGCCATCTCTCCTTTTACTAAACTTGAAATTTTATAAGGTAATTATAACTGTATAATTTTTACAGCCTAGTAGTGTGGGGGTTTTTCATCACTCTTAGTACTACTTTCCGGTTCTTTTATAGTGTTCATTAGCTGATCAACATCGTCTTTAAGCTTTATGATTTCTATTTGCTGTATTCTAACTTCATTGCTTAGTCTCTCAATAGCATCTTCTTGAAAAATAGATTTTGTTTCTAGTTCTTTTATACGATCTGAATTTTCCTTAGTCATTTTTTAATTATTTATTATATTATTTTCATAAAGGTTTAAAAGCTGTTCCAGTCTTCTGGAGGCTTTATCAAGATGAGGATGATTTTTCTTAATTACCTTGGATAATTGAATGGATAAAGCAGTCCTAGAAATCTTATGCTGGTAAGCACCTGTAATAATCATGTCTATTTCATTCCATGCCTTCTGTTTTTTACGCTCTTCAACAAGCTCAAGAGGAGTGTTTAAGGTAAGAGATGGTAATTTCATACAATCATATTGATCAAGTAATTTCATTTGGACTTGTCCTGAGAAACAAGCATCTAAATAATTTAAGTACTCTTGGTCTCCACCACTCAAAGTATTCTTAAAACCCTCTGTTAAGGAAGATTTTATTTTAGCAAAATTTGTTGCTTCTAATGCAAGACTTGAAACGACGTACCACCAAGGGAGGAAGATTTTGTATGCACGTAAAATATCTTCTTCCTCGTTTTCATTAATGTTTGTTGTTTCTTGGGAAATTGGACGACTCGAATCTAACTCTTTAATTAGCCCAGATAAACCAGCCAATATTCTTGCATCTTCTATATCACCCAGTTCATTAAGGGTTTCTTTGTTATTTTCTCCAGAGAGTTTTATAAGCTCTACGAGGCCTTTTGATTGAACATTACTCCCATGAGTTTTTTCTAGTTGTTTCCTCAAAACTAATTCTGCTTGTTTTATATAATATTCAGACTTCTCTTTTGAAATTAATTCTAAAATAAAATTCTTATTCTTATATCCAAGAGTTTCTAATTTTTCTAAAATTAGAGTAAACGAGATCATGTTTTTAAATAGACTTAGGATGGCTGCCATTTGTCCATATTCCGCAAAAGGATTTGTAAAGTTCTTTATAGAATCAAAAATTGATTCAGCTAAACTATTAGTGAACCCATCAAAATAGATCTTATTTCTAAATTTTTCTTTCAAAACTCCTGAATCTATTAATTTCTTTAATGAAACACTATCGTCAAGATTTTTGGCATGATCCAATCTTAACCATTCTTTTTTTTCCCAAGTAAATAACGTAAAATTTTCATGCAGAGCTTTAGCAAAGAAGAATTTATTTGGAAAGCCACCATCTTTATTAAAATAATAATTTTTAAGCGAATCTGCAAGAGGATAATCACCACCAACTTCTTCTTTATTGGCAAATTCATTAACCAATAAGAATCTAAATAGGTGAGTTAACTGATCTTCAAATGGTTGATGAAGTAAAGTCTCAGCATAGTCGTCTACATCTAACCAATCATCAGAACCTTTAAATTGATAAAACTTGCCTTCACTGGTCTTTTTTATTGATAAGGCCTTCGCTTTATCTGCAGTTATTAATATATTCTCAGCTATTTCTTGTTTCTTATCATCTATTACTTTTTGCCACAGGAGATTATCAGATATTTCCTTTTTTGATAATTTAGATTTAAAAGGCTTAATTGTATTTTCAGCATTATTACTGCAAACCAGTAAATAAGAATTCAGGTCAGGAGGGTTTTTTGCACTGATGAGCTCGTAGGCCTTGGCCACTTTTTCTAATTCACTTTCAGAATCAATCATATTAATAATAGTAAAAAGCTATCCTATTAGAATTGAACGAACCAAGCCAAAGTTTATCTTTTACAGGAACAGTAAAGATGGATAAACCTAAAAATATACTAATTGTCATTGTCGCTCGCTCCTAAACAGCTCTCTATTAAACTCTTTTACTGTAGATCTAATAGGATTTATTTCTATACCCCCTCTTCTAAGAAAATTAGCTCTTACTGTTATGGATTCTGGTTGGCACCTCTTTAAAATATCAAAGAATATCCTTTCAACACATTCTTCATGAAACCCTTGATGATTTCTATAAGACAGCAGGTAGCTAAGAAGAGTTTCATGAATTATTTTCAGACCTTGATACTCAATACCAACGGTTGCCCAGTCTGGTTGAGAGGTTACTGGACATAAACTTCTAAATAAACTACTAGAAACTTTTTCCTCTATAAACTCATCTTGAGTTTTAAGAACTAAAGAATTAACTTCAGAACTAACATTTTCAATAGATGTACTGTCTATACTAAAAAAAGACTCTTCTATAGTTTTCGGACTTTGAAGTATTTCTATAGAGACTTTACTTTGAGTGCAGTTATCTAAATCTTCTTGGAGGGTGCTTATTAAAATTTCACGACTGGAAAATTTAGTATTATTTAGTGAATTTAAATACAGTTTTAAAGATTTTGATTCTATAAAATTCTTCGAAGATGCATTGTAGGTTAAATACAAGATTCCATTCTTAGGAATAGACTTTGAATCTAGCCATGAAAGTTCATACGAAGTCCAAGCATCGACGCCATACATCCTTTGAATTGGATTATCGACCCCCTTGTTACTTCTGCTCTCAAGTCTATCTATAGGTACCAGGAGATCCGAATCATAAGTATTAGGATAATTTGTGGGTTTACCTAAAGAAAGGTCTTTCATTAAGACCTAATACCTTTGCCAGTATTCAGTAACCAAAGTGAAATTGAAGAGAAAAGTATTATAAAAAATAATATCATCCCTATGGCGATATTTAAAGATATTCCAAGAGAAGGTAAGTCGGAAGCGCCTAAAATGGCATGGCGAAAGGAGTTGACCATGTAAAGAATCGGATTTGCTAGAGAAATGGTTCTGAAGGGCTCTCCCAGAAGAGTTATGGAATAAAATACTCCTCCAAGGTAAATAAGCGGCTGAAGAACAAAAGTAGGAATAATCGAAATATCATCAAAAGATTCTGCAAAAAGAGCATTTAGGAAACCACCTAAAGAAAATAAAACAGAAGTAAGAAAGACTACAAATATAGCTAGAGGCCAATTAGCCACTGTCAGATCTGAAAAGAATAATGAGACTACGGTAACTATAGCGCCAACTATTAGTCCTCGCGCCACTCCTCCCAAAACCCAACCCACCAATATTATATAATTAGGTAACGGTGTTATAAGAAGCTCTTCAATGCTTCTAGCAAATTTTTGACCAAAAAAAGATGAGACCACATTTGAGTAGGAATTACTGATTACTGACATCATAATCAAGCCGGGCACCATGAACTTCATGTAATCAAATTCACCCATTTTACCGATCCTTGAACCGATGATCTCACCGAATATGACGAAATAAAGCATTATCATGATAGCCGGAGGTATGAGTGTCTGCATCCAAATCCTCATGAATCTATGAATTTCCTTTCTAAGAATAGTCGCTAAAGCCCTTATCTGTTCAATGGGGTCCATGGCTGTCTTCTTTAATTGTTGATTCCACTAATCCAAGGAACAATTCCTCAAGTCTTCCTGTCTCATTTCTCATGCTGGCTATTTTTATACCTGAATTACTAAGCAAAGAAAAAATTTCATTGAGCCCTTGTCCTTTTTTAATGGTTACGCTTATTTTTTTTGGGTTTTCTATCTTCAATTCATAATTCTCTATCACAGGAAGATTACTTATATCTTCTTCCAGATCAAAGACAAAAGTTTCAACTTCTAATCTTGTAAGAAGTTCTTGCATGCTAGTGTTCTCTACTATTTCTCCATTATCTATAATTGCTATATTTCTGCAAAGTCTCTCAGCCTCTTCTAAATAATGAGTTGTTAAAATAATACTGGTACCAGAATTATTAATTTCTGTAAGGAAATCCCACAACGATCTTCTTAATTCTATATCTACTCCAGCAGTTGGTTCATCAAGTATTAAGAGTTCGGGCTTATTTACCAGGGCCTTTGCAACCATTATCCTTCTCTTCATGCCTCCAGATAATTTTCTAGCTTGCTCATTTCTTTTATCCCATATGTCTAGTTTTTTCATATAGTACATGGTGTTTTCTCTTGCTTCTCTAAAACTCAAGCCATAATAGCCCGCTTGATTCCTAATAATATCTCCCACTTTCTCAAATTGATTAAAGTTTACTTCCTGGCCGACAACACCTAATTTTTTCTTAGCTAATGAGTGATTATCGTCTATATCAATTCCCAATATCTCCACTTTTCCTGAAGATTTGGTTACTAAAGAACTTATTATTCCAATAGTAGTGGATTTCCCAGCTCCGTTTGGCCCAAGAAGAGCAAAAAAGTCTCCCTTCTCAACTTCCAGATCAATCCCCTTTAAGGCCTCAAGACCACCCTGATAAACTTTTCTTAAATTCTTAATCGAAAGAGCAGACATTAATCTGTCTTATTTACTCAGAAAGGCCATGCTATCTTCAAGACCTCTTATTGTTAAAGGAAACATATTGTCTTCAATTATGGACCTGGTTAGCTCGACTGAGGAGCTGTACTCCCAATGTTCTTTGGGAACAGGGTTGAGCCATATAACTTTTTCATAGACATCGACGAGTCGCTTCATCCACAAGGCCCCGGACTCTTCATTCCAATGTTCTATGCTTCCTCCTGGATTAGTAATTTCATAAGGTGCCATCGTTGCATCGCCCACGAATATAATCTTATAGTCGGATGAATATTTATGAATAATATCCTCTGTGGACATTCTTTCATTCTGTCTTCTTCTATTATCTTTCCAAACAGTTTCATAGACAAAATTATGAAAGTAAAAATATTCTAAATTTTTAAACTCTGTTTTACATGCAGAAAATAATTCTTCACATATCTTAATGTGAGGATCCATTGAGCCGCCAACATCAAAGAGGGCCAAGACTTTTACAGCATTCCTTTTTTCAGGCCTAAACATCACGTCAAGCATGCCTGCTTTCCTTGCCGTTTCTGTTATTGTTCCGTCTAAATCAAATTCTTCCTGAGCGCTGTCTCGAATGAGCTTTCTTAGCCTTCTTAAGGCAATTTTCATGTTCCTGGTTCCAAGCTCTACATTATCATCCAAGTTCTTAAAATCTCTGGCTTCCCAAACTTTAACTGCTTTTCCTTTGCCTCCTTCACCGCCCACTCTTATTCCTTCAGGATTCTCTCCTGAGTTTCCAAAAGGAGATGTTCCTTCTGTTCCAACCCATTTACTTCCACCTTCGTGTCTTTCGTCTTGTTCTTCAAGACGCTTCTTGAATTCCTCTAGTAATTTTTCAAGTCCGCCGAGGGTTTTAATCTGTGCCAGCTCTTCTTCGGTAAGATGTTTTTCAAACTCAGCTTTTAACCACTCTTCCGGTATTAGCATTTCCAGAATATCGTCGAGACTCTCTATACCTTTAAAATAAATATCAAAAGCACGATCAAACTTATCGTAATGCTTTTCGTCTTTTACCAAAATAGCTCTGCTTAAAAAATAGAATTGCTCCATATCTGCAAAAACTAATTGTTTTTCCATGGCAGATATTAAATCCAAGAGCTCCCTTAAGGAACAAGGCACTCCAGTTGATCTTAAAGTGTTAAAAAGAGATATAAACATTCTTTTTTAGTTAGAATTACCTTCCCTTCTAGCCATAAAAGCTAACCTTTCTAATAACTGAACATCTTGTTCATTTTTAATTAGGGCTCCATAAAGAGGAGGTATGGCTTTTGAAGGATCTCTGTTCTTAAAAATCTCATCAGGTATGTCATCTGCCATAAGTAACTTTAACCAATCTATTACTTCTGAGGTGGATGGTTTTTTCTTCATGCCAGGTACTTTTCTAATATCAAAGAATATCTCAAGAGCTTCTTTAACCAAAGTTTTTTTAACTTTTGGATGGTGGACCTTAATAATCTGCTCCATGGTCGCTCTGTCTGGAAAGTTAATGTAATGAAAGAAACACCTTCTTAAAAAAGCATCTGGGAGTTCTTTTTCATTATTACTAGTAATAATAACAACCGGTCTTTGTAACGCCTTTACCGTTTCCTTAGTTTCATAAACATAAAACTCCATACGATCGATCTCTTGCAATAAGTCATTAGGAAATTCTATGTCCGCCTTATCAATTTCATCAATAAGAAGAACCACTTTTTTTTCAGAAGTAAAAGCCTCCCACATTTTTCCTTTTTGGATGTAATTAGCAATATCTTTAACTCTTTCATCGCCTAGCTGAGAATCTCTTAGTCTAGTTACAGCGTCGTATTCATAAAGACCTTGCTTCGCTTTAGTTGTTGATTTTATATTCCATGTTATAAGTTCCATATCTAAGGAAGAAGCTACCTCTTCAGCAAGCATAGTCTTTCCTGTGCCTGGCTCTCCTTTAATCAATAGCGGTTTTTCTAGTTCTATAGCGGCATTAACCGCCATGCTTAAATCATCCGTTGAGATGTAGTCTTTAGTACCTTTAAATTTCATAAATAATCCTGTTATTAAAAATCAGTGCGTGACTTTATCATAGTCACCAAGTTAATCGATATCGTATTCTACTTTTTAGGTATTCTTAATTTAGCCATCTGCCTAGCTTCGGCAACAATATTGCCTTGAGAGTCCCATATTTCATCATCTTCTCCCAAGAATCCTGTAGTTACAAAATCCGTTCTGCCTCTCATCAATACAGGACCAGGAGCTGGTCTGGCTCTCAAATGAACAGTCAGTTCTATCGAAGGAACCCAGCCTCTGGATCCAAGCCTATTAAATATAGGCGGAGACATAGTGTCTAAAAAGAAGACCAGACTAAACAAGTCGATTTGCTCGCCTCCAGGCCATGAGTAATAAGCCTCTAAAGAAGCTCTGTCTCTTTCCCTGTCTTCCTCCCACCAATTCGATGTGGGAGTAAATTTTCTATCAATTTGCTTCTCGAGTATGGGTGTAAAACCCTCTATATAAGGCATTTTTATGCATTCTGTAATGGGAGGAAACTCTAAAGGTTTTCTTTCATACAAAGTATCACCTGATGATTTTGAAAAGTCAGTGAAGCTAGCAGTGAAGCGTATTCGCTCTTCTCCGCTCTGAATAAACCTAACCACTGCATTGGTGATGCTTCTCCCTTCGCTCAGCTTTTCTATTTTTAAAGTTACTGGCCCGGGCTCCGCTCTAGAAAGGTAATGACCCGTTATCGATAATGGGTCTTTGTGGTTAAGGCAATCTGACAAAGCTCTGGCAGCTATAGACATAGAATATCCGCCATTAGCAACGCCACCAATGCTCCATGCATCGGTTACTTCACCTGTATAACTGAATTCGTCTTGTCTAGTTACAGCCGTGTCATTGATAAATCTAGGATATCCATTTAATGAATCCATCCTTAAAAATCAAGAATCTGCTTTTTTCATTAAGTAAACGCTTAACACAAGAAGAGCAGACATAATTATCTCTGCGTATATTGCCATTGTTAAATAATCTGCCCCATGTACTAAACCAGCATAGGTTCTAAAAAGAGCAGCAGACCCTAACAAGCTTATAGTGGCATAGAGCCATACGTGTTCATTCCTGTAGGCACCTATACAGGCCATCAAGCCTGCAGTAAAAAAGAAAGAAGTGAAGTCTCCTATTTGGGTATTCATGCCTAGAGTAGTGTCTCCAGGTCCTTCCACTAAAACCATAGCCAATCCTGCAGCAGCGGTAGTTGGGTCTAAAATCCAACCTAAAGCCGAGTACAACATAAACAAACCTATCAATCCTGATATTGCTCTTGCAACCATATTTTTCTCCTTATTATTTAGGCGTAACTCGATAGAGTTTACCTTTATTTGAATCGGTAACCATAACCAAACTTCCATCAGGAGCAGAAACAATGTTTCTTATTCTCCCAATTTTATTAAATAAAATTTCTTCAGCTACCACATTGCTTCCTTCCAAACTCAATCTCCTAACATCTCCTGGTACTAATGCAGAGATAAACAAACTCCCTTTCCAATTTGGAAACAGGTCACCATCATAAAAAGTCATTCCTGATGGGGCTATTGAAGGCACCCAATATTTGACAGGCTGTTCCATGCCTTCTTTTTCTTTAAATGGAGAAATGAGAGCGCCGTTATAATCAATTCCATATGTAATAGCTGGCCATCCGTAGTTTCTGCCTTTCTGAATAATATTTAATTCGTCTCCGCCTCTAGGGCCATGCTCATGCTCATAGACCACTGAACCATCTGAGTTAATAACAATTCCCTGTAAATTTCTATGACCGTAGGACCAGATTTCAGGCTTTGCTCCGGGAGTTTCAGTAAACGGGTTGTCTTGAGGAATTGTGCCATCATCATTTACTCTTATTATTTTTCCAAAATGATTATCCAATTTTTGGGCTTCTTCTCTGTAATTAAATCCATCTCCAGAAGTAATTAGAAGCGTGCCGTCTTTTAAAAAAACCATCTTTGCACCATAATGATTAGCTGTTTTTCTTGAAGGGCTTGCTCTAAAAATTGTTTCAACATCAGTTAAAGAAGTTCCTTCCAACTTTCCTCTTATCACTCGAAGAGTGTTTAATTTTTTGTTGCTCTGATCTGTCTCTGAAAACGAAAGATAAATGTATTGATTATCTTTAAAGTTGGGGTGCAGAACGATACCTTCCAAACCACCTTGGCCTTTAAATAAGCTTTCAGGGACACCGCTTATAGGTTCTGGAAGAAGCACTCCTTGACTGATTAATCTTAATTCACCTGTCTTTTCTGTTATTAAAATTTCCTCATTAGAGATGAATGCTATTCCCCATGGGAAGCTAAGATCTTCAGCAATAACTTCTAATTTATAAGATTCTTCATGATGATTAGCAAAGAGACTGAAACACAAGAAATATGTAATTGTTATTAAGCTTATTTGTTTTAGTATTTTCATTATTCTGTTTTATTTAATTTAGACCCCATAAAATGACCACCTACGTACCCACAAATGATTAAACTCACTTTCCCCAACGGCGTCCTCGCTCCGGCCAACATATCAGCTCCGAAGAAAATAACTGGCGTCAAGTAAACTATAAAGAATAGTGCTGCAGCTCCTGCAATACCATAAGCGTATTTTTTTTCTATTTTTACCCACTTAAGTGCTAGCCAAGCTACAGGGAAGCCTATAAGGAAACCTAAAAGAATTAAGGTTGGCAGAAGAGGTATAGGCAACATCCCGAGTGCAGGAGAAAGACTCAGCATGAAAAAATCTTGAAAAAGACTAGAGATGAATATCATTAAAGTTACGGGCATTTCAACGCTCGAAAGCCACATCAGATTTACAATAGTTGTTTGAGCGCCAACTAAAAAACTAGTTAACAAAATTGATAGCAAGAAGAATAATATTTTTTTAATCATATTTTCTTAAGTCCTTTTTTAATCTTTTAATAATCATATTATGTCACGTTACCTATTCTTATTTCTTTTGGTCTAAGTTAAAACTAGCAAAAAGTTTTCTATTTTGTTCTTCTCTGTCTTCTATTCTTAGTATATGTTCATTTGCTACTCCCAAACTCTCCAAAACTTCTCTAGTGTCTGCTCCTAAAATTGTTGCTTGTTTTTTTGGAAATTTATCTTGATTAAGAAATTTGAAAGGTGGTCTTGGCATTCTCATTGTTCCTGTTATGGGATGCTCAACTTCAACGAGAGACCCTTGTTCGATTACTTGAGGATCCTTGTGTATATCATCCAGTTGATTAACTACAGAAGCCGGGATTCCATGCAGGTCCATAAGATCTATTAGCTCTTTAGTATTGTATTTCTCTGTAATCTTATTTATTTCTGCGGTGAGATCATCTTTATTTTTAACCCTGGCTGCTGCATTAGAAAACCGATCATCTTTATGAAGATCAATTGTAAAGTATTCACAAAATGGATTAAAAATCTCATCACTCGCAGCTAAAATAATGGTGATGAATCCATCGTTTGTTTTGTAAACTGAGAAATAATCAGCCAACTCACCTATAGATTCTCCTCCCTCCAGGAAAGTTTGATTCACCATCATGTCAGGCCAAGAATAGTACAAAGCAGAATCCATCATGGATATTGGTATGTATTGTCCTTTACCTATCCTTTCCTTTTGCAAAAGAGCACTGGTTATGGATTGCGCAGCGGTTAAGGCAGTAACTTTATCAAAAACGATTGTTTTAAAAAATTCTGGATTACTCGAACTTTGAGCTGCTGCGGTTCCAGCTGTTGCTTGAATCAAGGGATCATAAACCTTTCTTTCCTTATAGGGCCCTGACTGGCCGTATCCAGAGATGGAACAATAAATAATTTCAGGATTTATCTTAACGGCGGAATCATAATCAATACCCAACTTTTTTACTATTCCCGGTCGATAATTTTCAACAAGAACATCCGTCTCTTTTATGAGCGTTTTAAGCACTTCAAAATCATCAGAATTTTTAAAATCCAAGCAAATGCATTTCTTATTTCTGTTTAAAACAGTGAACATTGCACTTATACCAGATTTAGTAGCCCCCATAAACCTGGCCAAATCTCCTATTCCTGGAGGTTCTACTTTAATAACATCAGCTCCCTGATCAGCCAACATCATACTTGCAAATGGACCTGAAACTGTTGAAGTTAACTCTAGTACTTTATAACCCTCTAATGGACCCGGCATATTGATTCCTCTTGTAAACCTTTTTATAAATCTACCATATAATACTCAGCATAAAAATGAATATTAGTTCACAGGAATACTATTTTGATATTGGAGCTAACCTGACTCACTCAGCATTCAAAGCTGATCTTAGTGAAGTGATAGAAGCGTCTCAGAAAAATGGTGTCAAACTTTTATCCGTAACAGGGTCTGATCTCTTAGAAAGTCAGCAAGCTCTTGCTATCGCAAAGAAATACCCTGAATTCATCATATCCACTGCGGGCATACATCCTCATCAAGCTAAAAATTATACTAAAAGTTATTTCTCAGAAATAATAGACCTTCTTAAAGAAGATGAAGTCAGGTCAATTGGTGAAACTGGATTGGATTTCTACAGAGACTACTCGACTCCTTCAGAACAAGAAAAAAGTTTTGAGGCACACCTGGAAATAGCAATCGATGTGCAAATGCCATTGTTCTTGCATGAAAGAGAAGCCCATAAAAGGTTTTTAGAAATTTTGAAACCTCTTTCAGGGAATTTACCTAAAACTGTAGTTCATTGCTTTACGGGAACAAAAGAGGAGCTTTTAGAATACATAGAGTTAGATTTCTACATTGGTATAACGGGATGGATCTGCGATGAACGAAGAGGAAAACACCTTGAAGATTTAGTCGACCTCATACCCTTGAACAGACTTATGATTGAAACTGATGCCCCCTACTTGTTGCCAAGAGACATGGGCATCAAAAGCTCTTCAAATAATGAACCAAAATTTTTACCTCATATTGCGAAGAAAATTTCTAATCATAGAAAAGAAGAATTTGAGTTATTAATATCTTCTATCTATATGAATAGTTTAAATTTTTTTAATATAAAGAATTAAATTTTTGTATGTCATTGGCGTCAAAAGGCCACAGAAGTTCCTGATCATTTTTTAGTAATACGGGTATTTTGTCCCAATATTTTGTATGCAATTCTCTTGCCGAATAAATATCCTTTTCTTCAAATTCAACAAGGTCATTTGTTAAATCTTTTAGCATACTCTTTGCTTCATCACAAAGAGGACAATCACTACTTTTAACAAGAACAAGATGGCTCAAGCAATCCCACCTTGATCCCTTAAACGTTGAATTTGCTCAGAATCAATACCCATCTCACTTAAAATTTCGTCGGTATGTTCTCCTGCCAAAGCAGGCGGTAATTTCACCTCAGCAACAGTTTTAGAAAACCTTGGAGCAGGTGCAGGTTGATCCAAGCCCTCTAATTCAATAAAAGTTTTTCTTGCTACGTTATGCGGGTGTTTGGGTGCTTCCCACATTGATAAGACAGGAGCAAAACAAACATCCGTTCCTTCCATCAAATCGCACCATTCATCACGAGTTTTATTTAAAAAGACTTTGGTAATGTCTGCCTTAAGGTCAGGCCAATTATCCCTAGTCATTTGATTGTCATAAATTGGATCATCTAAATCGGCTAATTCTCTTAATAGTTTATAGAACTGGGGCTCTATTGAACCTATTGAAATATATTTTCCATCTTTGCATTCATAAGTATCGTAGAAATGAGCTCCCCCATCTAAAAGATTGGAACCTTTAGATTCTTGCCAAAATCCTGAACCTTTCATGGAATAAAGCATGGTCATCAGTAAAGCTGAACCATCAGTCATGGCGGCATCAACAACTTGACCTTCTCCAGAGCCTCTAGCTTCAAAAAGAGCTGAAACCAGTCCTAAAGCAAGAAGCATGCCTCCTCCGCCAAAGTCTCCTATTAAGTTAAGAGGTGGAACAGGTGGAGAATTTGGCCGACCTATCGCGGCCAAGGCACCAGATAAAGATATGTAATTAATGTCATGACCCGCTGCATCGGCTAAAGGTCCATCTTGTCCCCAACCCGTCATGCGACCAAAAACTATTTTTTTATTTCTTTCTAAGCAGAGATCTGGTCCAAGTCCTAATCTCTCCATAACACCCGGTCTAAAACCTTCAAAGATGGCGTCTGCGCCTTCAACAAGCTTCAAAACAATTTCTACCCCTTCTTGGGACTTTAAATCAACCGCTATTGATCTTTTTCCTCTATTGGCTGGTTCTTGTCTTGACCCTGTACCAGCAGCAGAAGCTCTATCGACACGGATAACCTCTGCACCTAAATCTGCCAATACCATTCCACAAAATGGTCCTGGCCCTATTCCAGCCATTTCTATTATTTTTAATCCTTTTAAAGGTCCCATATGAATCTCCTAATAATTTTCCTCTTTTCCAAAAGGCTTAAAGGTTAACAGTAATTGAGGAAGAAGTGTAAGAGCACCAAGCAACGCCATTATCATTGCTATTGACACAAAAAAGCCGAAATAAACACTTGGAATAAAGTTAGAGGTCATAAAGACCATAAAGCCTAAAATAATTGTCATTGAGGTATAAAACATAGCTCGTCCAATTGTCTGGTGGCTGCTTTGCATGGATTGATTGTAATCTCCTGTTTTTTCAAATTCTAATTTAAATCTAAAGATGTAATGAATTGTATTATCAACTGCCATTCCAACACTAATAGCAGCAACGGTGATGGTCATAATATCCAAAGGAATAGATAGCCAGCCCATAGAGCCAAGCACCACTCCTGCTGCCAGTAAGTTAGGAACCATACCTATTGCTGTTAATTTAAAAGATCTAAATAGAACCAAAAACATTAGAGATATAACACCAAAAACAATTCCCAAAGTGCCTATTAAAGAACTAAAAAGACTTTGGAGCATATTATTGTATAAAACCGCTAGGCCCGTTAAGCGATATTCATCTTCTTTAAAATTAAACTTATTTTCTAATGTGCTGCTAATATTTTCAAGCAACTCATTTCTGTTTAAACCTTCTGTGGACTCTAAAACTCTAGCAGAGATCCTGACTTGATTTTCATCTTCACTTATATAGGAACTTAAAAGAGTTTCTTTTATGTCTTCTGGAAGCATGTTCTTTACTAAAGCCAGATCTAACTCGGATAGAGGCTCACCATCATTAAGTTGTTCTGCCACCTTGATACCGCTCGCCACAGATAAAACTTTACCTATCTCAGGAAGGCTATCTAAATAATCATGCACTCCCTCCAATCTTTTAATAGAGATGGTATTCCACCAATAGCCATTTGTAGATGAGTCTTCAAAATCAAAGTCATCATTAAACATCTCTTCTTCATCACTAGAAAAATCGCCTGGTGCTTCTAAAATTATATCCAAAGGTGCCGTCCCTCCCAGCTGCGTATCCAATATTTCCATTCCTTTATATATTTCAGTAGAGGTCTTGAAATAATCTATGAATCTATTTTCTACAGTTAATTTAGACATCCCGGTTAAAGACATCAGAATCAAAAGAGCGGTTAAAATTAAAATGGTCCTGCCATTATTTTCTGTAAAAGAAGAAAAATAGAGAGTGAGACCTTTGCTAAAGTCTTTTTCAGTTGAGGGGGTTCTTACCAAGAAAATCATTACAGAGGGTAAGATTGCAAAGGTAAATACAAAAGCAAATAAAATACCTGCAACCATCATTTGTCCAAAATCAATTACAGGCTTGATGTCGCTCACAGCCAAAGAAGCAAAAGCAATCATGGTTGTTAAGGCAGTATAAAAACAGGGTTTCAGCATTTGCTCAACCGTATTCTTAATTAATTCACCTTGAGTAGCTGAGCTATTTTTAGTTGCCAGTTCTTGATATCTAACAATCAAGTGAATTGTGAGTGAAATGGTAATTATCAAAAGAAGAGATATAAAATTTGAAGAGACTACCGTGACTCGCCAATCCATCCATCCAAAAAAACCTACTACAAAAAAAGCAACAAGGAAGCTACATCCAAGAGGCAAAACAACCCATCTAACTTTTCTAAAGACCACCCCAAGCGTCAATACAAACATGATCAAAACACCCAAGCCAAAATACAATAAATCACTTTCTATAAAACTAATCATGTCAGAAGCGATCATTGCAGTGCCGCCTAGGTAAATAGAACCGTAACTCTTGTAGTCTTGAAGTAAATATCTAACGGAATCTATTAATTCATCCCTACGAAAGGTTTCTTGATCGCTTAAATTTTGTATTTTTATATTTATAGCTTCGAGAGATTGGTTTAGTGCAGGATCAGTAACAGGAGATTCCTTTATCAATTTAATTATTTCATATCGTTTAATTACTTCTTGATCATATAAAGGGGTAGCAGAAAGACTCACTTGAAGTGCTGTAATCTTTGCATCCTTACTAGCAAGTAATTCAGAATACAAAGCACTTGATTTAAATTCTTCTTTCGCCAACAACAAGTCAATCGAATCATCTTCTATGGTTTTAAGATTATCAGCCAACTCTGTTATGGACATCTTTGGGCTAAAAAGTAGAGGTGCATCTAAATAACTCAACACAGAAGAAACACCTTCAATCGCTTCAAGACTATCTGATAGAGACCTCACTACAGAAATGGTTTCTTTTGAAAACAACTCTTGGTCGGGATTAAATAAAACAATAAGAAAATCTGAAGAAGCATAATCTGAGTTAACTTCTCTGTAATACCTTAGATCATCATCATTCTCTAGAACCAGAGAGTCTGAAGAAGCATCTAATTTAAAATTAGAAAGATTGAATGCTGAAAAGATTAAAAGACAGAAAATTACTACAAGCACTCCAGCGGGATATGAAGAAACCAGTTTTGCGTAATTCTTAGAGAAAAAATTGGTTTTGTTCATTTGGTTTGTTTTGCACTCACTCCCATGTGCTTATGGCCTCTTTGTTCTGCTAATTCTATCTGTTTCTGTCGTTGTGCAAACCTTTCCTTATCGGAATTACTGGACTCCTTGTAGCAGAATCTACAAGAGACACCCTTCTGGTAGTATTCTGAGTTAACTTCATCCGGTGTAAGAGGTCTTCTGCAGCCAAAGCATTGAATAAAATTCCCTTCCTCTAAAGCTTTATTCACTGAAACTCTTTCATCAAAAACAAAACATTCACCTTCCCAAAGTTGGTCTTCAACCTCTACTGATTCTAGATAGTTTAAAACACCACCCTCTAGCTGATACACTTCATCAAAGCCTTTACTCATAAGATAAGAAGAGGCAATTTCACAACGTATACCTCCCGTACAAAACATGGCTATTTTCTTATTCTTTGCAACGTCTAAATCACTCTCTACGTAATCAGGAAAATCTATAAAATTATCTATTCCAGGAATAATAGAGTTTTTGAAACTGCCTATATCTGACTCATAGTTATTTCGAACGTCGACAACCGTAGTATCCGGATCACTGATCAATTCATTCCAGTTATCTGGTTTAACGTGTTTACCTCTATTTCTTACAGGGTCAAAATCTCCTTCTAGCGGTAAAAGCTTATCTTTTAGCTTTACCTTGAACCTTTTAAATGGATTCTTCTTAGCCTCAGACCAGGTAGGAGTAAAATTAAGGGCGTATGAATTTTGTAATAAGTGAACTATTTGATCTAAGCCTTCAAGCGACCCAGAGAGGGTTGCGTTGACTCCTTGAGGAGTTGAAAAAAAAGTTCCAGACAGGTGCTCCTTAGTTGAGATTCTTTCTACCTCTCTTGCCAGCTTCTTAGAGTCTTTCACATAAGCTATTTTATAAAACGTAACAACATGAAAAGCCATAAAGATACTTAAGAATCTTCTTTCTTCATAC
>Ga0209090_10001005_pt1 | contig 18075 bp, 12 predicted proteins | sample ArcticOcean_MG_C_9_FD_187432 | JGI IMG/M metagenome (GOLD analysis project Ga0209090, IMG submission 187432) | Marine microbial communities from western Arctic Ocean - ArcticOcean_MG_CB2_152 (SPAdes) (version 2) | ecosystem: Environmental > Aquatic > Marine > Oceanic | place: Arctic Ocean... | reverse complement strand
AGAAAACAAAAATAATGAAATAAATAATGAAAATAAAAGAGATATAATTAATAATGATACAACAAATATTGATGATTTAGATAATAATATCAATCAACCAAAAAATATGAAGGATCAGTTAAAAATGTTTTTAAAAGATGTTCAGAAACAGGACGTTAATGGATACAATAATACTACTCTGAACAACAACGAATTATAAATGGTTTAAAGATATTTTGGATTATTATATAATGTACCTAGACAACGATAAAAAAAATATTTTAGCACATAGATTCCCAGATATAGAACTTTGTTATGAACAATTAAATCATAATAAAGTTTTTAAGTATGACTATTGTTTAGCAATACCCCAGGGAAAAAAGTGTTTTATGTGGTTTACATATTTAAATGATAAGAATGTTTGTTTATTAGTTGAACATAACAGAAATAATGAAATAGAACGAATCAGTATCGAAATGTGTCAATATTTACCCGAATTATCATTAGGAACAATATTTTATGGTACAATTATACATTATAACAATAGTAAGTTTTTCAGCTGTGAAGATATAATTTATTATAAGGGTTATAACATTTTTAAACATAATTTTAAAAGAAAATTGTCCATACTTAACGTAATTTTTGATCAGGAACTAAATCAATCGCCGTATACTAAAAATGAAATTGTTATTGCTATTCCAATTATTTCACATGATAAAAATAGTATAATGGATGAAATTAAGTTTCTCCCGTATCAGATATACAATATTCAATATAGAGTTAATAATAATAATTATGTATTAAACACGATTTATAATCAAAACAGAAATAAATTGCCACGATTAACATTTACTATAAAACCGAGAATAAAAAGTGATATTTATGAGTTATATTGTTATTCACACCCGAAACAAACTTTTCATGATTTAGCATTTATTCCGGATTATAAAACAAGTGTGTATATGAACAGTATTTTTAGAAATATAAAGGAAAATCGTAGTCTAGATTCTTTAGAAGAAAGTGATGATGATGAAGAATTTCAAAATATTAACGATGATAAATTTGTTCATATTAATAAAACTGCAAATGTAATGTGTGAATATAATTATAGGTTTAAAAAATGGGTTCCAATTAAGGTATCAAATGATAGAAGAATTGCTACCCAAAAAGATATAAGACACGCATTAATTCAAAAATCATAATTTTGGCTTTCGTAATAATCTTTATAATATATATATGATGAAGTTAGCAAATACTGATAATTCACAATATTCTGCTAATTTTAGTTCTTCCTCCGTTCCTTCATGTGCATTAAAAGGTGGAAAAAGAAGAAGTTTTAGAAAGAAGTCTATGAAGAAAAGAAATATGAAAAAGAGAAAGTCTATGAAAAAGAGAAAGTCTATGAAAAAGAGAAGAGTTAGACGTAGAAAAACTAAACGTAGAATGAAGGGAGGATCATATACGTTAACACCTGACGACGGTATTAAAATGGGTCCTAAGGGAGGATTGGGTCAGTTTACAGAAAGTAACATGACTCCCAACACAGATTTAATTAGTAATTCGGGTAGTCTAACATCAGGCGGTGATTTGAATAATTTAAATGGTCAAGCTGGTGGAAAAAGAAGACGTTCAAGAAAAACACGAAAAAATAAAATGAGAGGTGGAGCAGGAGGCCCTGTTGCGTTTGGATATTCTACGGCAGGAAGTGCGTTAAATAGTCTAGCAGAAGCCAATCCACCACCTATTACAGAATATAATAGTTGTCAAAAAGCCGACTATATTCATTAAATATAATAATACATAGATTAATTAACATATATATTATTAGCAATTAGCAATCCCATACTTTATGGCTTATTAAAACAGCAGTTACTGATATTATAAAAATAATTATTGAATTTGCCGATGGTATTTTTATAAAAGATACTAAAGAATGTATTAATTGACTCTTAAATGATAATTTATCAGGTTTATTTCCCGGGTTAACTTCCTCTTTGGTTGCAAAATATAGAATTATATATGATATTACAAGATTAATAAAAATAGCAAGAAGTGAAGAATATACGGCACATTTCCATTCAATTAATGGAAAATTTAAGAATGCCATTATTTATATAATACCTATATTAATTAATCAGTTAGATCAATTAAACATTTTCCTCTGAATATAGTGGAAGGATTATCATTTGGTTCATCTTCTTTAATAATCTTATTTTTAAAATTAAAATTATTTTCTTCTAATTTAATATTTGATGTATTTTCAATTAAATATTTTTGTTCATTATAAAATTTCTTACGCTTATAAAATTGCCTTTTAAATATATCATGTTTATCAACTATATCTATTACCATCGGATTATCATGCTTACTTCGTAATATTCTACCCACACATTGAATTACATCAGATTTGGGTGTTACCATTAATAATGTTGTTAACGATTTTATATCAAGACCTTCAGATGCCATTTGGTATGTCGCTATAATAATTTTTTTGCTTTCACTCAACTTTAATTGTTCTTGTTTCATTCCTCCCAAATAATAACCAATAGTTTCCACATTATTAAACGCTAATGCATCATGCAGATACGTTAACAAGCTTTTATTATGACCCAATATAAGAATTTGTTGGTCTTTGTTTTCTTTGAAAAGACCTTTTATTAAATTAATTATAAATTCACTTCGTCGATTATATGTGCATAATTTATTTATCATGCTGCTATAACAAACATCTCCTCTAAAATTATGTTTTACATCATTAAATTCTACATCTTCTACTTTATAATCAATTCTTCTAACAATTACATTATTATTTTCCTGTTTTCTCTTTTCAGTATGGATAATATCACCAATAAACATTTTAAAAACATCTGTTAATCCATCTTTTCGTTCCATCGTCGCCGATAATCCTAGCATGTATTTAGTTACAACCTTATAAAGTGCTTGACTAAAAACTTCAGCTCCCATATGATGAACTTCATCTATTACTGTTATACCAAAGCTACTGAATATATCACTATCGTAATCTTTCATGGATAATGATTGTAACATTCCAATTACTATATCTTTATTTTCAATATCTATTTTAGACCCCTGTATTTTACCAATCCGTGCGTTTGGAATAAACTGTTCTATGCGTTCTATCCACTGGTTCATCAGAAACTCTTTATGTACAATTATTATAGCCTTTACATTTAGTTTGGTTAAAATATTTAGAGCTATGACCGTTTTACCTAATCCCGTATCAATTTCTAATAATCCTCCACCTCTACCATCATTTACATAATCGACATATTTATCTACAATATTATATTGATAATCACGCAAGGTCCCTTCGAACTTTATATTTATGTTTTCTCCATCGTTAATTTCTATTCTTTTAGGAGACCCGAAAGTTTTTATTCCATAAAATCGGGGTAAATAATATTTTTTGGTACTTTCTCTATATACTGGAAACTTGCTTACTGGTATTATTGATTTAGGAATAAAGGGTTTTACTATTAAATCCTTTAATATTTTCTTCTCATCATCTTTATTTAGATCAGTTTTAAATATTGTATATCCTTTTTTTCCTAGATAACCAGGCTTACTCATTATTTATACTATCACTATTATTATTTATTTATTTCAATTTTAATAATAATATCTTCTTATAATACATTATAAGATGTTGGACGATATTAAAAAAACAATTACGAAAGCACAAAAAAATCATTTGGTTCTAATTGCACTTTTTGTTATATTTATTTTATTTGATGTGCGTGTACCAAATGCGGTTGCATCTTTGGTAGATACAACTCTAGGCAACGTTGTTGTTATTGGAGCAGCGATGTCTTTATTTTATTGTAAAAATAAAGTTTTAGCTGTTATGGGATTAGTTGTAGCATATGAAATTATACGAAGATCTGCTGGTGTTTACGGTCTTTTAAATCATGTTCCCACACAAGAACAAAAGGATAAAATGATGAATTCATTTAACGAAAATATTCAACATAATACATTAGAAGAAGAGATGGTTAGTAATATTTTACCTATGGTGTCTGGGGCTGTTTCATCACCTAAATATGAACCCGTTTTGGATAATTTACATAGTGCAAGTTCCCTTTAAATTAATATAATTAATTAATTCAATTATATTAATAGTTTAATTAGAATTTGTAAAAAAATATTTCCTACCTAAAAATACCGATACAGATAAAACACCAAATGCTACAATTGCACCGGCAATAATTTGAAATTCCTCATTATTTGGATCTATACCACCGTCAAAAGACACTTTCTTCTTTTTTAATAAAATACTCTCTTCATCAGTTCCTACAGGATGACAATCTATATATATTTCACCCATATATAGATTACTTATATATTATATTTAGTATAATTACAAAAAATCTAAACTTATTATATACTATGAGATTATCTAAAGGAAAAATAAAGAAGCTATGTTCTAATCAGAAACAAACAAAAAAGGTTAAAAGAAAATTTAAAAAGGTTAAACACATTAAAGCGTCAGTAAAAAGAAAAAATAAGAATATCAATATTCGAAATATTACGTTAAAAAAATATGATGGTGGGGCAAATCCAGGTAAACTTGATACTTTCATAAAATTTTTAAATTATCCATATACTTCGACATGGGATTATTTTAGACCAAAATCGTATAGGGCAATTTTTAAAAGCATTCTTTTAAGAGGTACGTTAAATCAAGATTTAAACCAAAAATTAAACATCGATAAAATAAATAATTATTCTAAAACATCACTTGAAACTTGTCGCACCGTTCAGGATTCAAATATTAAAAATATAAATAAAAGTTTTGAAACACATTTGTCTAACGTGTCAATTCAAACAGACAAGTTTGAAAAAAATATTATGGAAAATATTGAGGTTAATATAAAATTATTGGAAGATACCACCACAGATTTAAGTGTTAAATCGAAAAATGAGAATGATATTATTACAGTTAAAGTTGTAAGTTTTGAAGATAATAAAGATGACGGGATCAGTGAATTATCTTCTATACAAGATGAGGCGGTGAAAAGTACTAAGGAAATGAATACAAATTTACTTAATAATAAAGGACCGGCTGCAGGTGGGGAGGATGATCAACTACGTAAAACCAAAAATTTTACAACTCTAGACTCGCCACAACAACAAAACGAAGAAATAATGAAAAAACCACAACAAAACGAAGAAATAATGAAAAAAGAAGATATGGGGTATGAATTAAACCGTTCTTATAAGGGTGGAAATGGTATGAAGTTAAGTGGCCAAGATAACGATACAATTTCGACTGTGTTAAAGAATGATGGTTATTCAGGTAATTTATTACAAGAATTTAATGATAATATTCTTAATAACGATAATGATGCCAACAACCTAATACAATTTTTTAATTTAATGTTGGGTAACAAAATTAATAAAGATAATAAAAATGAAGGATTTATAATTAAAATAATGAATGATATTAATTTATTAATCAAACACCTAAATTATGTTAATAAAAATGCACTAATAAAACCACACCCCCCTACTCATGATGATGATATTAATAAAATCAAAGTAGATTTATCGACGTTGGCAAAGGAGTACTCTGATAGTAATTTTTTATTCGGTCCAGAATACTCATATACACTTCTTCCATTTTATGATGACTTAATTGCAAATAATGACATCATAATGAAAAAAACATTTTATATCGCTCTAGTTCGAAATTTAAGATACAATAGAGACATGTTAGTTCAAAAACGAGATTTTATACTTAAAAAATACAACAAGTATAACAAAATCATGACCAAATCCAGTACTAAAGAGATGGACGCTGTAATCGCCCCCGATTATGATGAATTTGAAATCATGAAAAAGAATTCAGATATGTATAAAGTAGATGAATTATTATCAAAATTTATTCATTCAACCGTTTCGTTAAAACTATCAAGTGACCGCACAGATATACAAATGCAAGAACTAACTAAATTAAAATATGTTATTCCTCATATGACTAAGTATAATGACTCTATCACCCAATTAAGAAATCAATATAAACAAATAATTATGTATTTTATAAAATTTTCAATTACTATATTTAATAATATTAAAGGTCAAGGGCAACTTACAGATGAGTTGAAACAAAAAGGGTTTAAATTTCATCATGAATTACGTAAAGAAATTATGTGTGATAAACTTGTTACTGATATATTTATTCCTCTTTGCGGTTCAGGGTTAGATATTGAAGGAGATATACAAAATAGTTTTAAGGTGTTAAACACAGAGTTTATTAATATAGATATTAATAGTGACGCAGCGGCTTCAATTAACCGATCATTTATTATTTCGAGTGGAAATGATAAAGATATGCATAATATTAATATTAATGATACTATTACTAAATTGAATCTATCCCATTTGGGACACATTTCATATTATTCACCTGTAATTGTAGATAGTAATATTGATATTGCTACAATAGCTCATATTCGATTTGCTACATTAGCTGATATTAAATCAAATAAAACAGAGCCCTACATTTCTTCAGTTAGAGATTTTAAAAATAATTTTTATCCTGACAAATTTTCAAGTAGATATGGTAATTTTGCATTAAGAATGTATAATAATATGGTTTACAGTAAAAATAAAATTAATCTACAAATTATTATGACTGAAATGATAAAAGAAGCATATCCAAATAGTGAAAATACTCAACATATGATGAATTTCTTACCCAAACTTGAAGTTTTTTTTAATGATATGGTATTAAAACATTATGTATTTGAAAAATTTACAGGGGGGGAAAACCAGCTAGTTATTGATAAAGAAAACGACGATTTTAAGGAGATTATGGATATACCGGATATTAGTCTTTTTTTAATGACACAGAATAACAATTTTTATAAGTTATTGGATAATATAAACGTCGAGACTTGTCAAGGTCACGAAAAAACAATATCTAATTTGTTTGAAAAAATTGATGTAACATTATTTAATTGTGATGGTTTACTACCATTAATAGATAAAGGTATTGATACAGAATTATTTGAAAATTATGATTTTCATTATGATAATCAATCTGTTAAACAATTTATTAAAGATTATACATATACTACACCTTTATTAGAGACAAATAAAAAAGAAAAAAACATAGCAGAAAAATTAGTTGATATGTATTTATATGATAATAATCAAAATATGAATATGACTGATAATTATATTTCTAAATATGCAACTATAAAGGTAGTAAATAAATATTTACTGGACCCACTTAGGGAATGTAGAAAAGTAGCCGATAAATTTATCGATAAACGTAGGACAATACCGGGTTACGAAAACATATCATTATCTACACCGTTGAGCTTTATTGGAAGGGCATATAGCATACTCGTACACGCATCGTTAGAACATCAGAGAGAACCGTTTGAAAAATTATTATACGCACATAATTTATTAATTAATAGAAATGCTAACGGTTCTATTATGAAATTTAATGCTGACTTTGATAACATAGAGTTTTCGAGAGAAGATATTTTTATATATGGATCTGATCATGACGCAAAATTGAAACGAGCAAATTTGGATAGTCAAGTTCATAATTATAATGATATATTAAGTTATCTTTACTATTTCGATTTTTCGAGTGAAAATCATATTGAAAGTGATGCGAATACTCTAATACAAAAGCTTACTGCCCTCATAACTATTTTAAATGTAAAAAAAGAGGGGCCAAGAGCTGAAGTAGACGCCAACTATATAAATTTTGATGAGTTTATACAAAAATGTACAGGATCTATTGATATTTTAGCTCAAATGAATACAAATTTTGGTAGAAATATTAACAACATTAAAAAGCATGATAATAATCTTACTGATTCTGAAGCGATATCAATATTTAACAGAAAGATTAATTATATGTATATCAATTTTATAAGAAATAACTTATACGGCAAGATTAATATTAATGATATGACAGACTTACTATACAACATAAATACAGAAATTATAGAAATTTCAGATACTTTTCATGATAATTTACAAAAGAAAATAGATGGTGTATATGATGATTCAAATCCATTAAAACAAATAAATCTTGGTCTATTTTTATCGGAATTAGACAACAATACATTTGCAGAAGAAAAACTACAGAAGTCGTTGGATGACTTTTTAGATGAGTATACTAAAAGAATTAAAGGTGACAAAGTTGAATTGAAAAAAAGAATACAATTTTCTGCTTTTCCTGAAAGGAGACATAACTCTTGGAAAAAATTCACAGAATTCATTAGGAAAAAATTAGAGGATATGACTCCTGCAGAAAAAATTTCCAATAGAGTTGTTGTATATGGATATATTGACCCCGTCACAAATAATTTTATTATTGTTGAGAATTCAAATGGTGAGGAAACATATGAAGGCAACGCAATTATTTCAAAGGATTATACTAATGAAATATTAAAGGAAGTTTATAATTTATCGGTTAGAAGTAATTATTCACAATTAAGAAATAATATGGTCAACGAAAATGATGAAACATATGATGATAATAAGGGTATTACATTTATTAAAACATATTTAGTACCAAGTGTAATGAATAATACTTATTTATTACAATCAGACGATACTGATATTGCGAGTAAAATAACAAATAATTATGAAACAAAAAAATACCAAGAAGATATAATAGGAGTTTCACCAAAAAAATTGGAAGGAATTAATAAACAACTCAATGCTAAAAATGATATTATAAATGGGTATCGTACGAAGCACCCAGAACTTAAAGGCAAAAACAATAATGAAATATATGATATATTTGATAAAGAACAAAAAGAGGGTATTTCCAAGATACAGAATGAACAAAAAGACATTTTTGTCAAAAAGGATATTGAAACATATTCAATTGAAACATTTTATAAAAAATTAACTGAATTTGATAATAGATATAACGTATTATTAGGAAAGGCAAATGAATATGATCAACCTGATCAAGGAGGTAATGATCCTGATAATAATGATAATCAAGATCCTTTGGCTAGATTTTTGCAGAATGATAATGATTCAGATAGGGATGATTCAGTTAATGGTTCAGATGTTGATGGTTCAGATAATGATTCAGTTAATGGTTCAGATGTTGATGGTTCAGATGTTGATGGTTCAGTTAATGGTTCAGATGATGGTTCAGATAGTGACAATATTAGAAATTTAGACGCATATCTTGCAAACTTAGATGCAGAAAACGCTGAACAGAATGAAAAAGTGTCAAAAGAATTTGCAGAGTTACAGGCACAAGAGAGGAAGATTACTGAAAAATTGTATCCACCACCAAGTCCAGAACTGGACGCAAAATTACAAAAAGAGTTGGAAGAGTTGAGTTCCACTCCAACACCACCAAACCAGACAAAAGAACAATCAAATAACCTCCTACCACCACCACCAACAAGACCACCAAAACCGACAGAAGCACAATTAAAGAACCTACTCAATACAACAAATAAGACAATTACTGGCATCAACACAATTACGGGCAAACCAACAGGAAGATTTAATACTCTATTATCTAATGCTATAGAAAATGAAAAAAATAATTCTATACCAATTATTGGCAATAATCAGAATAGAAAAGCTGCGGGTGCTGGCGATGATGATACTTCCCAGAACCTTCGAACCCGATCAAATAAATTAGTACGAGCTTCCAATAATAAAGATTTTAACGCACCCAAAAAAAGAGCAGCCAAAAAAAGAGGCGGTACAACGTTTAATGAAAGAGATGATATGACATTTGAAGAATTAATAGAATTACCGATTGATATAGATATAAGAACTCTTATTAATAAAGATATATTTATTAAAAGCTTTGGATCATGGATACAACAATTGGAAGCAGAAAGTAAAATTTTCAAAACAGATTTAGATGTTTTTCCCGACAATAGTTGGAATAAAGGATCTACAGCTAAAATTTTAAATACATTAATAAAAGATCCAAATCACAAAAATAAAGAAGAATTTACAGATTTACAAATTTTTATTCCATATAAATCACACGGTAGTTATAAAGATAAGGGAAGATTTATTAAACCATTATATACATATCAGGACACAGATTTTGTCATAGATAGTGACGAATTGTCTTATAAAAAGGCGTTTAAATCAACCGGAGTTTCATTATCAGAAAATTCGAAATTAAAAGATACTAATATTATGGAATTAATTCTAAAAAGAGATATTTATTTTGATCGAATTAATCATTTAATATATATGAATGCATTTTTAAAAAAAGACGAGCGTAAATTTACTATCAGTAGTAGCAGCAGTAGCAGTAGCAGCAGTAGCAGTAGCAGCAGCAGTAGCAGTAGCAGTAGCAGTAGCAGTAGCAACGATTCACCTAAAGAATTTATTGATACTATTATAACCCATATATCACCGAATAACAAGACCAAAAATTATAAATATGATTCCCGATTACCACTTATAAATAATTTGTTTGGGGATATTATTTCTTTACGAAATGGCTATGAACAATTAAGATTAAATTTAAATTTGAATATTTTGTATGACATGGAAAGTATTGGATATAAACAAATAGATTTAAACTTTGAAGATAAACCTACCAAAAAATATAATGAATTAGTTGGAAAACCAACAAATGTTGTAACATTAAAGGAATTAGCAAGAGAACTATTTATAATACCAATTCTGCATATTATAAAAAATAGAGAAACGGTAGATTTAGCTAAGGATACGTTAAATAATTTTGCAGAAGAATTACTTTTACATATTAGTAAATTTGCAATTGATTATAACATTCCATTTGTATTAAATCATGATGAAAATAATGGACTAAATATTGATGTATTCGATAATTATATATTAACAACATTAGATGCTATTGATTTTATTAACTACTTAATTGTAAACAGCAATATAAATGAATCTTTTAACACCATTTATAAGATACCAGATTTGCATACCGAAACACTTAATAACTTATTTAACAATTATACATGTTTGAATTTATATAACGTTGATAAAATATCAAAAGTTAAAGATGAGGTTAAATTGGGTGGAGGGACAATAGACAATATTAAAAATACTTTGTGGAGTTCAACTGATACCAAAATTTACGACTCTGTACCTTTTGAAACAATTAAACCTAAAAATATTGAAAATCTCAAATATAAATATAATCCGTTTGATATTCAAATGTGGGATGATAAAAACAAAATAGATTGGGATAATGTTAATAAAAATTCAAATTATAATGAAATATTACATTTTATTGAAAAAATGAATAGTTTATATGAAAAAAAGCTAATAACAGATAAAAATAATAATAATTTTGATGAAATTTTAAAGCGAATGGATAATATATATAATACTTCTTATACTACATATGAAAATAAAGAGGAAAATGATACTATTAAAGAAGAATTTGTAGAGAAAAAGAGTTTTTTTAATAAAATAACCGAAATGAAAGACACCGCTAGTGAATGGATAACTAACCCAAGTACATGGTATAAAGCAATTACAAATAAAAAGTATGGTGTTGATAAACCAGATAATATTAAGATGTTGGAAAAATTTCTAGAACCAGGAGAAAAAATAAGTGGCGAAGAAGAATTAGAGGAATTATTTGATGATGAAACAATATGTAACGATGTATCTACTATGATAACATCATTAGAAGTGATATTTAAACATTTTAATGAGCAAAAAATGAAGAAGAAAAATTATATAGAATTTATAGATTATGAAAAAAATAGTATAAGCGATATATTGACAACTTTTATGTTGATCAAAAAAAATGTTACTGAATTAGCATGTGAGTTTTATACATTAAATATAGTATATACTAAATTGAAATTAATACTTAAAAATCCAACTGGGCTTTCCAGGCCGAGAATTGAATATATAAATAAAACGTTAAAATTTTTAGAATTTATACAAAAAAATATATTTAAATTTAAAATTTTATATTTAGATGATTCAAAAGAAAAATTCACAAATCTAGTTTCATACACCAGATATAAAATAACCGACTTAACAAATAATGAAGAATATAACTCTGAAGATGATAGCTCTAGTAATTCAAGTAGTAGTAATTCAAGTAGTAGTAATTCAAGTACTAGTAATTCAAGTAGTAGTATTAATTATAATAAGCCTGATCCCAGTGCTCCTATTAATTATAAAGGAGGACAAAATAAAAAATTATTAAAACGGATGTTAGGTGAAGGATATAAAAAATTAATAAAGAGTTATAGAGGCATGTTCAGAGAACCAAATATTTTTGAGTTAACAGTTGATATTCTAAGAGCACAATCTGCAACCCAACTAGATATGGATGATAGTGATAATAGCAATCTACTAGAATTTAGTTTTGATGATATATCCTTTACAAAATATCTTGATGATATAAATATATTAATAAAGCTATACAACAACGCTATTTTAAAAAATATGAAGGTTTTTGATAATAATTTAATAACCAAATTCAAACAAAAATTATTAGAAATCTCAATATTTGAAATGACATCTAGTAAAAAAAATATGTGTGCTGAGGTAATTGAACAGAAATTAGGAAATATAAGTACCTATATAGAAGAAGAACAAAAAAGTATACGTGAAAAGGTTGAAATTGAAAAGAAAGAACTTATAAATAATAGATTACAAAATATAGAGAAAAAAAGAAAGGAATTAAAAGAAAGTAGTGATTTAATGATGAAAAAACAAAGAATATCTGGAAATACGTTTGAAGAAGAAGATGTTCATATAGAAAAACTAGCCAAAGAAGAATCCGAAAAGGAAGCCAAAACTAAAGGGGAAGTAGATAAATTTAATGCTATTATAGGACTTGAAGAAGGAACATCTCAACATATGTATCTTGATAAATTTTCGAATACAGAGAAACCGATTCCAAAAAATCCCGATATGGATATAATATATATGGCAAATAATAAGGGGGTTGATGTTACAAAGTTAGACCGTGAACAAAAAAAGAAATTACTTGAATTTACTACAAAAGAAAGGAACTTCAAATATAAGGCAGATAATAAAGAAGAACTCGTAAATCAAATGATGTCACATGATAAAGAAACAATACAAAGCGCCATTAATGGACAACCTGAACCTATACTACCACTTGAAATTAAACAGGCTCGATTTACAGATCCAACTGCATCCATGCAAGAGCAACAGCAACAACCCGTATCCGCAGACGGGTCACAACAACAACCACTACAAACCGCATCCGTGCAAGAGCAACAACCACTACAAACCGCATCCGCAGATGGGTCGCAACAACAACAACCACCACTACAACCCGTATCCGCAGACGGGTCACCCCAACAAGGCGAAAAAACAATTGTAACAAATATAGAACCTAGTGGTAAGGTAACCGTTACAACAAAAGTATTAAAGGATCAAGACGAAAAGGATTTTATTGTAAATGCTAAAACTGATTTTAAAGGGCAAAATGGTATAGATACAATGATTAATTTGGGAAAGAAATTGAATAGAGAAACACAATTCGTAAATAATTCATAATTTATTAAAAAATAACTAATTTTAATAAATTATATAAACGGGATATAACGCATAACTGCATTATCGTATGAAGTAACTTTAAATTTGTCGTTGAAGCCTTCTACATCGACATTATCGCCTGAATATAAATTATCACATCCATTTTCACTTGTACAGCTTCTACCGTTCTTGCTCATAGGTAATTTTATTTGATTATTTTTATCATTCATCGTATAAAATTGCCATTTGTCTCTACTTGTATATAATGGTCTTCCCATTAAAGGTAGAATAGTTTCCCCCGTTCCACTAGTTCTTGTTAATATTCCAATTTGACGATATTCTGCATCTAACGCTCTAGTAGGTACATTAATTGGTACTCCAACACCCGGCATATGAGTAGGTGTCGGCATACCTCGCAAATCATGAGTAGGTACCATATATCTATTATCTCTTAATGGTGCAGAATATGGATCTAATAACACATCATTTGGTAAATTACTATATCCATAGTTGGGTCTTAACAAATTAAAGGGGAAGTGGTTATGACTTGGAACTTGTGTACTTTCTTTATGGTGATTATGATTAAACATCAAATATATAATTACTAATATTAATAGTAATATTAATATCATATATATATTACTAGAACATAGCATATCATATGAATTTTTTCTTGCCATGTATATAATTAACGAATATTATTTATTTCATAACTCCCTGTAGTCCACCGATTGACTTCAAACTATCAAAATTAAATCCCGACAACATTTCTTTTGCATTCTTTACTAACGGAGCCATAGATTCCATTGTCTTTGCTAAATTTTTCTGTTGGCTCAGAAGTTGTGAGGTTTCCTTTGTTAAACTTGAAATTCCATCTTTACCTAATATGCCATCTAAATTATCATATGCAGCTTCTAAAGTAGCAGCCTGATCTACATAATTACCCCCCTTCTTTGTTGAATTTTGAAATTTTTCTTTCTTTGTTTTTTTGGTGGGACCATTATTATAAAATTCTTCTTTCTCCATTGCTCTTGTGTTTTTACTTTTACGTCTGGGTTCTTTTAATGCAGGTGTTTCTTTCTCACCCGCAGCCTTTTTTACATTCTCCATGACATCTTCCATCATATCCATAGATAACTCTGTACCTCCTTCTTCTTCCTCTTCTTCCATATCCATTTCTTCTTCTTTGTTTTTCATGCCTTCTTTTTTATTTACACTTATTGTTGTAACTTTTAAAAAATTCGTGGCGATTAATGCTACTAATAATACCACCACCATATTTTTATTGAAAAAATATGTTATAATTCCGATTAATATAAACTGAGTTAATGCTTTATCGTCGCCAAGAAATAAGTATCCTAAAAGATTACTAATTGCCAAGAAAAATACTACGTATAAAAATGTTTTATTAACTAATAATTTGTTAAAGTTCATTATATATATTAATACGGTATAAAAATAAATATTAAATAAAATTATTTGATAATATTTATTATTTCTTCTTAGATTGGTTTTTATTTTTATTGCGTTTGTATTTAATTGTTTTATTTTTTGATTTTCTACCCTTCTTACGTCTTGTCTTTTTTCCTCCCTTTCTTCCACTAGAATGTCCACGCCCAAACGATGACACCATTTTATAATTTTTTGAATTATGATATGGAAATTCAATATTAAAATTATCTGGTTTATCACCAGATTCGCCATAAATACCTTTAAATGGATGATCTTTATCTACACCTTCATATGATTCTTGCCAAGCATTTAATTCTAACCTAATTTTTTTTCTTATATCCATAAAATCAGATGGTTTTATAAATGGGTCGCTTCTTCCCATAATTGTTTCATTAATATTTACTTTGTTATTGTTACTACGATCTTTAAAAATCGAATTTCCGTATGTCCCAAAATTAGCATTTATTATATTTCTAATCTTAGTATCTCTTGCATCTCTATCAGATTTTGCACCTGGTATTTTGAACTCAACTTCATCATTGTTATAATACGCTTTTACTACATGAGGTACGTGTTCAGTATGGTGTAAAGGATTTGTTGTTGCACCTCTAGTCCCTAGAGTAGATGCTGATATAACAGAACTATCATCCTCATCGCCTGCTGCTATTTTTTGAGCTGATTTTTGTAGTGGTTTTGTAGAAATTCTACCTGGCCTCAATGGGTTTTGAATAGCATTTGGTATGTCGTCAACAATAGCAGATAATGGGTCTCCGTTATTAAGATTATCCCCAATTCGTCCTATTGTAGAATTGGAACTTGGTCCTCCTGCACCGGGTCCTCCGGAAATTCCTCCCAACAGACCAATAATTTCATCTAATCCACGCTGTACTTCTTCTGATCTACCATCAACTAACAATCTTTGTAAAATAACATTTAATTGCTCTATCTTTGTATTATATCCCGCTAACTTATCTTGTAACTCTTTTTCTTTTCCACCTTCTTCATTTATTTTTTCTTGTAATGTTTCAATTTCAGCCGCCAATTCATCAATAGTACGCTCATTATCTTGTAGTTTCTGATTAATATTCGTAAGCTCGTTATTTTTACCGTCAATTTCGGCTTGATATGCTTTTATTTGTTCATCTTTGCTGTCGTTTTCAGTTTTTGTCATACCCAACTCTCGTTCTAAATCTGCTTTTTCTTTTTGCAACCGACTTAATTCATCCTGTAATGTTTTCAACTGCTCTTGCATTTGTTCATTCGCATTTTGTTCTCCTCTTAATTTTTGATTAGCCTCTTGTAATCGGTCAACTTGAGCTTGCAATTCACCTAACTGACTTTGTAGTACCGCTTCATTAGCTTTACAATTAGCAAGTTCGTCTTTTGTTACATTAAAATTATCAACCATAGTCCGAATTTGCCCTATAAGTCCTTTGATTGTTTCTATTTTTTCTAGAGCAGAGGTGTAAAACATATTCATATCTCCATCATATTTTTTTAAATTCTGTTCTAATTCATTTATAATTTCGGGTACTTGTTGTGCCATGTATATATATAATTGAATATTATTATTCTGATTTTAATGTAAGTTCTTGTAGATCCTTTTTAATTTTATCAAGTTCATCTAGTATTTGATTTTGCTCCAAGTTGACCCTTTCTAAATTTTCTTCCCCTAAAGTATTTTCTGTTGCTATTTTTTCTAAATGAGTTGATATATTTTCCATCGCTTCTTTTTGCCTTTTCTTCATATTGATAATATAACTTTTGTATGAATGATAGTTTTTTAAAACATCGTTCAAATAAGAATTATTTTTAGTTTCGGCGTTAATTTTAACTTGGTTTACGTTTAATTCTTCCTTATTTTGTTGAAGTAAATCTCGTAGTATTAATATTTTTTTATCTTTTTCTGCAATTTCTTCAATATCAGGCATAATTGGATTATTAATGTAAATAAGGCTATTGTCTGGTTCTCTCTTCTCTCGTTTATTGTTAGAGTCTATCAAATAAATGTTAGATGGCGTACTTTGAATATCCATGAATAATATATATACTCAATCGTTTTTATTTTTCAAAGAGAGACAAACAATACAAGTTTTAAGATACTTAAAGTAAATTATTTTTTAAAAAGAATATAAAATCTCAACTATATATTATTTAGGATGGCGAAGTCTATAGTTGAGCCCTTACTTATTGAGGATGATAATAGGTTTGTAATGTTTCCAATTCAACACGATGACGTGTGGAGCATGTATAAAAAACAGGTTGATTGTTTCTGGAGGGCAGAAGAAGTCGATTTATCTAAAGATTTAACTGATTGGGAAAAATTAGACGATAACGAGAGACACTTTATATCGATGATACTTGCGTTTTTTGCAGCAAGTGACGGTTTAGTAATAGAAAATTTAGGATTACGTTTTATGACTGAAGTGCAAAATTCCGAAGCAAGAGCATTTTATGGTTTCCAGATTGCAATGGAAAATATACATTCGCAGATGTATAGTATGTTAATCGAAACATATATTAAAGATCGAGAGGAAAAACACAAATTATTTAATGCATTAAATACACTTGACTGTATAAAAAAGAAGGGACTATGGGCAAAAAAATGGATATCCGATAATAGAAGTACATTTGCAACAAGATTAGTTGCGTTTGCATGTGTAGAAGGAATATTTTTCAGTGGAGCATTTTGTAGTATTTTTTGGTTGAAAAAGCGTGGTTTATTGCCAGGATTAACGTTTTCAAATGAATTAATATCACGAGATGAAGCACTTCATACTGAATTTGCGGTATTACTTTATTCTAAATTGAATAAAAAAATAAACAAAGCCAGAATTTATGAAATAGTAAAAGAGGCAGTGGAAATTGAAAAAGTGTTTATTACTGAGGCGTTACCATGTAGATTAATTGGTATGAATTCTCAATTAATGTCTCAATATATAGAATTTATAGCGGATCGTTTAGTCGTTCAACTTGGATATTCTAAAATATATGATTCAGCAAACCCATTTGATTTTATGGAGCTGATATCAGTTGAGTCTAAAACAAATTTCTTTGAAAAAAGGGTAAGTGAATATGCTTTAGCGGATAAAAACACAGATGATGCGTTTGATATTCACGAAGATTTTTAAGATTTTTAAGATT
>Ga0209090_10001004_pt1 | contig 18122 bp, 6 predicted proteins | sample ArcticOcean_MG_C_9_FD_187432 | JGI IMG/M metagenome (GOLD analysis project Ga0209090, IMG submission 187432) | Marine microbial communities from western Arctic Ocean - ArcticOcean_MG_CB2_152 (SPAdes) (version 2) | ecosystem: Environmental > Aquatic > Marine > Oceanic | place: Arctic Ocean... | reverse complement strand
GCTAGTGGTACAGGCTTTGCCTCAATCACTATTGCTGGTGGTCTAAACGCTAAGTACGCAGACTCTACTAAGAAAGATGCTGTTATTACTGCAGGTGTTGGTGCATCTATTACACAAGGTGGCGGTAACCTATACGGTTCTTCTAAAGACGTTGGTGCTATCTCTTCTAAGATCCCTGCTTTGTCTGAAGCTGGTGGTCGTGTAAACCGCGTTGGTATGAAGCGTTTAGAATTAGAAGGTACTATTGAGAAGTTTGGTTTCTTCGATGAGTACACTCAAGAGTCTTTGGACTTTGATTCAGATGCTGATTTAATGCAACACATCACTACCGAGTCTGTTAAGGCTGCTAACGAAATCACTGAAGATCAACTTCAGATTGATTTGTTAAACGGTGCTGGCGTATTACGTTATGCTGGTACAGCAACTTCTGCTCTTACATTGTCTGGTAAAACTGGTGGTGTTACTGCAGTAGACTATGACGATTTGGTTAAGTTAAGCATTGAGCTAAACAACAACCGTACTCCTAAGCAAACCAAAGTTATTTCTGGTTCGCGTATGGTAGATACTAAAGTAGTTAACGCTGCTCGTATCATGTACGTTGGTTCTGAAATGGTTCCTGCAATCATGAAGATGACTGACTATCACTCAAACAAAGCCTTCATCCCTGTTGCACAATATGCAGAGGCTGGCAATGTAGTTCGTGGTGAGATCGGTTCAGTAGACAGTTTCCGCATCGTTGAAGTACCTGAAATGATGAAGTGGGCTGGCGCTGGCGCAACACGCGCTTCTGCAACAGATGCAGGTTACTACCACACCAATGGTAACTACGATGTTTTCCCAATGATGGTTGTTGGTGAAGGCGCGTTTACTACTATCGGTTTCCAAACTGATGGTAAGACTGTTAAGTTTAAGATCAAGCACGTACGTCCTAGTGAGAACTATAGTTCTTCTGATCCGTATGGCGAGACTGGCTTCTACAGCATCAAGTGGTACTACGGTACTATGATTTTGCGAGCAGAGCGTTTAGCAGTACTTAAGACTGTTGCTCTAATCTAGAGTAGCGGTATAATATAACCTCCCTTAACGGGGAGGTTTTTTCACATATAGAGGTATCACCCTCTTCTAAAAGGTAGATGTACAATGAACGATGAAATCACACAAGAAGATAATGAAATCCCAAGTGAGCTAGACTCTTTAAGAGCCCGTGCAGACCAACTAGGAATTGATTATCGTCACAATACTGGAGTAGCCAAGCTACGTAATCTAGTTAACCAGGCATTAAGTCCTGCTGTAGAATCTGCACCAAAAATAGCTGCTAAGAAAACTGAAACTCAGTTAGTTGCTGAAGCACGAGATGAGGCTGGTAAGCTCATACGTATCCGAATTACATGTATGAATCCAAACAAGAAGAACTGGGAAGGAGAAATCTTTTCTGTAGGTTCTGCTAAGTTGGGTACATTTAAAAAGTTTGTACCGTTTGATGCGCCAGATGGCTGGCACGTACCTAACATCATTCACAATATGATTGAAGAGCGTAAGTGCTCTGTGTTTTATACACATACATCATCTAATGGTGCTAAGACTCGTAAGAGTAAGCTAGTACCAGAATTTAGTATTGATATTCTACCTCCACTAACAGGAGAAGAGTTGCGTAACTTAGCTCGTCAACAAGCATTAGTTTCTGACGAATAACAGGAAAATAATATGTATACCGTCAACTCCACTGTGACTTTTACAATCGCACGACCTCAGTTAAATGCAGGAGATGTGGCAGCTGACGCTATAAGCGTTAGAGCAGTGGATCCTGACGGTATCTTTTCTAGCGTTGCTCTTGCAACTGATGTTACCCCAACTACGTCTGCTGCAGGTTCTATTACTTTCTCAGATGTATTAAATAAGAAGGGTGTGTGGCGTTATGAAGTACTAACGTCTACGAATGTTGCCCACGTTACAAGCGTTAATGCAGTAGCTGTGGATACTACATACTCTACTACTGTTAAATTTTAAGGTAACTATATGCCCACTATTGCTATAACGGAAGTAACTGAAGGAACATTAACAGGCAACGGTGTCTTTGATAAGTTAATGGCAACAGTTACTGCTCATTTAAATGATCAGTATACTAAGGGTCGAATTACAGGAGCTGAGTACGCTACTGTATATCTTGGAGCAGTACAGTCTGCAATGCAGCAATCAGTGTCTTTTGTATTGGGGGAGCAACAAGCAGAACTTGCACTTACCCAATTAAACGATACTTTGGTTACTACTGCAAAACAGCGTGAAGAGATTAACTCTCGTATTGTATTAGTAGATACACAAGTGCAAGAGCAATTGGACGGCACCTTACGAGCCAATACTCAACTACAAGACACATTAACTACTAGCTTAAAGCAACGTGTACAGATTGATAATCAAATTGATTTAATTCATGTGCAAATGGCTGAAGGCGTTGATGGTACAACCAGGGCAAACACTCAGTTACAAGATAGTTTAACTACTGCTGTTAAACAGCGTGAGCAAATTGTAAGTGCTGTTGCATTGTCTACTGCACAAGTAGCAGAGCAGAGCGCAGCTACTACCCGTAACAACTCTCAATCTACCCAAGATCTATTGGTTAAAGCAAGTCAGGTTCTTAAGATGACTAGCGAAAGAGGAGTGCTTGATAAAAAAGCACTTACTGAAGCTCAACAAACTATCTTAGTAACCAAACAGCAAGAACTATATACTGCTCAAAAAGATGGATTTGCACGAGATGCAGAACAAAAAGCAGCTAAGTTAGTTAGCGAAATTTGGCAGATCTCTAAAGGAACAGATCCAAATGGATATGTGCTAGGTGTTTCTGATACTGAGGTAGGTACAGTTCTAAAGAATGCTGTTAGAAGTTCAGGTATAGATTATGCTGCAATATTAGCAATGCCGTAATGGAGCACTAGATGGGCTGGACTAGGGAAGCAAGGGCGCATACCCAGCCTGTATTTGGTGAGATGGAAGACACTATTCCAACCATGCGAAAAGCAGTGATGACGGCCTCTATTAGAGGCATATCACCTGCTTTAGCTGTTAGAAAAGCATTAATAAATAACAGGTTTACATCTGCTGCAAGCTACATAAATACTGCTAAGAAGTCCTATGTACATAAGCTTCCAAAAATAACTCAAACAAGCCCACTACGTAATCAAAGTTACTTTTTAAATTTGGCGTTTCCAGAAGGAGCGCCAACTATAACTAGCACTACGTTTACGCTTCCGTCAGCTATGGATCAGTTAGATGCAATACAGACTCCAATAACAACATACGATTCTTCAGTGCATTCTTTTACGTACACAGAAAGTGGTGCTTCATTTACTAAAGCATACACAGCTGCAACTTACGTAAATGACACTACCTTTACTTACGTAGAGTCTATAATAAATAGTAGTAATGCAGTTGTTAGTGCTACTACTAAGACTGCTTTTAGAACAGTGGGACATGATGTAAAAGTAATTAGGTATACTTACAATCACTTGGGTTTAGTAAAAGTAAAATTATATTCTCCTGCAAATGCAGACTCTCATCTATTTCATGACATCTTTAGCACTTACAGTAACTCAGACGATTTTGTAGCGTACCCTATCTATCCTTTAATGTTAGACGGTGTGTACATAGACAACGCGTCACGTAAAGAAGAGTACGATGATGCACAGAGATTGCTAAGGCAATTAAGCTTTCCGTTAGATGTAGTTTTTGGATCTATAAAAGCAGGTGTGCCTGTACCTTCAAGTGTAGCTGACGAAGAGAATCGTATAACAGATATATTTTTGTTAAACGCAATTAACGTTAACTCTGCTACCCAGGCAGGCAAAGCTTATTTGTTTGAGTTCTTTGATGCTATTCTTTTAAATCAAGCAGATCCAAGTACAGGTAATGTTGCTTGGTCTCAGTCAAAGTATTCTGTAAACATATCAGAAAGTGATTACAACTTTAAACTAGAGTTTGACTCTATAACCAACACAGTTGTATCTGGAACTAGAACGACTTACGACAGTACTATTGTTGCTGGACAAACATACTCGTTTCAACAATTAAATTTAAGTATACCTACTGGTTCAATAACTTTACTTGCGCCTAGCGCATCTGGTGCAAATACTTATCGTCAGATAGTAATTACAGGAGTAATAGCAAAAACTGTAATAGACTATCCTTCAGGTGCTAATAAAACAGTAACCATAAATTTGTCTACAGACAGTAATCATTTAGATTATGACAATTTTTGCATTCCATTAATACATGGCGTAGTGGCTCAATTGCCTACTCTTGAATTAAAAGAACAAGTGTTCCTTGAAAGCTTTGTATTGATGAGCCACTCGGTAACTGAGTTCTATTTAAAATGGTATCAGTCTCTTTGGCGGTCTGTTAAAAAGTATGTAATCATCGCCATAGCTGTTCTGATTGGGTTTTTTATACGTGGAACTGAATTGTCTATGGCTGCGTTTATAGCAGCGTATGGAGCTGCAATAGCCATTAACATGGCTTTGGATCAAGTGCTATCTATGATAGACGATCCATATTTAAAAGCAGCAGTAGCTATTGCAGTTAGTTATATTGGTATAACTGCTGGAGAGTTTGATTTTAACTTTGATACTTTTACTCTTGCTGATCCAATACAATTAATTAATGTTGTAAACGGAGTAGGGCAAGCTTACATTGGTCAACAAATGAAAGACCTACAATCTGAGCTGAATGACTTTGTTACTAACTCTGAGGATCTTTGGGAAGAGCTTAAAGAAAAAAGAGAAATGCTAGAAGAATCAGAGTACAGTGAATTAATAGTAGACAATGCTATGGCAGGAATCAGATCTTATGAAGAGCCCACTACATTTTACGCTAGAACACTAATACAAAACCCAGGTGTTTTAGTTTACGATCAATTAGAAAGTTTTTACGATAGTCAGTTAAAACTACCTAGACTAAACCCAATGGGTGCTAGCTAGGTAACTGTTCACATAGTAGTGATAACAATGTAAACTACTATTAATAATATATTTTGGAGTAGTCTAATGGTAGACAAATATAATGCGTATGAGCCTAATAAGCCTAAGTTTCCATCTATAGGAACAACAATACCGTTGTCAGCAGCATCGACTATGGCTAATTTTGGCCCTAATAGTATTTTTGACCCTAGCAGCAGTAATTTAATGCAATGGGATAACTTTGGTCAATCGTCTGGAAGCAGTCCAGCAGAGTTACAATTAAAAAATGCACGATTAAATGGAAACCCTGGTTTTGGTGGCTATGGTTCTAGAGATGCTGCTGGTAACCTCCTCAACGGTGGCAATAGTAATTTGGGTCAAACTACCCCTTGGGGTATGGGTGGTGTAGGTGGTAAAGCACAAACTGCTTTAGGTGCATTTGGGGCACTTGGAGGGTTGTACATGGCTAATGAGCAACGACAGTTAGCAGCTTCTGATTTAGATTTTAGGCGTGATTCGTTTGAAAAACAATACGGTAATCAAGTTGCAACAGTAAACGATCAGTTATACGACAGACAACGTAACCGTAATTTAAGAAGCGGTATGAGCAACGAAGCTGCAGGAATGGCTGCAGATGATTACGTTAGAGAACGTGGTGTTGGTCAAGAAAGAACCGTATAAGGAATAAATAAAATGGCGTATCAAGCACCTAAATGGACACAATTAACTACTCCAAGTAGTGCAACTTCAGTAAATGCTTTAACTAGTGCAGGCGATCTATTTTCTAAAGCAATAGACAAAGCACAAGATACTCTTACGTCTTACGATGAAGGAGTAGAAAGTAGGTTACAAGAAGATAGTGATGTTAACACTGCTGCTCTTCGTCGTAGATTAGAAAGTGCCACTGACTTAGATTCACTTAATGCCATGCAAGGTGATATTTCTGCTACAGGTTTAAAGGGCTATGGTAAGCGTATTGATGCTGATGCATTGAGCCAATCTTTTACTAAAGAACGTGGTGTAATGCGAGATAACTTTGAACAAAATTTTAGAGAAAACATTAGTCAAAAATTAGCAAACGCCACAACTCCTGAAGAAGTTGCAGCAGTACAAGCTGAAGTAACTAACGCAAATGCAAAAAATTCTTGGTTAGACACTTCTGGGCAAATTAGCGCTGTAAGTGCAGCTGATAAAGTTGCAAAAGAATTGCAAACAAAGCAACAAGTAACACAATTTGGTATAGATTTATCTGGAAAAAGCGTTAAAGATCTACAAGATCAACGAGCATTAATTGATTCAAAAATGCCTGGAGCTAAATCAAAATTAGATTCTATTGATAGAGTCATAAATGAAACAATATTATTAGAAAGTAATCAGTTTAGTGAATCAATTGCTTTAGAAATTGCAGCTGCTGAAACACCTGAACAAGAAGCAGCTATTTTAGCTAGAGTAACTAAACAGCAAGAAACTAATCCAGAGCAAGATCTTACTGGCGTTATAAATGCAACTTCGGAATTACGAACTAAATTGCAAACTGAAGATGACAGAATTGCTATTAATACTTTAACAGCTACAGTAGCTCAAGAAACAGACACTACAAAACTGCAAACACAACTTGATAAGTTAAATGAAACTCCTGATGTAGATAATTACACAGCTCGACGTAAAGTGATCATGGATCGCATAGCTGTAGTAAAAGGTATAAACGAAACCAAATCAACTAATACTTTAATTAAAAATATTAAAGGCAAAAGTTACGATGATTTAACTGCTGAAATAAATACTCTTTCTGAAGGAGGAGGGCAGTTTCAAGAAAAAATAAACATTATTAGGCTACAGCAATCTAACATAATAGAAGAAGAACAAAAACAATATGATATAGATACAGAAATTGATTTAAGAGCTGCTGCAGAAGACGGAATAGTGTCTTTGCAAACAGCCGTTAATAAACTTAAAACTGAAGGTGTTAAAACTAGTGACGGTAAGCTTATAAATGCAGCTTCTATAGATCAAATTGAAGCGGAAGTTAGAGGAATTGCTGCAGAAAACAGTAAAAACAATGCAACTTCAAGAGCGTTAGGTGAGCAACAAAAACTATTTAACAATAATGATAGTTACGTTAAACAAGCTATTGTAGATATACCTAATGCTGCACAATACACAAGTGTTGATAATAACGGTCAACCTATTTTTAGTGCAGATATGCCAGCAGACTTAAAGAAACTAGTTCAAGATAGAGCAAATAGTTTAGGATACACTGCACCACCTAAAGGCATTTTAAATCAAGAAGAATACATTTCAAATTTAATTGAAAATGATGGTCTTTCAAGAGATGTAGCAGTACAAGTTACTAAAGATATTGATACATCTATGTATAACGCTTTTAACATGAGCACTGCAGGTAAAGAAAAACTAGCAGAAAAAACAGCTATAGTAGATGGTAATCTTAAAGAAGATATACGATTAGCAGATGTTGTATACGAAAAATCTACTACATTAAGTGGGTTTAATAACACTACTATAGCTGATATTGTTGGAGATCCTGATGAAGACATTAACGGTTGGTTACGTAAACACGTAGACAATGAAAAATGGTACTACCCTTCTGAGGGTAAAGACTACACAGAAATTAATGCTCAGGTGCAAGATATAATTGAAAATGGTGTAGACGGTACTAAGCCTGAAGACATACCCGCTAATGTTATAAAATTAGTAATTAGTAGGCGATTAACTGCAAGAAACGGTGATCAATTAGCATACGTTAACATGAACACAGGTGATTTAAAGGATCTTGTAAAAAGTGCGTTAACGGAAGTAGATGAGCTTACTAGGTTAGACAAGCACATTAAAGTCTATAAAGACTGGAGAGAAAAAACAAGTAAACTTAAAGCAGCTGCTTCACAACAAATTATGATTGACTCTACAGATATTGCAATTAGATTTGGAAATACAAGAAGATCTGATGTATTTAAAGGTGGTAGCACTAACTGAAGAACTTGAGGTTAGAAAGTTAATTAAGTAAACTAAGGGGGCACAACGTGCCCCTTTTTCTATTGTAGGCAAAAAACATGGCTTTACTACCATTAAACAAAACCCTCCTTAATTCGCCAAACACTACTAATGCAATTGCTCCAGTAACTGCACCTATGTCTGTTTGGGGCAAAGGTACTGGTGCTAATGCAGCTACCCCACTTGCAAAGCCTGTTGAAGCACCAGAAGAAATTGTTGAGCAAAGCTATATTGATTCATTAATGAATCCTGTAGATGTAATACCAAATATGTCTGCTATGGATCAAGTAGTTCAACAAAAAAATGAAGTAGTAACAGCTGCTAGTCTTAAAAAGAAAATCAATTTTCAAGAATGGTCTACTGTTGATGCGTACAAGGCTCAATTAGAAGCAGAAAATAACCAAAGACTTGAAAACAATAATGAAAATACTGCTGTTTTTTCAGAAAATGATTTAGATAATGTTTTTTACGCTGGAGCTAATATAGCTCTTAACTTTATTAGTGGTGCAACTACTCTTACTACAGATGTGCTTCAAGTTGAATACAGCGAAACAAAAGATAATTTTGCTGAAACTGCTGGAATACAATTAGTTATTGATAAAGAACAAGAGTTGTTAGAAGAGTTTTCTAAGACTAATGATCCAAGAGAAAAAACTTTAATTCAAGGGCAACTCCAAACTATAAAAGAATTTTTAGACGCTCCATACGTACCTGACAATTCTGGGTTAGCTGAATCTTTAGAAATTAGTAAGCAGAGTGTGGAAGACACTAAAGGAACTTGGCGAGAAAGTATTGCAAAAAATCAGTACGAAAACTTTTTAAGGCAATTTAAAAGCAATCGTGAATTTAGAAACACTGCTGCTAGTGAAATTGACAATGCAAATGAACAGTATGATTCTTTACAAGGTATCTCTGATTCAATGGCAGCTAAAGTTAATAAATCTTTGCAAAATGAAATTAAAGATGAAATTGGTGTTTATGCTGAAGAAGCATCAGCTCTTTGGGAATCAGGAGATTATGCATCTAGTGTAGGTGTAATGGCTGAAGGAATATTTTCAACAGCAATAGCTAATCCACAAGGCGCAGTAGAGATGTTCTCAAACTCGTTGCCTCAAATGATGGCTATAACAAATCCGTATTTGGCTCCTCTTGTTGTAACTGCTTCTTATAATAAGCATGCAGATACTATGATGCGGAATTATGTAGAACAAAACGGTCAAAGAGCCACAGGCAAAGATAAAGAGCTAATTCAATTAGGTGCAGGCACTGCAGTAATATTTGATTTCTTCTCAGATAAAGCAGCTATGAAAGGCTTAGATCTTATCCCTGTTAAGATGTTACAGAAGGCTACAGCTAAGTTAGGTGAAGCAGCTCCTAAAGGTCTTAAAACAATTACAGAATATTCTCTTAATGCAACTGGTCGTGTGGCAGGTCTTGCGTTACAACCAGCACAGGAGTTTATATCTGGAGCTGGTACAGAGCTATCTGAACAAGCAGGTGTTGCAGGATCAATTACTGGTGATGGGATTGACGCAACTGAAGTAATTACACAAGGTATGATAGAAGCAGTAGCTGTGTCGCCTGTTCAAGCTGTAGACATAACTGCTCGTACGTTAAAAGCAGGTAAAGCTCTTGTAATTAAATCTACACAGGGGGCAACTGATGTTGGCTCAGTATTAAATGATCAAGCAGAGCTTGCCACTACTATACTGCAATCAACTGTTACAGACCCATCTGTGCTTACAGAAGCAGAAGATGGAACTACTCCAGTAGACGCACCTGCAGAGGCTGTAGAAAGTAATTCTGTAATACGATTTATACAATTCACTGCAAATAATAGTTTTAAAGATCTTCCTTTAGAAGAAAAAACTATCGAACAAACTGAAGCTTACATGAATCAGTTTAACGAACTCTTTGAAGAAGCAACTGCTTTCCATCAAGCGAATCCAGGTGTAGCAAACGATATACAACTTAAGTACTTAAAGCATGCTCAGGCAACTAACGCAGCTGCAGTTAGTTTATATAATGAGTTAACTAAAAAAGATACAGATGCTTCAGGCAACGCACTAAGGGATGTAGCAGCTAAGTTAGCAATAGCTACAGCTCAAGATCTTTCAGATCCTGCAAAAGTAGTTGAATTAAAAGATACTTTCTTGGGCTCAATAGATTTACGTAACGTAGCTAAAGAAGATAGCCCTACTGCAGAAGAATTAACAGCTGCTAAAGAAAAACTACAATTAACTGTAGAAGAATCAGTTGAAATAGATGCGTACATTCAATTACGTAGTGCATTTGAAGGTGTATCACTTGAAATACAAAGCGCTGATTCAGATAACAAGGGCATTGCTTTTCACATTAACGAAGTAGTTAGAGCGGTAAATAGCAAAAACATAAAAGCTGCTGAAGGCGCCCTAGTGTTCTATGCTAAATGGGTAGCATATCAAGGTTTTAAAGTTAAAAAGTTTAAAGAAATAAGAGAGCATAACAATTTACCTGATGCAGAACGTCGTGCAGCAGAAGTACCTGATGGAGTAACAGCTATAAATGGAGTTACTCGTGACGGGTCAGTAGATAGATTTACTCTTACTTATGATACGTTTGCTTTTGATAGGCACGATAAAGCTAAAGTCCAACAATGGTTTTTTAATGACGTAATTCCTAAAGGTAGTGAAGCTACTGAAGGCCCAACTAGTAAATTAATTGGGGTAATGGAGACAGATCAAGTAGCACTAGAAAGTGCACTTAGTGCTTTAGAAACATTAGTATCTGGTGGTGTTGATACTACAACAAGCAAACCTGCTGAAAGTAGTGCTACTACTACTGATACTGTTGCCACTACGCAAACTGACCAAGCTACTACTGTTCCTGAAACTAAAAATGTTTACGATGCTACTGGCAAACCTTACTCTGCGCGAGTTGTTGAGGTTAGTGAATCAGGTGATTCAACTAAGGTTGAGAATGAAAATGGCGAACAAGTAATTGTTGGCTTAGATCCAAGTGCAGTAGATATAAATGCAAATGATCCTAATTACACAGTTAATGCTAAGGGCAATAAAGATAACGGCTCTATTATTTCAGAATTAAGCGATGATCAATTAAAAGATTTAATGCGTTCTGAAAGAGCTTTAAAAGGTGCTGGGTCTAGGGTAAGTGTTGATGCAGTTATGAATATTAACGCTGCTAAACTAGAACTTAAAAGAAGAAGATCTGAAAAGAAAGAGTCACAAGAAAGTAAAAAATTACCTCGTGTTCAAGATGCTACTAAAGAAGATGACGCTAAAACTGTCTATGATGAGTTTGTTGCTGCATTAAGAGCCACAAAAGATGGTAAATTAAGTATGGATGTTGCTCAAGTAGTATTTAAGGTTTCCTCAATAAGAAAGAGTTTTGTGGTGCCAGTACAACAGAAGCAAAAAGATGTTGATAATACTCGACAAGGTACGGAAGTAGTAGACAGGGTTACAGGGGATAAATTCTACTTGGTCAATGCCAAAGGTGTGGAAGACTACGGTAGTTACTCCAGATTTATCGCATTTGATAGTGATGGTGTTTTGGTTGATAAAAATCTTGGTGGTAACTTTAGAAAAGCGGTAGCAAACCTTGCCCTTGGTGGTAATGCCACTCAAACAGTCTGGACATTGCTGGAGAAAGTAGTTGAAGCAAAAGAAGCTGCTGAGACAAAAAAGACAGCAGAAATAGCTCCTGCAGTCCCTGCAGTAGAAGAAGCAACAACAGTTGAAGAAAGTACTGATGTGGATCCTCTTGCTTTTACTGCAGAAGATATTGCTTTAGCAGATGATACTTCACCTGAAAGTATAAGTAATCAGGCTGAGATAGATCAGCAAGTTAATGCTTTTAACGAGAGTGAAGTAGAAGCTCAAGAAGAAGCTGTATACAGTATTCAAGAAGAGTTATTTGGTAATAGTGAGATAGATTTAAACCACGTAGGTGTTATTGTAGATGGCGGTGTAGCAAGTGAAGCAGCATTTGTAGAAAATGAAAATGGTGAGCAAGTAGATTTACAAGGTGGAAACACACTTGCAGATAACTTTAATCCTAAAGGGACAGCTGCAGCAGCTCAAAAAGCAGAAACATTAGCTGCTAATAAAAAAGCTGTAGAAGAAGCTAACGACAAAGTTTATAAAGCTGAAAATAAATTAATAGGTGAAACAAACTCAAGGACTATTAATCCAGAAGGAGGCGTTGCAGCCGCTAACGCTAGATTAGATAATCTAAGACAAATTGTAGCTGATGCAAAAGCTGAGTTAAAAACAGCAGAATCAAAGATTAAAACAAAAACAGAACCAGAAGTGGCTGTAGTAGAAGAGATTCCTTTTACTCCTGCTTCAGAAGATATTAATTTTATTAATTTGTTAGATGATTTTTTAGAAGAATTTAATTCAAATGCAGAAAGTGTACAAGACACTAATACTCCAGATGTAGTTAAAGGTAGTTACTTAAAGAAAATACGTAACTTTTTTGAGTCTGTACCTGAGCAACTATCTAGTTTAAATTTAAGCGAAACAGAAATAAATGTTCTTAACGAATTGGCTAGGTTAAATAAAAAATTAACAAGTAACTTAAGCACAGTAGTAGAAGCACTTAAAGATCCTAAAAAACCTTACAAGCCTACGTCTACGTATGCTGTTAATGACACAAAAGACACTCTTATGCAGAACCCTATGTTGATGCTTGCTAAAGCAATAACAGTAGGATCTAAAGCAAAGAGGGCGTACTTTGATCCTAACATTGTTAGCATGATGAACTTAGCTGGTATTAATTGGATAGCTACTCAAGGCTTGGGTACTTTATATAATGATTCAGATTCTATTAGAAGAATCTTACGAGCAGAGTCTAATGTAGCTAAGACGCAGCAAACAACAATATCTATGTTAAGAACATCAGGCACTATGTATACAACGCTTGTAGAGTCTTTGGGCAAAGAAATCTACAACCAACTATCATTAGAATTGAAAGACAGCACACCTGTATTGCTTAAAGAACGTCTTATTGTAGCACTTGGTGAAACAGCTGTTGAAAATCTAATTAGTGCTGGTTTGTTAGAAAAAACTGAGTTTACTGCTGAAGAGTTATTTGAAAATGGCGGTAAAGCAAAAGTATTTTTTGTACGTATTCCTACAAAAGGCAAAGATTCACTAGAACCAAGCGAAAGAGTTAGTTCTATACTTGCACTTAACAAAGGTAAAAACTCTGCTGCTTACATATCTCTTGCTAAGAAAATTACAGGAACAGAGATACGTGCTAAATTTCCTAACTTTAAAGCAAAAGTTTTAAAAGAATCGGCTACCTATCTTAAGTCACTTCGTTTACTACCTAAACGTGTGCGTGATGACATTAACATTGCTAACGCAGTTAAGTGGAAAATTAAGCCAGACATGGAATATTTGCTTGCACCTGAAAACAGAGAAGAGGCAACAGAGTTCTTTATGGGAATGCTAGGTTACGAGCCTAATGTACAAAATAGACCATTGGCTTTACAGCCAGGGGATATAGGGCGCAATCTTGGCATTATGAATGAAATAGAAGGTGTATTTGATTTCTATGACATCTATGTTGAAAACGGTAAAAAAGGCTTTAACTTTTCATACAACACTGGTGAGAATGCTCGCCACACTGTTAATGAATCTGGGTTTAGTTACCAGGCGTCTAAATTAGTACGTCACATAATTAGTGCTCAGAACAGTAAAGAAAAGAAAGATGGCTTTAGAGTTACAGTTCCTTTAAATGTTGAAGATTCTTTAATTTTAGATAATTTTAAATACGCAATAGTGCAGTCGCTTAGTACTGATGTATCAATAGACAAAGATACACATGAAACTATATTGAAAGAGTTTGATGTTTTAGCTAATGATGAAGTTATTAAAGCAGGTGCACAAAATGTTTTTGAGAAAAAATATTTAGAAAAATCTATTAAAACAACAGAACTTTTTGGCAATAAGATAGCTGAGAGTAACATTAACTCAGCAGAGTTACTGGGACAAAGAGGCATTGGGGCACATGGTTTTGATGGATTAACAGCGTTAGGAAATTATTTAGATGCTGTTAGCAATAACCAAACGCAATTTAGCACTGATATAACAATAGAAACAGATGCTATTACAAGTGGTGTAATGCTTACATTGTTAAACTTTGGAGCAGTAGATGAAAAAAGTATTAAAAAATTAAACTCTGGTGGAATATTTTTAGATAATCACAACACAGTAAGTGAGTATCGCAGAACTAACAAAGACGATGTGTACACAATGTTAGTTGAGCCTTGGAAAGCGGCAGCAGCAAAGCTAGCTTTAACTAATACAAGATACGCAGAGATAGTAAACTTAGTAAAAATTGACCGTAATACTGCTAAACCTATAATTATGCAAGGTAGTTACATGGCTGATTTTTCAAGCCTTGTAAATAATTTCGTAAGCGGTACTACAGACGGTCAAATAAACGCTTTGTACCAAAGGTTGTATGAAGGAACAACTTTTGAAAAGATTGCTATATATACTTCATTAGGAACTCTTGTTCATCCAAATAATACAAATGCAGCAAAAGCTTTGTCAGATAAATTGTATGTAGAAGATGATTTGCTAAATACACAAGAGCTTCCAGCTAATGTAATTAAAGTATACACAAGAGCTTTAGAAGAAATATACGGTGAGTCATTAACAGACATTCTTTACAAAGATGAAGGAATGCGTCCAAATGCTACTGCTATGAACCAAATGGTAAATATGGTTTCTTGGTATTATCGCTTTAAAGTAAACAAAGCTATAGAAGCATTAGGTGGTTACGAAACTCTTACTGAAGATCAATTACTGCAAGTATACGCAGATCCAGCATTAGCTGATTTGGTGCCGTACTTGGCTACACCAGATTCAGTAGAACGAGGAGAAGGTCTTAACGGATTAATTACTCGTAATTTTAGAGACTCAAGTAACGACAGCAACGTTGTAAAACAAGATTTAAATCCTTCAAAAGAAGGACAGGCTAAGTCTGCATCAGCTAGGTCTAGCAGGAAGGTCTTAGATAACGCTTCTGCACGGTCATTTGTAATATCAGTACAAAGTATTGATGACGCTATAATACGCGCTGTAATGCGCCAAATGAAGGTCATGTCAGCATTTGATGCAATGTACGCAAGCTTGGCTACAATTAACGAAGGATCTAAAATATACAACGAGAATGTTCTCGAAATTAGCCAAAGTTTTTCAATATTTGAAAACACTCACACTAATTATACAAAATCTATGACTGCTCTTAAGAAGAGCGGAGAGTTTAACGAACTTGTGCAGTTTATATACGATGACACTAATGGGTTTGACGAAAAAAATCAGCTTGTGGAAAAGTATTTGTATGACATGTCTCAAGGATCTAATCTTTCAGACATAGATAATCCAAAAAGTGCTGAGAGTCTTAAATTAGCACGTACTATATTTAATAAAATGCAAAGCGATTTAAATGAAAGAAACGAAACTATAAAAAACAACAGAAGAGAGCTTTTTAGTCGTATCCGCACAATAGATCATATGGGTATGCCTGGCACTTATGTAAATGTAGACAATTCTATAGGCAACCAAGGTAACTTACCTGGAATACCTTTGGCTACTGAAGAAGAAACAGCTGCTGCTAAAGATCGTAAGAAAAGTACAAAAAAGCAAGTTGATAAATTGCCACAAAGCTTGTTTGGTTACATAGCACAGTTAGGTGGTATAAATGACTTTGAGCGTTTTGATGGAGAATCTGTAACAGCTGGCGCTCAACCAGGCAATAAAAGAGTATTTGTTAAAAAAGGTGGCGAAACATTAAGTCAAATAAGAGAAGATACTCTTTATATCTATCATAACATTGAAAGTGATAACGAATTTTCAGAATACATATCAGAAGAACTAGATACATATTCTGGTATGCCTTCTTCGGCTTTTGATTTAACTTACCCACTTGATTCATTAGATAAAGTGCAAGTTTTAAAAGATGCATCAATAGAAGCAGAAAACAAATTTGAAGAGGAGCAAGAACGGGAGCTTCAAGAAGAGTCAGACAAAGATAACTTCCTTAATGAAAACCAAGATTCTCCTTTAGGTTCTATAAATGTTAATGATGATTTAAATGGGTATATTCCATTAGGAGGCGTTGTAACAGATGCTACAGGCGGATTACGAGCACACACATTACAACAAGTGTTTGATGTTATAGGTAGTAATTCTAGTAATGGTGTTAACTCTACTAATCATATTAACCACTTACGTAAGATATTGGTTCAAGTAATTTCTAAGGTTATGGTTCCTGCTGATAGTCTTGAAATACTTGTAAGAACTCAAGGTGATACTTCTTACGGTAAGCAAAGAGACAACAAAATATATATAAATATAGGGGCTAGTTTACCTAAGAATTTAGTTAACCCGTCAGCTAAAGAATCTTATGTACACGAATTAGTGCACGTAGTTACTCGTGCAGCTCTTAGTGATCCTAAGTCTAATGGAATTGTACGCAAACTAAACAAAATAATGGATGAGACTGTAGCTATTCTTGAAAAGAAATACAATGGAGAAGCTTGGAAAGTGTTTCTTAAAAGAGACAGTCAGGGCAATCCTATTTATGCTATTAGTCAGCTAGAGGAAGACAAGGCAGCTAAAGAAGCTTTTGATTATATATTTAACAACAGTATGATGGCAGAGACTGCTACTTACGATGCTGACAGTAAAAAAGGTCAGGTTGTTAAAACAAGAGCAGGATTGCACGAATTTTTAGCGTACGCTTTAACGAATGAACAACTTAATAGTGCTCTAGTTGATGAAAAGATTAGTGTGTACAGCCCTGTTAAAGATGCTGAAAATCTTTTTGCTAAATTATTAGCAATTCTTGAGAATGTTTTAACTTGGGCAGAAGACTCATTAAATAGAGCAAGAAATAGAGCAGGTGCTAATAAGCCTAACAATACTGCAGAGCTTATGGAGCAAATGGTTCATGAGCTATCTGTTACAACTGATGCATATCAGTTCCGTAGCAGACGTATTATGGAAGCGCTAACTACTTTAAACGAAAAAACAAGTGCTTTAGCGAGAGCCAGATTAGGCGTTCCTTTTGCTCAAAAAGCAGAAAAAGCAAGATACAAAGCACTGGCTTCAGGTAAAAGGTACACATACATTAGTTTAACTTTTGCAGGATTTATAAACCCTGTAACTAGAGATAAATTACGTAACGAACTAGATGATTTAAGAGCTGGTATGCGAGTTAGCAAACGCAATTTTATTACTGAATTATATCGGGAGATAGCTGGCAATATAACTATGGATCAACGGACTATGGAAAGTAAGTTGATACGTTCAAGATTGTCATTAGATGCTCAAAGAGACGAAAGCATAAATGCTATAGCTAACAGCATTAAGCAAGGCTATGGTAGCGCTCTTAGCAATGAAGAAGCTGAAGCAACTACACGAGTTTTAATTGAAAATGATTTTACTACTTTAGTAGATGATTGGGAAAACGTAGATTTATTAGATCTTGCTGCGTATCTTACAGATAATGCTAAAAGAGATCAGGCTATAGTAGACGTACGTAATAAATTATTACAATACGGCAAAATAGGAAACTACTACATAGGCCAAGCGTTAAGTCTTGGGTCGTTTATGTCGCAAGGTTTTGTAACTGTTGAAGGAACAAGGCTTAATGCTTCCTTAATAGCCCGTGCTGACGATTTATCAGATATCCCGAACATCAGGATACCCAAAGAAATAAAGCAGATAGAGGCTCTTATAGACCGTCTAGCGACGTTGCAGGGTATAGAACTTAGTAGTAAAGATGCAAGAGATTTAGCAGCAGGTGTTATGGTTAGAGAACACACTGTTAATGCTGATAAAAATGGTGCAAAGAATTTATTAATTTTAATAGATGAGCACAAAAGACAATCTCTTATACGTAATTTTGAAAATAATAAAACATTACAGATGAAAGGGTACTCTAAAGAAGTGTCTGACCCAGATATTAGTATTGTCACAGCTCCTTTAAATGAAGAGCAGGCTTATGCTGATTTGGGTTACAAGCTTGTAGATACTACTATTACAGATACAGATGACACTGGTGTACCTAGTGTTATGGGAATTTATCAAAATAGAACAGGTGGTCATGCTACTAGACAGAAATTTATTCTTTCTGTAACTA
>Ga0209090_10001003_pt1 | contig 18141 bp, 10 predicted proteins | sample ArcticOcean_MG_C_9_FD_187432 | JGI IMG/M metagenome (GOLD analysis project Ga0209090, IMG submission 187432) | Marine microbial communities from western Arctic Ocean - ArcticOcean_MG_CB2_152 (SPAdes) (version 2) | ecosystem: Environmental > Aquatic > Marine > Oceanic | place: Arctic Ocean... | reverse complement strand
TCTATTCTTTTAACACGGCCTAAAGTTTCATTAGATAAGCTTTCACACACTACTTGATGGTCCTGTAAAGCCTGTTCTAAAACAGCTACTTTTTTATCAATATCTGTAACACTAATTTTAGGCATTAGATCTGTGTTACAGTATCGCCAGAGGTATAACTTGCAGCACTTGTTGATGCAGCTCCTCTAGTGCAACCTGTAAGATTTGTTCCATCTACTCCAGTGTAAGTAATCTTTTCATCACCTATTTGTACAGTACCAGATGTTGTAAATGGGTTTGAAGTACCGACAGGAATAGTCGTTACAGAGTCATTAATATCAGATGAAAGGCTATTAGAACCTTTAAAATCTGCATTAGCTGACCATGAAGAACCATCATGTTTGTATTTCCAACCCCAGTAATCTGATTTAGCATCTACGCCTGTATGCAATGTTGCATCACTTGTAGTACAATCTGCTATAATAAGTTCTGGCACACCGCCTTCACTAATTGTTGTTTCTGTGGAAGTAATATCTACAGTCTTACTATCGGTTAGATAATAAAGACTTATATTAGTTCCGTTTCTTACTATTGTTTGCATTGTTTTCTCCTTATAAAAAATTTGGCTTTGTAGGAAAAGCATTATTAGGAAAACCCTCTTGTGTTGGTAAATCCCTTAATGCTTGTCGGTATGTTGTAGCTTCTGTTTTCTGTTCGTTTGTTAGAGGGCTATCAGAAGCTAAAGCCCAATCAGTCTGACTTAATAAAGTATTTCTTTGTGACCTTATTGATTTTTTATTATCTTCAATAGTATTGGCTTCATTAACTAAATCATCATTAACTTCTAATGTTACATATTGTTTTGTTGTTGCATTATATATTTGTGTTTGTGCCATAATTTACTCCTAACCTATAATTGCGTAAACTGAAACTACGCCTTCCATAATTGCTACGCTTTGTGCTGCTTGACTAGCATTACCTATATAAAAGTAAAAACCATCTGCATAATTGCTAGTTGTTGCTCCAGTTGAAGCAGATGCTATACTTAAAACTTTTGCTTGATCATGATTACCTGAACCATAACGCCAAGAAGCATCATACATTAAACTCCCATTTCTAAGGGAATTTGTGTAAACTGCTCTACAGGTTAATTGACCACCATGTCCACTAGCATTGTTATAATTTTGTTTAGGATTATCTACATCATTTGCACTATACAAGTCGTAGCTTGTGCCATTAGCCCAATTTAACATAAATGCAGCTGATTGTGTTTTACTATTATTAGTAGCAGTACCAGAGTTACTATTCATATATGTAAAGGTATTATAAGTCGGACCTGAATAAACACTTGATGAGCCATTATAAGGTAGCATACATAAAAAATTACCATCTGACGCAAAACCAACACCATGAACATTAATTTCATACGACCTAACATTTGCTACAGTATAACCTGATGGCAAACTAATTAAAACATTTTGTGCTGTGCTAGAACCATCTACTCTAAAATCGTAAGAGCCACAGAATATTCTAGCATTTGATGGAGAAGGTAGATTAGTTAATTGTGAGCCATCTACAGCAGGTAGTTTTGCGTTTGCATCTAAGGCGACTGTATTATGTGCAGCAGTTCCTGATTTTACGCCTAATTGTATTTCTGTAGCTGATAATGCTTTACCTATAAGTTGCGTACCAGAAGTTGCTATTGCACCTGCATCTGTTGCAAAATAATTAGTACCTATAGTAAGAGAACTGTGTCCTTCAGATATACCACCAATAACATTTATTTTACCTGTAGCAGTATCAGATATTGCTTCAGCAGCTACGCCTAAATAGTTTGCGTTGTCTAGGGTTGTGGTTGTTGAGGCTGCAAATCTTGTTGTGGCGTAGGATATTTTATTAGAATTACCTTCGTCTTTTATACCTACTAAAACACCTTTACCTGTACCAAATGAAGCAGAACCTGGTCCAAATCTAGTGTCATTTGCAGATAGTTCTGCTCCAGTAGCAACACTAAATGATGAAGCTCCTGACGTTATAATTTTATAAGTAAGGTCGTCACCGTTTTCAGTATCTCTATAGAAAAACATAACTTTGTCTTTGTCATCATCAAATGTTTGAGCAAATATTACAATACTGCCTGAAGATGGATTCCATATATTAGCATGCCCTGCAAAAGATGCAGCATTAGTTCCTGCCGTTATTGTACCAATAGCACCTTTAACTGCGCCATCAGTCGCATTTTCATAAGCTACAAATACTTTATTATTTGTTGTGTCATAGCTTAAACTTACAGTACCTCCAGTATCTCCACTATCTAATAAGACATTTGATCCTACTGTAACTGTAGGAGAAGCGGCTGTGCCTCCTGTTTGAACAACATTAGCTGTAGCTTGATTATTAGTATTATCTTTATATGCGACTATTGTTCTGTTTGTATCAGGATCAAAAACTACATCTGATTGTGTAGTATGTGTTGTACTTAAATTTAATACTGTTGATGATCCTACAGCAGTATATGTTCCGTTTGAAGTATTATGAGAAATTGCTTTAACTTTAGTTACACCAGTTTTTGCATCAGAATACAAAATAACTATGTTATTAGTTGAAGTGTCATAACCTATGTGGTAGCCATCTGCTTGAATACCGTCAGCAGTTTTTACAACTGAAGTCTTTAAATCGCTATCAGAAGCTAAACAATAAGTCACTACTACAAGACTATTAATAGGATCATACGCAGTACCCATAAAGGAACTGTTAGGCTCTGCTGACTGTACCTGAAAAGTTTCAGCTGTGCTTGGGGTTGTTCCACTAATAGTTATGGTTTCCATTTTAACGTCATCACCTGTACCATTATACTGTATTACATAACATTTTCCATAACTAGGATTATACCCTACTTCAAGGTCATCTATAGCCTCCGCTTCAAACTTAACAGTAGCACTTCCGTATGTCATGTCTGTACCTGACATTGTGCCGACAATCACGTAACCATAACCATTATCATCTTGGTTATTGTAAGCTATAAGAAATTTATTTGCAGTTTCATCGTATGCCATAGATGTTTTTGTAGGTCGTTGAGCTTGCCACTGGTCTTGATCTCCAAAACTTATATTTGTTCCTGATATAGTTGCAACATGTGATTTACCAGTCATTTGTCCGCCTGGAACATTTGTATATACAACTAATATTTTATTAGTATCTGGACTATAAGCTGCAGCAATTTCTTGAGTATCTGTACCATTAAATTCTACAGCAGTTCCAAATGCAATAGTATTATCTGTTCCGCCAGTTACTGTTCCAACAATACCATACCCATGACCACTATCTCCACCATAATTTCTATAAAAAATAGCTTGTTTATTAGTGTTAGGGTCTTCAACTATAACTGGATATTGTGTATGTGCATTATTAAATGTTGCTGCAGTACCAAAAGAAATAGCATTAGTTCCTGCTGTTACTGAACCTACAATGGCTTTACCCTTACTGCTATCCCCACTATCTCTAAAAGCAACAACTACTCTACTTGTATTAGTGTCTGCAGATATTCTAGCACCTTTTCCGTTATCATCTATGCTGCCAGATTCAAATACTACAGGAGTACCATATGTAGTTGCTCCTGTTCCTGTATTAGAAATATAATGCACAACTGCTGTTCCATAATTACTATTACCTGAATCATTATAAACAGTAACAAATCTAGCAGATGTAGTGTCATACACAGTATGAATAGTTCCTCCTGTAGGTATGGCGTGGGTAGTAGATAATTCTGTTGTACCTAATGTTTCTGTTGCTTTTCCCCAAACTGTTTCTGCTGCAAATGTAGGTGTAGTTCCTGAAATACTTGCACTTCTTATACCGCCAAGAGTATCACTTGCTCTATAAGAAACATGGATTCTATTACCACCTGCAGTAATATGAGGCTGATTATTTATAGCAGATGTTTCAAATACAACAGGTGTACCCCAAGTTATAGTACCATCTGACCATGTACCACATACACACGTTCCGTAGCTGCTATTTGATGTGTCTTTATAAACTATAGCAAATGCACCTGAATTAGGCTCATAAACAGTAGAAACATTGCTATCACCTGTATCAGAATTATCCATTGTAGAATATACAGCACTAGCACCTGATGCTAAAACAGTAGCTTCTGCAACTTGCTTTGCTTTACCTGCAGAGGTAAGTACAACTGGTTTTCTAATAGCTATAGCACCATCTGCGACTCTATTTACAGTTCCGCCTGCAGGAAGGTTTGTTAATGCTGAACCATCTACAGCAGGTAATTTAGAGTTTCCATCTAATTGCACAGCATTACTAGCAGATGTACCTGCAGTTAATGTTGCTGCAGTACCAAGACCAAGATTATTTCTTGATGTTGATGCTGAAGTAACATCACCTAAGTTACTAGCTTTAGACATAAATCCAGCAGCAGAGAAGGATGATTGAACCCATGTGTTGCTAGAGCTTCTTACAAACAATTCATTGCTTGAGCTATTAAAATATAAAGCTCCAGCAATAAGAGTATTACCATCATTGTCAGATGAAGGAGCTGATCCTTTAGCTCCCAGGTATCTGGCATTAAAGTTGTCAAAAGAAGTATCAGCAGAAGTAGCACTTGCAGCCGAAGCTGTTGCTGAAGTTGCACTAGCGGTAGCAGAATTTGCGGCTGCGGTTTGAGAAGACGAAGCTTCAGCAGCTTTTGTAGTCGCTGTATCTTTGTGTCCAGAAGCAGTTGATGCTGCCGAAGCGGCTGCGGTTTGAGAAGACGAAGCTTCAGCAGCCTTTGTAGTTGCCGTATCTTTATGACCAGATGCCGTTGCCGCAGAATTTGCAGATGCTGTTGCAGAGGAAGCGGCAGCATTTTTACTTGTAGTTGCTGACGAAGCAGAACTGGCTACACTTGCTGCATCAGCAAGAGCTAACCAGGCAGAGCCATTCCATGCATACATAAGATTGGAAGAAGTGTTCCAATATAATGCACCATTAGCTAGAGCATCTCCATCATTGTCAACTGTTGGTGCTGATGACTTTTCACCTAAATATATATCTGTAAAACTATCTAATGATGCAGCAGCAGAAGTAGCACTTGCAGCCGAAGCTGTTGCTGAAGTTGCCGAAGCAGTTGCACTTGTACTTGCTTCAGCAGCTTTTGTAGTCGCTGTTGCAGCCGCAGTTGTTGCTGTTGCAGCATCTACTAATAATGTGTATTTAGCTGAGTTAGCGTTAGTTGTAAGGGGTTGCGATCCAGAAGATGTATGACCACTGTTAATTTGAAAAATATTATTTGTTGAAGTGTCTTTGACTATATCTCTTTCAGAGTAAACTGTAGACGCAGCCCAGTTACCTCTGTTTGTTCCAAGTGTTGTTGATATTGAAAGATTACCACTACTATCAAAACCAAATAATTTATTAGCTCTATCTGTTGATGATTGTGTAAATTCAGTTGAGGCGATTGTGTTTGTAACAGAAGCTTTTATAGATCTATCTACTTCTTCTTTAACTTGCTGTACTTGCATAGTTAGTTTATCTAAACCATCCTCATGACTATCAGAGGGAAAAGGATCGTTAAGAACATAATCAAATGTTTGTGTTAAAGGTACTGTTCTAACAATAATAACTGTATCTGTATTTAATGGAGTATTGCCTGTAGTAAATACAATGTTACCGCCAGAAGCATTTCCAACATTAGACACAGTGTAATGTGTTGTTATAGTTTTTTTTGTTTCTGTACCTAATGTATTTCTTATATAAACTTCAATATCGGAAGATGAGAAAATCTTATAAGTATATGCAAAGGTGTCCTGTGACCCAGTGCCCGAATAGGACACTTTGTTAATTGTTGTTGATAGCGTCATGTTAATTCCTATTTAATATTAAATTTTTGACTTCTAAGATTGATCCTTGTTTCACGTTCCACTGCTTTAGTGCTATTGTGAAATGCATCAATATCTTCTTCTATTTCCTCATAAAGTTCTGGATGATCATCCTTCAAATAATAACAAGCTGCTTTATATGCACTTCTATGTAATACAGATATTTCATCGTTTACTTTGTCTCTTACAGCTATTTTTTGAGCCTGAGTATCTGTTGGTTTTCCTCCAGTAAAGCTTGAACCAGCTATCTCAGTTATTCTTTCGTTTAACTTTGTATCTCCAAAAGGAAAATCTTTATTGTGAGATTTATACTTACTTAAATATTTTGGATATACTTTCATCATATACCTAGAAAAATTTTCTTTAAAAATTTTACCAGCGTCTATTTGTATCTGTTCATAGATTTTTGAATTAGCAATATCTATTTGAAAACCGTCATCTGTATAAAACAATTTAGGCCACCTACCTGGAAATGACACACCTTGCATTAAAGCTAATTGCTCAAGGGCATCTTTTCCGTTTGGCAAAATAAATGCCTTTTCTTCTAAAACTTTAAATGTTCCATAAGCATCAGCTTTTTCTATAGTGTTTCCAAATGCATCAATATAGTTTGCATTAGTTTGACTAAAATAAGGTGAGTATCTTTTGTAGTCAGGAAGTAAATTCCTGAAGTCATCATAATCACTTTCTAGCTTTCTTGTTTTATCAGCAAGATTGTTTACATTTTTTAATACATTAGGCACAAATTGATTTTTCAGATTTTGTAATGTTTTTTCAAATTGATAATCAACACCATACTTACCAGTTAAAGCATCAACCAATTCAACAATACCTTGAAGCATTGTCATTTCTGAAAACAAATTAAGAGTTAATTGAACAGCTCCAAAAAATACTTCTTGGTAAGTCTCTTGGTCCAGGTTTGGATCAGCTGCCATTTCTCCTAAACCTACAAACAATCCTATTGCAGTAGAGAAAGGCTCTATACCTTGATAGCTTATCCAGTTATCAGAACCAGGTACTTTACAGCTCATTGCTTGTATATTTCTAGCTTGATTTAATGCTCTGTCTTTTGGATTAATTGGTTCAGGACCAGTGCAAACTCCTATAGCACCCATAGCAGCAAAGTAAGTTGCCACACCCGTAGTAATATTAGTTTGAGTTTTCATTCTTTCCCAGTCAGCACCACCCTTGGCTTTAGCTTCGTTATATTTTCTACCAAACTTTTGTAAACCTGGTATTCTTGAAGCTGTCCACTCTGTGGCCCTAATAGGTATTCGAGCAAATGGAACAAACAAATTAGAAAATCTGTTGTTAGACATTTTCATTAAAATATCACCAGTGCTCGTAAGCTGGTCTGTAAGAGTTACTTCTCTAGCATGTAGAGTTGCAGCTTCAAGCATTTCATCAGTTGGGTTGGCAAGATAATGTGCAATGATTTCTTCAGCGTTAGTATCAGTAACTTTTACATCTATCTTTTTTGCTTCCCCTACAGCTAACTGATACAGCTTACCCTTGTAAGCTAGTTGTTTATTAAATTGGTCACCAGCACCTAATGCTTTTCCAGGCATACGATCTAAAGTTAATATTCTTCCCATAGTATCTGCAAAACCAGATAACCAATTATCAGCGTCTAAACCAAGCCCCTCTGCTGAAAAAGATTGTTCTCTTTGCATGGCACTACCCCATTTTTGCCCTGGCATAATTTGAGTTCCAGTTTCGTAGGATATTTTTGCTGCTCTCATTGCTTCACCCAAACTGTCAACAATACCGATATAATAAGCAGCGGCCTCTTCTTCAGAAATTTTTGGTATATATGTTGGGTCTTTTTTTGCTTTTTTTATTTCTTTTGCAGCAGTTCTTTTTAAATACTTATATTCTTCAGCCATTAAACCCCAGGCAGACATAAGATTTTTTGCTTGCGTTACAGGGCTTGATAAAAGAAAATTCAATCTGCTTTCGTTGGCTGCATCAAATCCTCTTGTCCAAAGCTTTTTTTCTCTAGCCAAAAACAAAGCATCGTCAATACCTATAGTTTGATCTAATGCCTTTGCAATATCTCCGACACTTTTACTGCCGCCTAATAAATTTAAACTATCTGTTATAGCTTGATCAAGAAGAGCTGGTGTTTGAGTTCCTTCTACAGGAATTTGTGTACCTCTTAAAAGTCTACCAGCTTCAGATTGAACACCTTTAATTCTTGATTGAACTAAATTTACCATTTGTAATTGCATAGAAAATGCGTGCTTTAATTCTCCGCTGGCATTTTCAGCTGACGCAAGAGAAGCTAGTTTTTTTAATTTTCTAGTTTCATCTACTAAAACAGCTCTTGCAGCTGTTAATGTTTCAACATTCCACAGCTCACCTTTATTTGTTTTTAATATTGTTTCTTTTAATTTCTTAGGGTTCATGCCTAAACTATGAGCAAGTTCTTTTACTTGCTCATCTGGCATTGTTCCTCTTTTTTGAGAGTTAGCAATAACCTTAAAACTATCACCACGACTAACAGCTTCAATATAATCCCAGACATCATAGGGTATAACTTCTACTTCTTCACCAGCAGCATTTCTAGTCTTTACTGTAAAATCAGTTAAAGCACCATCGCTTGCATCTAAGTCATCAACAATAGTATTAAAAGCATTAGTTATTTCATCGGCTGCATCATCGACTACTGTGTTAGGGTTCATACCTGATACTGGCTGACCAGCATCAAAACTTGCATCAGGAAGTTCTTCGTGAGACTTGTTTAAGTATTGCTTGTACAATCCGTCATCAGTAAGTTCATCAATAAAACTTTTATTGTCTCTAACTCGCAATACCAATTTGTCATATTCTTTTTGAGATTTAGTTATAGCTTGTCTATTTCCATCTGCCTTTGCTTGCTCAAGAACAATACTTGCTCTTTCTAAATCTTGCTCTAATTGTTTTAATTCTATAATTTTAGAGCTAGGATCGGCTTCACCTAAAGCTCCAAAAGTTTTTTCATTTTGTAAGATTTGAGCATCTTGAATTTCTTTTTTAATTATAAATTCTGGTAGATTTTTATTGGCCTTATCTAACTGAACTCTAGCTCTTTTTTTTGCTTTTGAAAATCTTGATGTAGGTATGTGAAATGCAGCATTAGTAAAACCCTCACCAGGCTCTGCATTTGGGTCTTCACCATAACCCCAATTTGACATATCATCAAATCGCAACAATGCTTCATCAACATCAATACTATCTTGCTCTTGCTCTAATAAAGCATTGGAGAGTTCAACATTCATATTGTCTTTAGTTAAAACCTCTGGAGACATAGGTGTCTCTTCTACAACATTATCTGCTGTGTTTTCTATTTCTTCGATGGCCATGAAATTTTCCAATAAAAAAGGGAAGCAAAAGCTTCCCTACTATAAATATTTATAAATGTGTTTGGTTACATTGACTACTATTAATCGTTTATATCTGGTCTTAGATTAACAGTTCCTGTAACTTTTTCTTTTTCAAAAGATGAATTTTTCTTTTCAATATCTTTTAAATTTTCCACGAGTAAAAGATAAGTACGGCTATTCTCGCCAAACATATCCCTAATCTTGTTTATTCTTGTCTGATCCATTTAATGCTCCAGTGTATGTGACTTGGTCTTCTGATGTTTCTTTAGGTGCATTTGTTACCACCATTTTGTAGACATCACTATCTTTACCAAATCTTTCTTCGATTGCTTTAGCTAGTTCTGGTGTCATACCCATTTGACTTCTCCTGTCATTAGTAATCAGTTCCTTTGTTATACACAGTTGTTTCATAATGTACAACAATTCCCTGATCAATTTTTTTGCCTTTCATAATCGTATCTAGTACCTCAAGAAATAATAATGTTTTTTCTTTCATAATTTCAGCAGAATTAGCTGGATTAAAGTTAGGATCATATTCAGGCATATATTGTAATCTTAGGCCATTAATGTTTCCAGTATCAGGTGACCCAGGCCTAGTCTGTACTTCTACTTTATCAGCTTGTCTCATGTCTGAAATGAATGTAAATCCATCAACATCAAACTTATTAATCTCTTCTACTATTTCATCAATAAACTTCATATCACTTGTACTATCAAAGTAAAGTTCCATACCTGGTCTTGTAGGAGTATTTGAAGCTTCATTAGAAGATGATTTTATTACCTTTGATACAAAGAAACTATCTTGATTTTTTTCTTTTGCTTGAGCCTTTAGAACATCTACTAGTTCAGCATCATTAAAATCTTTTGTATGAACAAATTCAATATCAAGTGCTCTTTCGTTATCACCCATAAATCTTCCGTATGTATTATTAGTTTTAGACATCTTTACAGATTGGTCTTTATTTAACACCTCAGCAATAGGTGCAGCAAATTCTGCTTGCTCATAATTTGTTGGTATTGCGCCAGGTCTTTCTGCTGATATACCTACGGTAGTTCTATCAAGGTCTCTTTTGCCTATTTCATCAATAATGCTTCCGCCAACATAATCTGTTCTACCTTGCTCTATATACCATCCAATAGCTTGAAGATCATCAGCTTTAATATTGTCTGATATTCCAGATATATTTTGTATTCTACCCAAAAGATCAGAATTATTTATTTTGTCTTTTGCTATATTAAATATTGATTGGCCCGCACCAAAGTCTCCACCAATTCTTGGATTTTCTGATGTGCTTCCAGTAAGATGTTTTCCACCTACACCTTTTTCAGCAACGGGAATAATTGCTTTTTGACCAGTTAACCTTCGTATAAATCTTGCCGCCCAAACATCAATAGTTGCATTACTATCTTGGCCTGTTAAATTTTTCATAAACTGAATTGTCTTTGGTGATTTACCAGCTTCAATTCTTCCAAACATTCCCATTAAAGCTTCTGTCGCTGCTAGAGAGTTTGTGTTGTACAATTTACCAGCTGCATTTCTAAGCTTTGGAAAATCATCTATATCTTCTAAAGAAAGTTTTTTATTACTTACTGTTTGTCCAGCATCAATTCTTGCTTTGTAAGCTGCTATCTCTTTATCAAATTCACCAGAAGAATATCTTTTCATGATATCCATTGTTACATTCATGTTGCTTTCTACTTTAACACCAGGTGATGTAGCTGCTGTAACATCCATAACTGTATCAGTCATGCCGCCAAAAGTTTCTCTATTTGATCCAGCTACATCTCTGTACCAGCCCGCTTGTCCAATAATATTGATAGCTCTTTCATCACCGCTTTCGGCAAGCTTAACAATTTCCTCTACTTCATTAATTAGGTTATCAGATACTTGCTCAAAGTTTTTAGGATCACTAAAATTATACTCTGGTTGTTTATATTCTATTTTACCATTTCGTTTGTTAAACTTTTTAAACTCTAGCTCTTCCCATCCGTCATTTGGGTTTCTTTTTTTGTATTCTTTGTATTTGTCTTCAATAACTTGATCTTTGTATTGTTTAAAAAGTTTAGGATCGCCCTTTGAAAGATTTCTAAGAGTTTGTATTTCTGTTTTCCTTAATGGATTAATACCTTCAGGAAAAACAAACCCACTATGAAATGTGCTTGATTGATTAGGAAAAGCTTTTAGGGCTTGATTTAAAGTCATATAGACAGCTGGAGCATATTTAAATGCAGCAGCTAAACCCGTACCAGCAGCTATTCCCGTTACAGCAGATTTACCAAGTTGACTAAAATTAAAGTCTCCACGCACACGCTCTAAATAATCTTCATTTAATTCTACAATAAGGGCTTCATCAAGAACACCATTCTCTGAATTTTCTTGAGCTAAAGCTATTTTTTCTCTGATTGCTGTATCATCAATATCAGGATAAATCTTAAACATAATTTCAGCGTTTTCGTTTGTTGCTTCCCAATCAATCTCATCCCATAGATGACTTAATATGTATTGTTTTTGTAGTTGAGTATCATAAGCACTCATAAATACTCCGCCTTCAATAGCACCAATACCCATTATGCCTAATTTACTACTAGCAATTTTTCTTCCAAATAAGGTATTTAAACCTCCCCATGTAGCTCTTGCTATGCTCGTAGCAGTTCCAAGATTGACTGGGTCTATAATCGCTTCACCAATAGATTTGGTTATTAAAGTAGCGTCACCTGGTCCTCTTCTTTTTCTTCCCGCAAAATAACTATCTTCTAAAGCTAAAGGTTCTCCTAGACTATTTTTTTCATTAAAATAATCTTCGTAAGCCATAATTCCATGACCATTAGCTATAGCAATAAGTTGATCTTCTGGGGGTAATGCAGAAAGATTAGCCCAATTAACAACACCTTTTGTTAAATTGTGTTTATTGCTATTAACGTGCTCTATAAGCATAAGATTTTTATCTTCAGTGGTAAGTTCTTCGTCTTCTTTTAATGCACCTCCAAAAGGCGAAAAAGCTGATACACTTGTCCCATAATTAACCTGGTTAGAGCCTAGCCTTGCACTATCGCCCATGATGCCGCCATCAATTAATAAATCAGAAACAAACTCTAAACCTTCATCTTGAAGAAAGGTTGTCCAGCCAGCTGTATCATAAGAATTTTCAGCACCTTCTAAAACAACATTATCATTATCAATATTGTTTAAAAGTTCATCCTGGTTGTAACCTTCATTAACTAATGCTTGGCCCATTTCAGAGTTCATAAAGTCTTTGTGTTTTTGAGTTTTGCCATCACCAATATCTATTGCATCTTGGGCTATATCATTCGCATTAAGTATAAAAACCATTATTTAATTCCTTTAATTTGATTGATTTTCTTGCCTGTGTCTGTTTTTTCAAATGCTGTAACCGCATCAATATTTGTTTTTTCAGCAGTTGCATTATATGCTTTTGCAGCAAGTTCTTCATAGTTTAATTCGCTATCACCTTTGCCAATTTCTTTATTGTCCTTTTGATTAACATTTTCATTCCATCCAGATTGAACCTGAATAGATTTTAATTTTTCATCAGCAAATACTAAAGCACCTAAAGGAAAAGAACCTAATTCTGCTCTTTTTTTAATAGCATCTCTAGCACTTCCAACAGTTAAGCTGGTCCATTTTGTTGGATCATTACCTAATTTTTCAAGAAGAAACCCTGGTAATGTTAAACCAAACTCTCTCCAATCTTGATTAACATTTTTTCTGTAATAATTTTGAGCTTGAGCTCTTGCTACTTCTGGTGTCATTTCGTATTTACCACTCCAGATAAGCCTATCGTAATAATCTAAAGTTGCTTGTTGTAAGGTTAGGTCTTCATATCTAGGTATAGAACCACTACCAAAATCCATATTATAACCAATAGAAGCTTCAAGCTGATCTTTGTTATTATTGTAAAGATTAAACTGCTCATTATTATTTATTGCAAATTGTATAGCACCAATCATTTGTTGTTGGCTTTCTGTTTTAAATCTTGCACTATGTTTGGCAAAGTCTTTTTGTATTGCTATAATTTCTTCAATAGAAGTTGCTTGTGATAGTTTTGTCATCAATTCTCTTTTATAATTAAAATCATCAACATCATACTGACCCTTTAATCTTTGCAATAATTGATCTCTTTGTGTGCCTGTTATTTTAATTGTTCTATTTTTGCCATATTGATCTGTGAACTCTCTGCCATTAACAAGAAGGTCTTCAATAGTAGCTGTTGTAACTTCTTCTAAACCACCTACAATGTCTTGAATAATTTCCTGTTCCATAGCTTCTTGACTATCAGTAATAAAATCTTCTTCAGCTGTTTCTATTTTATTTTCTAAAGATAGAGCTCTATTAACTTCTCTTGTTCTTGCGTCATCAAGCTCTTCAATTCTTTTACTAATAGCATCTGGAGATAATCCATATTCTAAATTATTATATTTTGGATTAGCTCTTAAATCTTGCATTAACATATCATACGCTGGTCCTACTTTATCAAAAGCTAAACCAACAAATTCGTTTTCTCTAAGATCAATTTCTCTTTTCAAAAAATCTTGCCAATCTTTAATTTCAAGTTCTGCTGCTGCGGCTGGTGTATATGTGCTTGTTGCAGCAATATGTTCATACTGACTAATCCCTACTTTCGGATCAATACCTTGTGATAACTGTTTTAAATAATAAGTATCGCTCTGAGGGTTCACATCTAAACCAAACTGATTTAATGCAGTTGTATATAAAGAAGTTAAATCATTATTTTTTGTTGCCTGAAGCATTGTGTTAACTTGCAATTTATTATTCTTATCAAATGCAAATTTTGTATTTTCTATTGTTTCAGCAGTTACTGTTTTATGAACACCCTTAGTAGATGTTGCAAACATATTTATTAATTCTGATGTAAGAAGTCTTTTTACAGCTTTGTTTGATGGTGGTTTAAAACCTTCTGTCCCAGCGAAATTTCTTGTTGCATCCTTTTTCGTAGTGTTATCATAATAACTATATGAAAAATCACCGCCATTTAAAATAGATGTTCTAAAGTTTTCTAAATTTTTATTATGATAAATATCTCTTTCTAATAACGTTTTACCAAGAGACACTGTTTCAAGTTCAGATGTTATTGTGCTTACCCTTTGCAAAATTTCTGAAGCTTCAATAGCATCTCTCATTTGCTTTTCTTTTTGAGCAAATTGATTAACAACAGCTCCAGCTTGTTGAATTGCTTGTCCTATTTGTGCCCCAGCTGCATCACCAGCAGATAGTGCACCAGGGTTAGCAGTAACGCTCAAGCCAATACTTCCGCTTTGATTTGTTTGCTGAAGCTCATTATTAAATGTAGGAATTTTAACCATTTTTATTACCCATAGCTAGCGGCTTGTGAAACACCGCTTATTAGTGAAGCTCTACCTGATGCGTAACCAGCTGACTTAGCAGCTTGTCCGTATTTTACATTAAGGTTAGAGCCCATTCTTTGTTGTAAAGCTTCTTCGTTTAATTTTGATTGTTCTATTCGTGTATTGTATCTTTGAATATCAATTTGATCTTGTGCTTCTCTTGCATTTTCAAGCATAATTTCAAGACCAGTTCCAGTATCAGAACGAAAACCACTTTTATGAATTGCGACTTTTGCTGAACCTTCAAACTTTTTATAATTTTTTCTAAACCTTTGAATATCATATTCACTTTGTCGGCCCATTAATAATGCTTGAGCGTCTAATACTTTTGCATTTCTTTGATTTACTTTTGCCTGATACTCATAAGCTTCTTGTTGTTTTTTGCCCGCTTTTTTTGAAGAGTTATAAGCCATAACTCCGCCAGCGATACTTAATACAGGTGCTAACCAACCCATTAGAACAACCTCCTATAATTAATGTAATCTGAACCATCTGGTCCATAGTGTTTAAAAAAACCATCCTGAATAAAACCTAAAATCTTTATTGATCTTTGAGCTCTGATCCAGTCAGCGTGTACTTGTGTTTGTATTCGTTTAATATTTTTTTCTCTAACAAGAATAGGTATTTGTCTTTCAACAAACCTAATAATCTTTAATCCATCCTTGTGGACTTTATTTGTTCCAAAGAACCATATATGCCAATGGCCTTTCCACATTTTTTTCAATCCAAATGAGGCAATAACATGACCGTTATTAACAAAAGAAAAACTTGATCCTAAAGAATAATAAACCTCAAAATTGTTTGTATCTTCTGGTAGTCTCCAGGTTTCTAGTGAACCATCAGAAGGTGGATTATCTAAGACCTCTTTCATATGCCAAGGCTCAAACTGTATTACTCTAAACGTCATTCTTCAAATGTAGATAATCTTGGATATAAAGCTAATACGGTTAGAGGTAACGGCTGATCTTGGACCACGAATATAAATCCGTCAGTATCGTAACCACTTGAAAATTCAACCTCTTTGTCTCCAGTAAATAATGGTATAGCTTGGTCCATTGCATCTGCTGATGATCTAAAGGGAATTATATCTGCCACATCTGCGTTTTGGCCTATTTTAATTCCTACTGATCGAAAAACCCTAACAGTAACATCTCTTATTCTTTTTAATCTTCCTTGTGCAGTACCTTGAGCTGCACCAGCGTCTATTCTCATAGTCTGTAATGTAGATGTATATGGTAATCCAATATGTGCTGATACCGCATTTCTGTTTAAAGAAAATGATCCGTCAGCAGCTACAGTAACTTGAGGATGAGCCGAACCATCAGCAAGAACATTTACAACCTCACCAGCTAAATGAACAGCACCACTAAATGACGAAGCAGCAGCACCGTAATAGGATAAACCACTATCAACAAAGTAAGCATCTTTGACTTCTGTTCCAAAGTCTAAATAATTTAATCTTTCAATATATCTTTTTGTTTCTCCACCAACAGTTCTTTTTACAGATAGATAAACTTGGTCTTCATCTAAAACTCCTGGAATAGTAGCAACACTTTCAACAATACCGTAAGGATAAGTAATTGCATTTAATTTTGTAACAGCTGATAAATTATTATGAGCTGCGGCAGTAGTTGAATTAGCACCTCTTGTGCATCCAGTAAAACTAGTTGCGGTTACGCCTGTGTAAGTTATTTGTTCAGTACCAATAACGACAGTTCCTGTTGATGTAAAATCAGCAGTTGATCCTACAGGAATTGTGGTAACAGAATTATTTATTGCTGAAGTTAATTTAGATGTTGATTGAACCCATTGACCACCTAAAGTTTGAGTATGCCAGGCAATAACACTTTCTTCTCTTCGGTAAGTCATACCAGCTAACTTGCCATTGTTTAAAGTACACCAAAGAATATTATCTGGCTCTTGCATATGAGATATAGATTTTATTCCAGTCTCAGTTATGTGTTCAGATAAGATTGTCATATCTGGAGCTTCATAAGAGTTAGTATCAAAACTATAAACTAGCTCTCTTATTTTTCTTCTGGCCCTTTGAACAAATAGAGTTACATTTCCTACTTGAGCTGGTTGTATATCAGCTGATCCATAATTGGCTTGTCTTTTAATTTGTATATTAGTTGGTGTTACAGGGGCATCAGTTCCAGAGGCTTGAACTGCAAATTCACCACCAGAAGTTCCTACAATTAAAGATGATCCTGATGATAAATATCTAATAACATTAACCTGGTTAGAACCTAGTGTATAAATTAATGCGTTATCATCTGCCGTGCCTAAGTTATAATTTTCAAAATCACCTGAAGCAGAAAAGAATAATGTTTGGGGATTATTATTTGTCCCAGCAAAAACTAATCTTTCTTCATAGAAAGCTACTGCTCTTGGATAACCAGTATTTCCACTAAATGCACCTAAAGACCAATTTCTATTAGTGTCTAAATCAGTACCGTAATAATTAGAAACAACACTACTTGTGGTTCTTGCACTTGAAGAGTTCCAACCCATGTAACCAGTTAAAGTGCTTCCCTTAAATGGACTGCCTTGAGCATTACTTTGACTAGCGGTTTTTGTTCCTATCTGATCACTTGGTGCAAGTAATAAAGTATCATCTGTAGACTTAACAATTAAGTAAGGTGGCTTTTGATCATTGATCCATGTGTTATCTGTTGTATAACTTCCATTGCCAACAGTAAGCTCAACAAACATATTTTCTTCAAAACCTTCGGTAACAAAACCTCTATTCTTATCTGTTATTCTATCGTTATGCTCTAATCCTGTGCTTGATGGATCACCATCATCAGTACCAATACCAACGCTTACATAATTAGGAACAAGCTCTGATCTTCCATCTTCGTTTTCTTGAACATCACCTTTAATAACATTCTTCCATGTTACTGTTGCATTGGCAGCGTGAGTTGCAGCCGTTGTTCCACCATAACCTCTTGTAAGAGAAGTTAGATTATTACTGCTAGTAGCATTATAATATATTAACTCGCTACCAATTTCTACAATACCTTTACGAGGTATATTTGAATTTGACGCTAAAGTTAAAGTGGTAACAGAAGGGTTAATTTGAGCATTTAAGGTTTTGGTTAATAATCCAGTAGCTTTGACAAATCCATCATGTACTCTAATTGGCCTTCCAATATCTAAAGAGTTAAATCCAGTGCTATTATTAATTCCCACTAAAGTAGGTTGAAAATCATCAGCCCCATCAGCGCCTTTCGTTTTTGTAAAAGCTCCTAAGTATACAGCACCAGTTGCTCTGTCTGCGTGTGTAGTACCATCATATGAAAATAGATATGTTTCTTCTAAATTCATATCCATCATTGGACCAAATCGAAAATCTACTTCAGTTAAGGTCCATGCTGTGTGATCCATTCTTGTAAGCTTTCTAACCTGGTGGTTTTTATGACACAAATACATAACATCAGCAGACTGAACAAATTTAATTTCATCAAGCTCGTTCTCTAAATACGGAGAAGAAATTTCATAAGCAGAACCGCTGTCTACTATTTGTCCGCCAT
>Ga0209090_10001001_pt1 | contig 18144 bp, 10 predicted proteins | sample ArcticOcean_MG_C_9_FD_187432 | JGI IMG/M metagenome (GOLD analysis project Ga0209090, IMG submission 187432) | Marine microbial communities from western Arctic Ocean - ArcticOcean_MG_CB2_152 (SPAdes) (version 2) | ecosystem: Environmental > Aquatic > Marine > Oceanic | place: Arctic Ocean... | reverse complement strand
TTTATTTTTGTACAACTTGATTGTTTATTTGAATATATTATTAAATGATGTGAGTGTCCATCAAATATGCTTTTTAACGACGCATACGCAGTCAAAAACAGTCTCTTATCATTTTCCTGAATAATATGAAACATCGATAGTTGTTTTTCTAATCGTTCTTCATTTGTGATAATGGTTTGAATATCATAATCACAAATAATATTTTCATTGATCGCCCATAACAAACATTTTCTATCGATTATATCTCCAAAATATTCTACATTATCATTTGAAACAATAATATCTTCATCTCTTGAATTTTTACTTTCTTCTATTATCTTTAATGTCGCGGTTAAAGATAATTGTTTTATAGATTTTATTTTCAACATATTCGCATATGTTTTTCTTTCTTCTTCGTTTATATTATTTGTTGTTAAATGATGGCATTCATCATTTATTTGCATATCAAATATCATTTTGATTTCTTGTGTTGCTTCATATACTTTACATGATGAAGCATATGTAGTTATTACAATACACCTTCCCCTATTCATCATCAAGAACGTTCTAATCATTACATCATCAACACCTTTTTCTACAATTAAACAAGGCACGTCTTGAAACAAAATACTGGTAACTTTTTTCCATTGTTCTAATAATAAAGTGTTGGGAACACCAATGATAATAGTTTTTGACTTCAGCTCTTGTGTAATCCATAATGATATTAATGTTTTTCCAACACCACATACTAATACAAGCAAACCTTTATCGTGTCTTTGAAAATGTATAGTTGACTTTTCAATAATGACGGTTTGGTATCTTCTTGGCATATAGGAAAAATTATTCATATTTGTTCTCTTGGAGTTTAGCATATTAATCAATGATTGAACGCATATTTTCTTATTTGCTCTCTCTCTGGTGCATCTGACCAACTGACTAATTTCTTGTTTGGATAATTTTCTATACTCAATATCGTGTGTTATTAGAAAGGGTTCAATCAGATGAATAATTTGTTTCTTGTAAAATTCAGTTCCAGCATCAAATTTCACATTGTATTCACGAAACTCACATTGTAATAATAGTTCAATAATTCCCCTCTCTATCTTTGGCACTTCATATACCGCTTCGAAATATCCTCTCTTTATCTCACCAGTAGCGTATTGTGTGTCCCTTTCGGGAATGTTTTTTGCCTTACCCATTTTACAAAGACCCTCAATATCATATGATGTATGATTTCTAACATAAATATATCCGATAGTTTGTTTCATTTTTCGATATACAAAATATATCGAAAAAATCGAATCAAATCAATTTTTCATAAGGGATATTTACTCCTTATCATTCAAAAAATTATACAGCATATTCTCAGAGTTATGGTTTTTTACTTCTCCACAAACCGTCGAAACGCTTTCAAACATTTTCCGCAAAACATCTGGTGGCGCCACCGTTCCTACCTTGATGAATCCTTTTTTGATCAAAAACCGACGAACATCTTTGATGGGAACTTTCGACAACTCGTTCGTTTGGTTCTTGATACGACTTCGAATTGTATGATTGGATACCAACACACCTACTTTGGGTAATACTGTCGACTTGCCTACTTTATACGTTCTCCTATATATTTTTCGCTGCTTTCTATTTCGAATCTGTTTCTTATTAGGCTTCATCATACTCGAAAATGTCGCCTTTTTCTCGGCAATCATTTTATTCTTCATACGTTTAATCTTGTTTTGGACTTCCAACGCTTCTTCCCAAGAAGATTTCTGTGCGGGTGGTTTCAACTGAATTTGTGATACTTCCAACACTGGACTTGCAGTGGACTGATTCTCCGTAGGGTTTGATACAATACACGGCTTGTTAAATACCGGTCCTACAGGAGAAAGTTCAATGGGTCTTTGCGGAAGAGGATGAGAAGGGTGAGGAGGATGGGCAGGATGAGGTGTAGGACCAAGTTTAGGATATATTTTTTGTGTCTGATTTTTCCAAGTTCTGAATGTAGGTAGATTTCCATTTTTCAAACACCCATATTGTGGGGTCTGCTGTTTGTAATGAAAAGGAATATTGTGCGCAGGCATTTTCAGTTCATCCGGAATATCCAGCGCAACATTTTCATTGGTTTCTATTCTCATAGACGGATGTAATAATAGTGATTCTGTTGGAGTCATATCGGGATATTTCTTGAAACTCTTCGATAAATTGCTATTCACCTCGCTATTTTCTTTCTCCGCTAATTCAGACAGAAATTTATAAGAATCTTCAAAGTCTTTGGAAAAATCATCTGTCGCAGGATTGCTGGATTTATTCGAAGACTCGCTACTCTTTTTATCATCAAACATCTTCCTGTATTCGTCTTGTTGTTTTTCGCGAATCATCTTGATAATGTTCCGGCGGATCGATTTCTGATTTTGTTTTTTATCTTCTCTCTTACTTGATTTCAGTTGAATTTTAGAGGACGCATCTCGATTTTTTCGTGTGGTCTTCTGTTTCGAAACTTTAAACGATTCGGGGTTTATCTGAATGGTCCGTTTTTCACTCATTTTATTTTACTTTTTACTCTGTAATAAGATTTTAATAAGAACATTTTATCACAATTAATCGGAAAGAATATAAAAAATTGATTACATTATTCATTTAGATTTAGTATGGCACATAAGTCTCATTTCAATATGTCTAAAGAATACGAAAAGAATCCTCTATTTGATGAATCCTATTTGCTAGACCATCTGGGTAAATATCTGGAAGAACCATTCAAACTGATTGAATCCTATTTCGATGGACAACACCTCGAACGCTTAGTGAGACATCAGATAGAATCATATAATCATTTTGTCAACTACCAAATCCAACAAACAATCCAGATGTTTAATCCAGTTGAAATATGCTCTGAAAATGACTATGTGCCAGAACACAATAAATACACTTTGGCTGTATACGTGTACTTCGAAAATTTCAAAATGTATCCTCCCCAAATCCACGAAAATAATGGAGCGACAAAACTAATGTTGCCACAAGAGGCTAAAATACGAAATTTCACATATGCTTCTGCTATGACTGTCGATATTCGTGTAAAATACATTGTCAGGAACACAGAAAATATGGACCAGCCAAAAACATTCGAGAAATTTCTACCTAAAATTAATATTGGTAAGTTGCCAATTATGGTGAAATCATCGGTGTGCGTCCTAAAACAAAACAACCATATTCACTCTCTACATACTGGCGAATGTAGAATGGATTGTGGCGGTTATTTCATTATTAAAGGCTCCGAAAAAACCGTGTTGGGACAAGAACGTGCCGCGGAGAATCGCGTTTATTGTTTCGACGGGAAAAATACAACCAAATGGAAACATTACGCGGAATTCAAATCCGTTCCAGATTTTAAGTGTATTTCTCCAAAACAAGTTGAAATGATGATCTCGTCTAAAAATAATGGATTTGGACACGGAATTTATATATCTGTACCGCGCATCAAGCAACCCATCGAATTGTTTGTCCTATTCCGTGCTCTCGGCGTTTTGAACGACAAAGAAATCACCTCTTATATACTGCTAAACATTGAGGATAGTGCGAATAACGAACTCTTGAATTTCTTACAAGCCTCTATAATCGATGCCAATAAATATCCAACACAAGAAGACTCACTTCGACACATTACATCAAGTGTCGCATATATGCCAATCAATATGGACAAGGAAACCGGCGCAAAGAAGAAACGTGAATTTGCGGTAGAAGTTATAAATAACGACTTGTTTCCACATTGCAGGACATTGACACAAAAGATGTTTCTCATTGGGCATATGGCAACAAGATTAATGAAGGCATCATTGAATCATTCACCTAGAGATGACCGCGATTCATATTTGAATAAGCGTATCGAATCCTGTGGAACATTGCTGAATAACCTGTTCCGAAATTATTTCAATAAATTGGTGAAAGAAACGGGGAAGATGATCTCCAAACTTGTGACCAACGGTTCGTGGCAGTCTACAGAAGACTATGAAAATATTGTAAATATGACAAATATATATAAAATTATGAAAACGACCACCATTGAAAATGGAATCAATAGAGCACTCGCGACCGGTGACTTCAGTATCAAACAATCTAATAGTTCAAAGGTTGGTGTCGCACAAGTTCTAAGTCGATTGACATACTTAGCCAGTCTATCTCACGCGAGAAGAATAAACACCCCATTGGAAAAAAGCGGTGAGTTGGTATCACCAAGAAAACTACACAATACCAGTTGGGGATTTTTGTGTCCCGCGGAAACTCCAGAAGGACAGTCCATTGGTATTGTCAAAAATATTAGCTATATGGCTCATCTGACAATTCATACAAATAGCTCGTCTCTATACGAGTACATCCAACCATACATCGAGACATTAGAACACTGTGTTGAAACACAAAATATACAGTCTCTATACAAACGAGTAAAAGTGTTTATCAACGGTTCTTGGGTTGGAGTCGCAAAAGAACCGATGGAGTTGTATAATGAAATGAAGAACAAAAAGTATTCGGGGATTATCAATATTTATACATCGGTTGTGTTTGATATCAAAAATATGGAAATTCGAATCTGTAATGACGCAGGCAGATTGACTAGACCATTATTGCGTGTAAAAGACAACCGTGTATTGCTCACACAAGAAATCATCGCGCAATTAGAATCCAAGGAGATTACTTGGAATGATCTGCTCACAAGTTGTAAATTGGAGGATTCGATTATAGAATATATTGACCCCGAAGAACAGAATTATTCTATGATCGCGATGAAGGCCAAAGAATCGTATTTACACGATTCTCAGCTACAATTCAAGTATACTCATTGCGAGATTCATCCAAGCACTATTTTCGGTGTTTTAGCGTCGTGTATTCCTTTCCCCGAGCATAATCAAGCACCCAGAAATACATACCAATCCGCGATGGCCAAGCAAGCTATGGGCGTATTTGCGACCAACTTCGACCAACGAATGGACAAAACCGCGTATATCCTGAATTATCCTACACGACCTTTAGTAGACACTCGACTGATGAACTTCATACACTTGAATTCAATTCCATCGGGTATGCAAGTCCACGTCGCCATTATGACACATACCGGATATAATCAAGAAGATAGTGTATTGGTGAACAAGGGTTCTATCGACCGCGGGCTTTTCGCAGCTACTGTTTATCATACTGAAAAAGACGAAGATAAAAATATCATTCGCGATGAAATTATCCGGTGTAAACCCGATAAGGCAAAAACACGCGGAATCAAATTCGGGAATTATGATAAACTCAATAGCAACGGGTTCATAAATGAAAATAGTCGAATAGAAAATCGCGACGTCATCATCGCCAAAATAATCCCCATAAAGGAAAACCGCAACGACCCAACAAAGATTATCAAATATGAAGACCAGAGCAAGACTTTCAGAACGAACGAAGAAACATATATCGATAAAAATTATACTGGACGGAATGGAGACGGATATAATTTCGCGAAAGTCCGTGTGAGAGTTTTTAGGAAACCCGTGATGGGAGACAAATTTTCATCGCGCCACGGACAAAAAGGCACCCTGGGAAATATCATACCTGAATGTGATATGCCATTCACAAAGGATGGTCTACGACCAGATATTATCATCAATCCACACGCCATTCCTTCCAGAATGACTATCGCACAACTGAAAGAAACGCTTTTAGGTAAGGTATTGTTGGAGTTGGGTATGTTTGGAGATGGAACCAGTTTTGGAGATTTACACGTGAAAGATATTGCCAAGGAACTACAAAACCTCGGGTATGAGTCATATGGTAACGAAGTATTATATAACGGTCTTACTGGCGAACAGCTACAGACAAATATATTCTTTGGTCCAGTATTCTATCAACGATTGAAACATATGGTGAATGATAAACAACATAGTCGTTCGATTGGGCCTATGGTGAATCTTACACGACAACCTGCTGAAGGTCGTAGTAGAGACGGTGGGTTCCGTATTGGAGAAATGGAACGTGATTGTATGATAGCGCACGGAATGTCCTCATTTTGTAAGGAGCGGTTATACGATGTCTCCGATAAATATAGTGTATATGTTTGTAGAAAATGTGGTCTTATTGCATCATATAATAATGGCAATAAAAACAAGGTGTATGACAAAAACGACTTCTCGATTCATTTGTGTAATACTTGTGGGAATAAAACGGACTTTGCCAAAGTAGATATTCCTTATGCATACAAATTATTGTCACAGGAACTTCAAACCATCAATGTTGTTCCACGCCTTATCACAGAATAAATATGTCGTTTTAGGTATCGATGAAAAAAAACGTGAAAAAAACTCAACCGTTGAGGGTGCTCATCGGAAGAAAAATGCTGTTTAATTATTAGTTTCTACTTAGTCTATTGTTGTCTATCCATGCGTTTGGCACAATTCATGAATCTAACAAAATCATTCACCGCATATCTAAAAACAAATATTCAGTATCTTTTTTTGTAATAAAATAACGTGGATATTTGAATTTCACGTTTTCTTTATCCGTTGTATATATTTTTTGAATGAATAATTTATACATCTATACTTGTTGGCTTATTATGTGTAGCTCTCGTGAGATAGCTCTGATTATTCTGTATTTTTTTGTGATTCTATTTCCCGGTCACTTTCTTCATTATCAGAATCATTTTCTACTATATCTACCTTTTGTGAGACATCGTTCCATATCCCGATTAAATCATGAGATTGATGATCATAAATATTATTATTATCATCAATTAAATATAGAATATCATTATTGATAAATTTCCTCACTTCTATTTCCTCGTCTGAATCAGAATCTTCATATGAATTCTCATTTAGTGACGATTCACGCTGTGACTGAGCAATTAGTGCTCCTATCAAATCATCATTTGCACATACTGAAATAATCTGGCGCACTTTCCTTGGTCGTCCACATTTCTTTTTCTTTTCAGGTTCGATAGTTTTCACATCGGTTTGATTTTTTTCTTCAGGAGCAAATTCTGATTGTGCACTTGCTATAATTTGATCTATCAATTTTTGATCTTCCGTTCGATTATCCACGACTTCTTTTTTCTTCCTTCCACGTTTTTTCGGAGGTTCATTGGGGTCGATTTCCTTCTTCTTTTTTGCCTTCGGTTTTTTATTTTTTGCACGTATATCTTTCTTCAAATTTTTATGGATTGATTTAAATTCTCCGAAGAAGTCATTTAAATACTCCATTTGAGATTCAATTCCATCAAATACATGAAACGTACTTAAATATTCGTCGTATACCTCCGACGTAATTTTTCCGTTTGATTTCTGGTGGTTCAGAAACCAATACCCAAATACCAATAATTGATTATATTTGACAGGTAATGATTTTTTGGCCGCGGTCTTGGTAGGTTCGTTAATTTTGGAATTCATGATTTCAGTATTGCTATTTTATATCATATCTACAGTTAGAAAAAAACATTTCAATTTTATTTCATTTTCATATGTAAATTTAACAAAAATATAATTTACTAAATTTATTGATAATCTATTCATTATTTGTAAAAAACTAAAATAATAATAGTACTAGCTGGTAATAAATACATATTTTATACTTAACTATATTTTCAATCAGTTTGAACATCCCAGCCCTGAGTTAGATTTTTCCTAACAAAGTCGTTCAGAAAAATCTTACAATTCATCGTATATTCGACAAGGTATTTACTCTCCTTACTATTATATGCGGTGATAGTCCCGTGGAACGGGGGATTTCTAAGATAGTTCACTGTCACTTTGGAACCAATGGGTAAGGATTTTAATTTAATTCTTTTTTCCTTGTCAGGATTGGCGGGTGGTGGTGCTGGGGTGGATGGGGTAACATTTTCTCCTGTATTGCAGTTTCTCTTTGTTGATAATATATTTCCTGACGTGACTACGCTACGAATCTCTCTGTATAGAAAGAATAAAAAGGAAAGATAAGTGGGAGGGAGAAAGGTTGAAGAAAGTTTTATAACGACCTCGAATCGAATGTTTCCGTCGGTGATTTCAGTATTTCCAGGAATTCCATTTCGTCTTGTTTAGATAGCACATCATTTCGGGCTTGCTTGCTGTGTGGCGAGGATGACATAAGTGAAGAGCCATACTGAGTCCGGTCCTTCTTGTTGCTGCTGTGGGCCTTCGGGGTTTTATCACGTTCTTCATCTCCAACTCCGTTTCCATCTCCAACTCCGTGTCCGTTTCCATTTCCGTGTCCATTTCCGTTTCCATCTCCGTTTCCATTTCCATGTCCATGTCCGTTTCCATTTCCGTTTCCGTGTCCGTGTCCGTTTCCGTGTCCGTGTCCGTGGCCATCTCCGTTTCCGTGTCCGTGTCCGTTTCCGTGGCCAACTCCATGTCCATGTCCATCTCCAACTCCGTTTCCGTTTCCAACTCCATGTCCATGTCCAACTCCATGTCCGTTTCCGTGTCCGTGTCCGTTTCCGTGTCCGTTTCCGTGTCCGTGTCCGTTTCCAACTTCTTCTTCATCATCATCATCATCTTCTTCTTCTCCATCTCCATCTCCATCTCCATTCATGTTAGGGTTACCTTCTACATTATTCTCTACATCAAGCTTAGATAACTCATCGTTTATCTTTTCTCTCATTGATACTAACCATTGTTTGTTCTGCCGTGCTTCAAATATCTTCAAAACGACGTTATCTTCTTCCTCGTCGATTACTTGTAATCTTTCGTCCAACTGCTCCAATATAATAGTTATATTGGATAAATCAGTTCCTTTCTCCATGAGCGTCTGATTGATATCCCATATCTGGTCCTGGCATTTTTTGAGTTTTGCTCTCTCTCTCTCTCGATCGCTTAAGATGACATCTCTATTGGATGTCATCATGTCATCTGTAACTTGTTGTAACTTTTTGTAACTTTTTGTAACGTGTGAACGTGAAAGTGTCGTCTGCTGTATTCGGAAAATAGGGTCGTTTGAAAAGGTCATTTAATCTCCACCACGAATTTTCTGTTTCATGTTATATTGTTCACGTGATCCTTTTTCCTAATTGTTTCGAACATTTGAACCTTTTCACTTGAACCGATTCTAAATGATTTTTATGTTCATTTTTCGAATGGTCTACAAATTCTTGTGAAACCAATTCTTGTGAAACCATTATCATAAAACGCATACAATGGACCCTTCAACTGCATATGGTATAATAAGCCAAGCGTTCAATGAAGTTCCGCGAATATGTCACGCGATGAATGTGCAAGAAAGCATATGTAGAGATAACACTGTAAAGATTGTCTTAATCATATCAAGTGTTGTAGCTTTAGTATACATGTCCCATTGGATATATAACATAATCCATTATATAATAAAGGAAAAGCAAAGTGAGACAAGAAGCAAACGGGCTGGAGAAACAAGGGCATCAACTGATGAGATGAAGGACTTCGCCAAAAGCGTAGCAACAATATTGTATGCTGTGGGTGTAGAACCTAAAGTGAAAGTCGACAACATAAAACTACAGATTAGTAGGTATTCACTAACACCAACACCTTCATTTACTATCATCAACACCTAACGCCTGGATTTTCTATTTTTATCTCTTTCCTAGGTTGATGCCTCTAACCCAAGAGAGGATGGGTATCATATCATCGCCGTCATCTGATGACATTATAAACGAGTACTCGACACCTATTCTAGATAGTGAGGTTGAATGCGTTGAAGTTGATACTCTCCCCCCAATCCAGAAAAAGAGTTCCTATGTGAAAGATAGGAAGAGTTCTCCTCGTAGATATAGGAATAGTTCTCCTCGTAGAAGTAAAGCTTCTCCATGAAAATGAAACATCAGTACTAGTTTGAAATACTCATTATAAAGTTACATCTTACATTATAAAAACTATAATATAATGTTTTAATTTATTTTTTTGAATGAAAAAGTAAGAAGCTGTGATAGACATATCTAGTTATTGCGTTGTGATTTTTTAACTATTTCGTTGCTGAAAAATCCAAAAAGGATGGATACTACACTAGAATAGCTATAATAAACTAGACATACCACTTTCACCCATTTATAACATCCAGAATTATTTTAACAGATATGTAAATGCCTTATGAAATGTTTTTCCATCGTCCCGTTGTCAAATCTGACATGGTATTTTCCCTTAAGATACCTAATTGTTCTTCCTATCGCCGTATTACCCTTGTACTTGACAATCACCTATGTTTCATGTAAATATTAGTCCGGTGAAGCGACAGAATATTTTAAAAACCATATGAAATCATAAGTAAATTAACTCACCTGGGTATTATCTGGTAGTTCCTGTGACTTCGGCTGACGACCGCGTTTCCTTTTGTGAGATATAACATTTCTGGATGAGATTTCACCACCAGCATCATTATTGATTTGTTCTGCTACTCCTTCTTCGTTTTCATCGTCTTCTTCATATTCATCTTCTTCATATTCTTCTTCATCGTCTTCTTCATCGTCTTCTTCAACGTCTTCTTCAACGTCAGGAAGTTCATCATTATCACCTTCTCCTTCTCCTCCGTTATCGTCTATTGTTGTTCCTATACGTCTTTTCAAATCCTTGTCTTCATTCTCCTCCTTATCTGCGTTTTTCTTCTGCATCTCGATCTTTCTTTCTCTGTTTTTTGCCTTCAGTTGCAGATGTTTTTCCAGAGAGACATGTAGAGAATGTATTAATATACTCAGTTTGAAATGCAATGAATTAGTCTCCCCTGGTATTTTGGGCTGCCCGTAACACGCATTGAATAGAGTTGTAACTGCTTCATTGAGTTCCTCATTGGACATATTTAGATACTTGTATACCATTCTCCGTTATTGTAATATAATAGTATTATGTATTGGTGGTTGTAATTTCAAACCGGTTTTTTGATCATTTTTTTTCATTTTTCAGATTTTTTTCATTTTCTTTGGTAAGCCATTCGAAAAATCAACCTCAATTCACAGTTCTCAATTCACAGTTCGTTCATTAATCTTTGATACCAGAAGAAGAAGAATAATAACAAGAACATCAACCAACATGAGCAATACAACTTCAAATGTGTTCGTCCAAATGGTGCAAACTGCGAGTCCAGACGTTAATAGTCAAATTGCCATCTTGCTCGGGTTAAATCCATCTGTTCAAGGTAAAACTTTGATGTCTCTACCTCCAGTAGAACAAAGACGAATTTGGAGTTCTCTACCTCATGTGGAAAGAGATAATATGTGGGTGCGTTTGTCTAGAGAGGAACAAACACGGTTCGACCAAGTATTACAACCACCACCATCACATCATGTCCCTTTCTACTCTGTAGTTCAAAATACAGAAGACCAACTGGATGAACTCGCCCCGATTGTTCACGCAGAACTCATCCATCACCCTATCCCTGTAGGTGGCGGTGGAGAGAAATGGATAGCAGATGGTTCAAGTCAAGGTCCTCCCTCAAAAGTCGAACCGTACAAAATTTATGTAGGACGTCTTAAAGGTTACCTTGTAAGGAGAGTCCGTAAAATTTCTCCGGTTGTTTGGGTATGTGAAGTGCTACAGGTACAACATAATCCAAACCAAGTCAACTTAACAGATATACCAAGAGGTGTTGAAGTTCTTGTGCATACAAATGACATTCACGAATTGACTGATGCGGACTATGCAGAGATAGAACAATACTACAATTGCAAGGAACCGGCGAAGAATATTCAAGAATTGAAAATTGGCTCGTGGAACATAAGATGCACCGGAGAGTTTCAAAACAACGATAGTTTTTTCCCCGAGTTACTTGAAAGATTTGGACGTCTTGCAAAATTTATCGTTATGAGTGGATGTCACGTAGTCGGCCTACAGGAGTTTCCGATGAACTTCAAACACAATGAAAATAACTTGAAAATCAAGGCTCAACTCCTACTCCCAGAATTCGTTAATAAGCTAAATGCAGAATGCGTTGATGAAGAATGGGATTTTGGTTACTCAGAAGACTTTCCTCAAGAATGCTGGAAGTATTATAGAAAGGTAAAAGATAAGGACGGGAACCTTATTGAAGATTATCCACCACAGAATGGAGAATACATTCAAGCGTTCGTGTACAAAAAAAAATTTATTGAAATGCACTCAGTGGAGCAAGTGCTAGATTTGAACTATCAAGAGAACCGATGGAAGCATGCTCCTATCATGGGAAGGTTCTCCTTCTTGAGAAATTTCCATTTCTCATTAGTCAATGTGCATCTAAGACCATTTGTAGCAAAAGGGAACGCAAAATTTGAAATAGAAGACTTAGGAAAATGCATTCAACAGCTAAGGAAATATAACCCAAAATCCACAATCATTCTTGGAGATTTCAATATGGCTGCATCTAGGTGGGCGCTAGACGAAAGAGGTTTGGACCGAACTAGAAATACGGAATTTCAACCTTTTGTAGCAAGTAGAAACGTCTGGGAGTCTTTTTCTGCCGAAGGTTACAAACATGTTGTATTAAATCGTCACACAAACACTTCAGAAGACTCTCCTAAACAGTTTGACAACATATGGCTACCAAAAGAGCTCTATCCAAAAGCCATCATAAAGACTACTCCTGTCTTCCCTCAAAACAGAGCCCCATATAATCAATCAGATAATGTATTACGCTTACAAGATGTTTTTGTTGGTACGTCGGGGAGGCAATTCATTGATAAGATGACCGATCATCATCTTGTATATGTGGATTTGGAGGTAGATGTTTCAGAAGACAATGATGTCATTAAGACTGTCTTTGAAATAGATAATTCATTTCAAGGTTTGTCTTCGCGGGAGTATAATGGGTTTGAGCTTCCAGAGGAGAAAAAATTAAAGGAACCAATAACTCCAAAACTAGTCGATAAGTCAGGACCATTTAAAGAACTAGGAGGTCCTCCTTCTCCACTAGTTCCTCCCATAGAAGATAAAGTCTCTCTCAAAGATGCTAAAAAACATTTTTTTATTTGGGATAAAAGAGTTCCAGAGAAAAAGGTTACTGTGGATGACATGGGAGGTCAAGAAGAAAAAAAACATTGGGCAAATTCGCTCTTCCATAAAAAATTGGAAAAGCCAAAAGGGGATAAATCTTGGACAAGGATGAAGAAGTTGGAAACTACATACTTTGAATGTAAAGATAGAGTAAAGGAAGTCGAAGCAGAACTTGATGTCCTTAAATCGTCATCTGGTGATGAAACTGAAATCAAGGACAATCAAAAAAAACTTAGAACAGAACTAAAGGCAGTTAATTTTAAAATGGATAACCAGATTCTCCCTGAGTTTGAGAGACTTGTTAACGTCAACTTTTCAGAATACATGACTGCTCCTATGGCTACTGGTGATGGTGAAGGTGGTGTTGTTGGTGAAGGTGGTGAAGGTGGTGGTTCCAACGAATCTTTTGAAACAGACCCAAATAAAAAACATGAAGATAAGTAATCAATCTATTTTTTATATCCGAATGCGAATGCTATGGTTAAGAGATACTTCTAGTATTAGTTATTTGATCTTAATAATTAGGAGTTTCATTATTAAATCTCAATTTTAGCTATAACGAAAAACAACGAAGGAGGCTTTTTTTCACTTTTTTTTAAAGGTGCCTCATTTCTCGATATCACTTGACTTACGGTCACAAAAACACATAAAGAGTCAAATAAAGAGAGAGATACCATGTCGTCAGTAGGGAAGTATGTAGGAGGGTGTAAAGATGGCAAGATGCACGGAAAGGGTACTTATACATGGGCTGATGGCGCTATCTATGAAGGAGATTTCAATTATGACGATATGCACGGAAAGGGTACTTATACATGGTCTGATGGTGCTATCTATGAAGGAGATTTCAAAGATGACGAGATGCACGGAAAGGGTACTTATACATTTGCCAGTGGCGCTATCTATGAAGGAGATTACAAAGATGACAAGAGGGATGGAAAGGGTACATATATATGGGCTGATGGTAGTATGTATCAAGGAGCTTGGAAACATGGCAATAAGAATGGAAAGGGTAAGGAGATATTTGCTAATGGTTCTATTCATGAAGGAGAATACAAGGATGGCAAGAAGCACGGAAAAGGCATGGCCATATTTGCAGATGGTGATATCTATGAAGGAGATTACAAAGATGGCAAGAAGCATGGAATGGGTACGTACACATGGGCTGATGGTGACATCTATCAAGGAGCTTGGAAAGATGACCACAAGCGTGGAAAGGGTAAAGAGACGTATGCTAATGGCGGTATGTATGAAGGAGATTGGAAAGATGGCAAGAGGCATGGAAAGGGCACGGCCACATTTTCTGATGGTGATATCTATAAAGGTGAATACAAAGATGGCAAGAAGCATGGAAAGGGCACATATACATGGGCTGATGGTGGTTTATATGAAGGAGATTGGAAGGATAGCAAGCCGAACGGAATGGGTGAGGAAACATGGTCTAATTGTGTTATCTATGAAGGAGATGGGAAACATAACAAGTCGAATGGAACGGGTCAGGAAGCATGGCCGAATCATGTTATCTATGAAGGAGATTGGAAAGACGGCAAGATGCATGGAAAGGGAACGTGTACAAGGGCTGATGGTGGAATATATGAAGGAGATTTCAACTATGACCAGAAGCACGGAGAGGGTAAGGAAACATATGCTAATGGTGATATCTATGAAGGAGATTACACATATGGCAAGATGCACGGAAAGGGTATGTACACATGGACTGAAGGTAATATCTATGAAGGAGATTGGAAACACGGGAATTATCATGGACAGGGGACGCTTATTTTTGCTAGTGGTGGCCTGTATCATGGAGATTGGAAAGATGACAACAAACACGGAAAGGGCACGTATACATGGGTTGACGGTCGTATCTATGAAGGGGAATGGAAAGACGATATGAAGAACGGAAAGGGCACGTATACATGGGTTGACGGTCGTATCTATGAAGGGGAATGGAAAGACGACAAGATTTATTCCTGGGGCAGATACCCCGAATATCAACACGAAATGCTCCAGAGTGCATATAACGTGATTACCAAGATGGAAAAATGGATGTTCTTGAAATCATTCAATCCCGGTAATGGCGGATTCATGCTTACAAATGACCCAGAAGCAATAGAAATATCGAACGAAGTAAATCGAGCATATACTGGACATAGTTGGGCTTCATATGGAATGACAATGCGGGTCATGCAGCAAATTGCAATAAATAATAATCCGTGTTATTTAAACTCTACCACACCGTGAATATCACACGCACGTCCATATCGTGTTTGACTTTGTCTGTGCCAAGTGGGTATAGGAAGTCTAGAATAGCTATAGTAAACTAGGTAGGCATAACGAGTTCATAAACAGATTTATCTACATTTTTATATCTTCGTGTCATTTTAAATCGAATAATAATAGAGTTTCGTCATTAACATTTTAGTGATGAAAAGGATAAAGAAGAAGATGCGAAGATGTAACTAGTTTTTATATTCTATAAAGGAATAACTTTTACTGAATGATTTACTCATCATATTCGTACGAACTTGTGTCTAAACATCGTTGCATGATGGCTTCAACCGCTTCCCTATTCATGAACGGAATCAATCTATCTGCTATATGATAGGAGAAGCGTTGTTTCCCTATTTTCCTCGATGTCTCATTGTCCATTTGATTTAACTCACTCTTGATGGAGGCCACAACATTATTCGATTCTACCCCTTCCATAGAAACCAATGAAACGACCTTGCACGCGAATATATGTATTTTTTTACGGGTATTCCCATGCAAGGTGGTTTCGTTGGTTTTATTATACATTTTAAAAATATATGGAATCACAACGGCGATTACACACACACAAGTTGTTAGAAATATATCAGTTCTTTGATAGACTATTGAGTTTATATATAATTTACACTCATCGATGGTAACATTATTATGGTTCAGTCTATTGCATATCACATCGTATGATGCTCCTCCATAACCGAACAATGGTGTGTTAATGTAGAACCAACGAACCAACACGGATATACACTCATACAGTGTCATGGGATTTGTTGGTGGGGTGCACCTCTCTTCATAGAATTCAATGGACAGTGCGTTTCCCGTGCCATCGCAAGAAGACATGTTCGTTTCTCCTTACAATTGTGTAGTTTTGTTTTTCTTTTTTTTGTACGTTTTTTTGTCTTTTTTGATGGTTGAATTTTGCTGGAAAAAAAATCATTATTCTTTGCATACAATTTCACAAAGTCTTCACTCCTTTTCACTTGAATTGTTACAAATTATGAAATCCACACTCAAAGAATGGGACGAATTTTACGGATACAAATGGAAAGATAACCACACAGCAGTAACGAACCGTTATGTTCTTCTTCAACCTCAAGTAGATGAGATATTAAATGATTTTCAAAGAAAGATTAATCTATATAATAGAATATGCAATATTCCTTTCCATACTAGAGTAAGTAATACTCCTCTCCATATGGCATGTATTTTTTCTCTTTCAGAGAAGGGTGACCTCGATCCCAGAGACAATGCTCTTGTTTGTTTAGAAGTGGCCATGGCTTTGATCAAGCTGGGGGCTGATATCGATGCTAGAAATGGTTATCAATCTACACCACTTCATCTGGCATGTATCTATCGTCGTATTGAAGTAGCCATGGCTCTGATCGAGAAGGGGGCTGCTATCGATGCTAAAAATCGGTGGCAATTTACACCTCAATGCACCCAAACAATGACAGACCTATTCAATCGTCTTTGGCGTAGCACTCCTCTCTTGACGGCCATGCATAGTAACGATATGGATGCATTCCAAACTCTCCTGAATGATGATACCTATGATGTGAATGAAGATGTGAGTACCAATGGCGATGATTGGACTATTCTTCATGCAGCTGCTTCTCTGAACTTGAATGTGAATCGTATGGAGTATGTTACTCTTCTTTTGAAAAGTCCCCGTATTGATGTGTTGGCTGTCACTAACTCGAAGTCTTATACAGCACTGCACATAGCGTGTGATAGAAATGATGCGGAGTTCACACGAGCAATATGCTGTCGTTATATCATTACCGACACTGAGAACAGCAAGAAGAGCAAAAATAGCTAAAAAAATGAACAACCACCTCTTTTTTCTCTAACAGCGATGGGTCTCCTCGAGGGGAGGGGAGGTGGAACGTTATTGTGGTCATACATTTTACAATTTTGTAATGATTATTGAATAAATACATACAAAATACAACGCCATCATTTTTTGCTCCAATTCAACCAAACGATAGATAAATAAATATTCATTACGCATACAAATTATTGTCACAAGAACTTAAACCCATCAACTTTAGAAATTTGAGTAGGCATTTTAGTATATGCCATGGTAGTCATCTCTCTGCATTCTATAGCGGTCTTTCCATGCGTTTGACGTATCACAATTCATTAATATAACAAAATCATTCGCCGCAGCTTCTATAATGTCTAAAAACAAATATTCAGTATCTCTATATTTTTCAATAAAATAACATTGGGTTTTGAATTTAACCTTTTCACCATCTTCTATTTTCTTTGTGTATTTTTTCGGATTACAATTTATATATCCATTTTTTTGTGTATTTGATACAAACCATCCACACACGTCTAAATATACTTTTGAATCTTTCAACTCTTTTTCATAAGGTTTATCATCTTGTTTGACTAAGTAACCTACAAATAAAGGACCTTCATATACATCCACCCCTCTATACATGGTATCTTTTATTTTTTTAAATGGTGTAATGTTTTCAACGGATACGAGATTCGCCTCCCTGCTTATATATTGATCTTTTTCCCTGCTTCCTAAATCACTTAATACTTTAAATAACTTACCAGGATTTGTTCTTATTTCATTTGCCATATGATTAAAAATGGTTTCAACTTGGCTTTCAGTTAGGCGCAAATATACATTTTTAGAATTTATCTTTATTCTTAAAAACAAATAATACTTTTTTAAATAATGTTTGCTTTTTGCTAAAAAAGATGTGCTCCTAACATTAACTAATTCGGCACCATATTTTGGTTCTTTTTTATCTAAATGTTCGTTCATTATGGAAAAAAACAATCTCTTATTTTCCCATTTATCTCGATCAGTAATATAACTGGTTTTATAATTAGGTTCTATATATTTGTTTTTACGAGTCAACTTGTTCTTTTTGACTTTTTTCTTTTTTATAAACTTTGTTTTTGACATATATATATATATATATATATATATATGTAT
>Ga0209090_10000990_pt1 | contig 18211 bp, 3 predicted proteins | sample ArcticOcean_MG_C_9_FD_187432 | JGI IMG/M metagenome (GOLD analysis project Ga0209090, IMG submission 187432) | Marine microbial communities from western Arctic Ocean - ArcticOcean_MG_CB2_152 (SPAdes) (version 2) | ecosystem: Environmental > Aquatic > Marine > Oceanic | place: Arctic Ocean... | reverse complement strand
AACTGAACATAGTTTACCTTCAGTTGGACAACCAGCCTACAATAAAGAATTAAAAATAGTTTCAAAAACCGATAATACGATAACACTTAATGTTGGTGTATCTGGACCAAACGTAGAATTCAATCCAACTACTGCTAGTTACGACCCATCAACTGGTGATTTCGTAATGACTGTTGAAAGTCATAGTTTAAGTGTTGGAGAAGGAATCGTATTAGACCCTCAATCATTCGCATTTACGTGTGATATGGATAACAATCAATCTACTAAATCATATCCAAGAGTTGGTATTGACCCATTTGCTGGCCGCTCAATGAAGATTACTTCAATAACTGGAACTACAATGACAGTTAACGTTGGAGTTTCAGGTCCAAATAAATACTTTACTCCATCTAATGTAAATTACAATGCACTAAGTGGTGATATGGTTATAACTGCTAACCAACATGGATTGGGAATAGGAAGAAGTGTGGTATTAGAAAACGAATCATTCGCATTTACGTGTGATATGGATAGTAACGCAACTACTCACTCTTATCCAAGAAGTGGTTCAGACCCATATGCAGAGAAATCAATTATAATCACTTCGGTTGGAACTACATCACACAATGTAACCAATGCACCTTATGATGCATCAACTGGGGATATTACTATAACAATTTCTAATCATACTTTTAGTAATGGGGATTATATCAAACTTTCTGATAACTCATTAACTTATACTTGTGTATTAGATGGTAATACTGTTGAAAAATCATATCCAAGAACTGGAATTGATACTCCATCAGGTAGATGGTTGGTAATTTCTAATGTAACTACAAACACATTTGATATTAATATAGGTTCTTCATCATACACATCAGCTCATACTTTCGTATCGGCTACAACTGATGGTTTAGAAAGACAAACTGGAACGTTTACTATAAATGTAGGAGATGGTGGGAGTGCAAGTGGTTCAATACACACTTTTGTATCAGCATCAACAAACGCTGTAAAACATTTACCACAATCACCTCATACATTTGTATCGGCATCCAATGGGGCTATTAAACATCTACCACAATCAGTTCACACATTTGTTAGAACTGAACAAAATTCAGTAAGTGTTGTACAACCTGCATTAGAGTATGGTTCAGTATCATCTGATTCAGATATCTTATCTGCATATGGATTAATTACTGAAAGTGTACCATTTATTCAAAATGAAGTTGTTGAATATATTTCTTCATCTTGGTTTGGTTTCGATTACGATTCCGCTAAATGTAGAAGAGATGTTGGGTTTATTGTAAATGGTGTAGCAGAAGATTTAAGATACGGAATTGTATCAGCATCTTCAGTAAACGCTAAATATTACTACCAATTCCCATCTGAAGCAAATGGAACTGGTTCACAATCACAACAAACTATTGATGGTATCAATTACGCATCTCAATTAGCAGACCAAATTGTAAAAGGAGTATCATTTAGTTCACCATCAACTCAAATATCTGCTTCTGTTGAATTATTGAGAAATAATAGAGAGTTTATTCAATCTGAATCAATTTCATACCTAAGTTCATCTTGGGATGGGTTTGAATACTCTGAATCAACTTGTAGAAGGGATGTTGGACATATTATAGATGCAGTTTCTACTGATTTACTTTACGGAGGAACTCAGAGAAGTAAAATCGCTGGAGAATATTACTACAAATATCCATCAACTGCAACAACTACTCAATTAGAACCAACAACAACTGGTATTAAGTACGCTGGTGATTTAGGGAGTAAGATAGTAGAAGGGAATGTATTTATAACTGCATCGGCTGAAAGATTGGCTGGAAATAAAGTTCTTTTAGATAATAAAGAATTTATTCAGAATGAAGTAATTTCTTATATCTCATCTTCTTGGAGTACATTCAATTATAATGAAGATAAGTGTAAGAGAGATACTGGATACATCTTAAATGGTGTTGCTACTGATTTCTTATATGGTGGAAATGAAAGAACTAAGGTAAATGGTGAATATTATTTCGAAAAACCATCAGATGCAACTCTTAACTATCAAGTTACTGCAGATGCAACTAAAACAATATATGTAACACCAACTAATGCTACTTATGACCCATCTACGGGTGATTTCGTAATGACAGTAGAAAGTCATGGTTTAAATGTTGGGGAGGGTATATACTTATCATCTGAATCGTTTACATTTACTTGTGATATGGATGGAAACAAAACTGAACATAGTTTACCTTCAGTTGGTCAACCTGCATACAATAATAAGTTATTAATAACATCAAAAACTACAAATACTATAACTGTTAATGTTGGAATATCTGGACCGAATGTGGAGTTCAATCCAACTAATGCTACTTATAACCCATCTACGGGTGATTTTGTAATGACAGTTGAAAGTCATAGTTTAAGTGTTGGAGAAGGAATCGTATTAGACCCTCAATCATTCGCATTTACGTGTGATATGGATAACAACCAATCTACTAAATCATATCCAAGAGTTGGAATCGACCCTTATGCAAGTCGTTCAATAAAGATTACTTCTATAACTGGAACTACAATGACAGTTAATGTAGGGGTATCTGCTCCTAACAAATACTTTACTCCATCTAATGTAAATTACAACGCACTAAGTGGTGATATGGTTGTAACTGCTAACCAACATGGATTAGGAATAGGAAGAAGTGTGGTATTGGAAAATGAATCATTTGCTTTCACTTGTGACCAAGATGGAAACGCAACAACTCACTCTTACCCAAGAAGTGGGTCAGACCCATATGCAGAAAAATCAATTATAATTACTTCAGTTGGTACTACATCACATACTGTAACTAATGCACCTTATGATGCATCAAATGGAGATATTACTTTGACAATCTTTAATCATAATTTCAGTAATGGTGATTATATTAAACTTTCTGATAATTCACTAACTTATACTTGTGTATTAGATGGCAATAGTGTTAGAAAATCATATCCACGAACTGGAATAGATAATCCTTCTGGAAGATGGTTAGAAATTTCTAATGTAACTACAAATACATTTGATATAAACATTGGTTCATCATCATATACAAACACTCACACATTTGTATCTGCTACAACAAATGGATTAGAAAGACAAACTGGAACATTTACTATAAATGTAGGAGACGGTGGAAGTGCATCTGGCTCGGTACATACATTTGTATCAGCATCAACAAATGCTGTAAAACATTTACCACAATCACCACATACATTTGTATCTGCATCCAATGGTGCTATTAAACACTTGCCTCAATCTAATCATACATTTATTAGAACTAAACAAAATCCAGTAAGTGTTATTATACCTGCATTTGGGCAATTAAATCAAACTATTGATGGAATTAACTACTCTGCAAGATTAGCTGGAAAAGTAATGGAGAATGCAACATTTGTTTCACCAACTGCTGAAGTATCTGCATCGGCTGAGTTGTTAAGAAATAATAGAAGTTTCGTTCAAAATGAAACAATCGAATTTATATCATCTTCTTGGAGTAATGTAAAATATAGTGAAGATAAATGTAGAAGAGATACTGGATATATTATAGATGCAGCTGTAACGGATTTAGTTTATGGTGGTAACGAAAGAAGTACGGTCGCAGGATTATACTATTGGAGATACCCATCAAGAGCAACAAATGGAGGAACACCTTCAGAGGCAAATCAATTAGACCCGACTGTTGATGGAATTAGATTCGCAAATGGAACTTCACAAAATGTAGTTCAGAATCTAATGTACACAACTCCATCTGAAGATATTAAAAATGGTGTAAAATTATTGAGAGATAATACAACATTTATACAAAAAGAAACAATCGCTTATCTAAGTTCTTCTTGGAGTGAGTTTGAATACAACGAAGTTAGTTGTAGTAGAGATTTAGGATATATAATTGATGCTGTTGCTACCGATTTAACGTATGGTGGTAATGAAAGAGCAGTTCAAGCAGGTACATTCTACTACTACATTCCTTCAATCGCAACTACGGAACAAAAACCACAAACAACTGATGGTATTGATTTCTCTAAAGGGTTGGCTGAGAAGATAATAAAACAACAACAATTAATATTCCCGGCATTTTTGAATAATAATGGGGCAACTGCACTTAGAAACGCTAAAAAAGTATTACAAGGTAAAGCAATATCGTACACAAACGCGGCATTCCCTACCTTTGATTACAATGAAGAAAAATGTTATAGAGATACTGGATTTATCTTAGATGCTATCGTAACTGATATCACATATGGTGGTAATGAAAGAAGTATAAGAGCAGCTGAATCGTATTACAATGGTGTATATGGAAGTGCGGCTGTGGTTATAAACGAACAAAAGAAAGAAACTGCAGAAACTAATAGATATTTAAGAACTCAATTTCAATTTGTTGCTAGACAAGCACCAGTTGAAGAGTTTGGTTCTTTAATTATTACGACTGGACATGATTTCTCATATTCTGGTGCTGGTGTAACTTACAAAGCATTACCTCCTAATCAGGGTGGTGATGGTATACCTGACCCAAATAAAGAAATTACTGAAATTGGTGGTGGTAGAGTATTCTTCACATCAGGTAACGAACTTGGTGACTTTAGAATTGGTGGGGGTCTTGTTATTAAGCAGGCGTCTGGTACATTAGAAGGTAGAACATTCTCTAAATCATTATTCTCACTTGTAACTCCATTCTCATTAGCGCTGCAAGATTAGTGATAAAAAAGAAATCAAATATTTATATAGGATATGGCAGAAGAATTAATACCATTAAACGCATTTAAATCCGTACTTACCACTTTGACAGGTGATAACGACATAGTTTACTCAGCTCCAAAAGGAGTGTCAACTATTTTATTATCTGCTCAAATAACAAATACTGGAGATATAAATGAACCCGTTACTATTAGTATAACGAGTAATAGGGATTTACCAATTCCTCAAGTAGATTCTATAAGTAATTCTGGTAGTTTTTTAAGTGCATCGGCACTTATAGCAAAAAACCAAACATTTTTAGAAAAAGAATCAGCCGCATACATTAATTTTCAAAATAATTTAACACAAGTTCCATTTAGTTTCACATCATCGTTCTTTGAACAATATGTTAGAACTGCTGTGGATGGTGTTGAAGCTGATTTAATTGTTGGAGGAACATTACAATCCAAAAAAGCCGCTCTTTCTTATTATAATAAGAATGGTGAGATTTTAATACCTCCCGCTTATTTCACATCATCATATCAATCAATCGATTACGCAGGTAAATTGGTAGAACAAATACTTATTAATGAATCAGTAACTGGTTCTACTGATGTTGCTAGATTTTATCAAGACGATATAACACAATCCTTCGATAATTCTCTGATAGTAGAAAGTGGTTCCTTATCAGCATCCATTGATTTAATTACTGCTATATCAAATACAATATCAAGTCCTACAAGAGTTAGACAACAACCCGTAGATTTAATTACTAACGTAACCATTCCAGCAGGTGATTCACTATCACCAATTGTTGCAGGTAAATTAGTATTAGAACAACAATTTTCACTAATTGTATCAGGTTCTACAAATTTAACGGTAATATTATCGATTCTTGAAAGTGCAAACGAATAATTATATACTAAGACTAATAATAAATGAGCCAATTATTAAGCGGAAAGGTTAAAGTAGTAAAACCTATTAATGTTTCTGAAGATAGGTACGAATATCTACGATTAAATGAAGCTGAACCAAACTTGGGTGTTCCTGTAAGTGGTTCACTTTCATCTGGGTCTATTGCATTAGTTGCATCGGATGCTGATGGCAATCGTTTATTCGTTACTACCTTACAATTAGAACAAGTAAGTGGTTCTTTTAGTGGTTCATTTGCTGGAGATGGTTCTCAATTAAATAACCTACCAGAAGCAGTAAGATTATTATCAGGTTCTGCATCGGCATCAATTTCACCAAACACTGGATTCTTAGTAAACGTATCTTCATCATTTGATGGTGATATAGATGTTACTGGTGATGTTAGAGTTACTGGTGATTTAATAGTTAATAATAGAATAGTAGCAAGAGAACTAATTGTTGAAATTATCTCTTCTTCAATCATATTCTCCTCAGGTTCAAATAGATTTGGTGAATTATCAACAGATAAGCAAGAATTTACTGGTTCAGTTGAAGTAACTGGTTCATTAGATGTATTTGGAGATACTACTATAAGTGGTTCTACTTTTGTTAGTGGAAATGTTAACATTGGTAGTGGTTCTTCATTTAGTGGTAGTGGTGAAAACTTATTTAACATACCAGCATCAGCTCTTACGGAAGATGCACTACTTTCTAATTTAATAACAACTGGTTCAGTATCAGCTTCAGTTTCGCCTGATGGGTTCTTTAGAGTATTTGGAACAGGTTCGGTGACAACTGAACTAAGTGGTTCTACTTTTATTAGTGGTAACTTACAACTTAATAGTGGTTCTGCCTTTAGTGGTAGTGGTGAAAATTTATTTAATATACCTAAAAGTGCATTAACTGATGATGCACTACTTTCTAATTTAATAACAACAGGTTCAGTATCAGCTTCAGTTTCCCAAGATGGATTCTTTAGAGTATTTGGAACCGGTTCAGTAACAACCGAATTAAGTGGTTCATTATTAGTTAGTGGAAATGTTAATCTTAATAGTGGTTCTTCATTTAGTGGTAGTGGTGAAAATTTATTTAATATACCAAAATCAGCTCTTACAGATGATGCATTATTTACAAATTTAATTATTAGTGGAGCAATAACTGCTTCAGTTGATCCTGATACTGGATTTGTAGTAACTTCGATAGATAGTGGTTCAACATTCTTTGGGGATGTACAATTAGTATCAGGTTCAGTATTTAGTGGTAGTGGTAGGGATTTATTCGATATACCTCGTTCAGCATTAACTGAAGATGCAGACCTTTCTAATTTAATCACAACTGGTTCAGTATCAGCATCAGTTTCAACTGATGGATTTTTTAGGGTATTTGGAACAGGTTCAGTAACAACTGAACTAAGTGGTTCTGTATTTGTAAGTGGAGCAGTTCAACTTAATAGTGGTTCAAAGTTTAGTGGTAGTGGAGCAGATTTATTCGATATACCTCGTTCAGCGTTAACTGAGGATGCACTTTTATCAACATTTATAACAAGTGGTTCAGTAACGGCATCTGTTACACCTGAAAGTGGTTTTGTTGTAACTTCAATAGATAGTGGTTCAACTTTTAGTGGTTCGATATTCTTATCATCTGGTTCATTCTTTAGTGGTAGTGGTGAAAACTTATTTAATATTCCAAAATCGGCACTTGTAGATGATGCATTACTTAGTAATGTAATCGTAACTGGTTCGGTAACCGCATCGGTTACCCCTGATGGATTTTTTAGAGTATTTGGGACAGGTTCAGTAACAACTGAATTAAGTGGTTCGTTATTTGTTAGCGGAAATATTAAAGTAAATTCCGGCTCATCTTATTCTGGTAGTGGTGAAAATTTATTTAACATACCATTAGCTGCACTTTCAACCGATGCACAAGATGCAATTAATGCAGTAGCATCTTTGGAAGCTGGTATATTAGCTACTGGTTCAGTAACCGCATCAACAACTGATAATATTTTTAGGGTAACTTCGGTAGATAGTGGTTCTATATTTAGTGGTAGTGTTCAATTAAGTAGTGGTAGTATATTTAGTGGTAGTGGTGAACAATTATTTAACATACCCCGTTCAGCGTTAGTTGAAGATGCATTAATTTCTAACTTAATTACAACAGGTTCAGTAACCGCATCGGTTACCCCTGATGGTATATTTAAAGTATTTGGTTCAGCTTCAATAAAATCTGAATTTACTGGTAGTGTTTCTATAACAGAAACATTAGATGTTCCTAAAATTATAGTAGACCAAATAAGTAGTTCATTTAGTGGTTCATTTGCAGGAGATGGTTCTGAGTTAAACAATATTCCGTTATCTGCATTATCTGAAGATGCATTCAAAATAGCAAGTGGTTCAGCAACTGCATCAATTTCACCAAATTTAGGATTTGTAGTAAATACTTCATCTTCTATTCAAGGTGATTTATCAGTTAGTGGTAGAATCACAGCAGAAGAGATATTTGTAAACTTTATTTCTTCATCAATATTGGTATCAACTGGTTCAAACGTATTTGGTGATACTTCTGGCGGTGATACTCAAAAATTATTTGGTGAAACTACAATAGAAGGAAATATAACTGCTAGTGGAGTAATAACATCAAGTGGTTTTATTGGAGATGGGGCAGGTTTATTTAATATACCTCAATCAGCACTTTCAGAAGATGCATTCCAAATATCAAGCGGTTCAATAACCGCATCTGTTTCTCCTACTGATGGATTTGTAGTAACTTCACTTATTAGTGGTTCTACTTTTAGTGGTAGTGTTAGATTAAGTAGTGGTTCTTCATTTAGTGGTAGTGGTAAAAACTTATTTGAGATACCTTTATCAGCACTTTCAGAAACTTCTCCATTAATTGCTAGTGGTTCAGTAACCGCATCAACATCACCTGATGGTGGATTTGTTGTAACTTCAGAAGCTAGTGGTTCTACTTTTAGTGGTTCGGTATTTTTATCATCTGGTTCATTTTATTCTGGTAGTGGAGCAGGTTTATTCGATATCCCCCGTTCAGCAATAACACAAGAGGCATTTAGAATTGTAAGTGGTTCAGTAACAGCATCGGTTCATCCGACTAAAGGATTTGAAGTTAATTCAACTGGTAGATTTGATGGAAGTGTAACTACAAGTGGTAGTTTATTTATATCTTCATCTACTTCTTGGGCTCCTGATAATTTAACAAAAGTTGTAAAAGTAATTTCAACTGATGATGGTAACAAATATGAAATAGATGGATATAGACAACCTTTAATCTATTTAGTAAGTGGAAGTACTTATATTTTTAACCAATCTGATGTTACAAATGGAACCCATCCATTAAGATTTTCAACAACCGAAAATGGTACACATAATAGTGGAGTTCCTTTTACTGGTAGTGTTAGTACAGGAAGTTCTGAAGCTGGACAAGATGGTTCGGCTGTTACTATAACAATAAATTCCGAAACACCTGATACTTTATATTATTATTGTGTTAATCATCCAAATATGGGTGGTACGATTAATAAAGTACGTTCATATCCAATAGCTAAAACAATAATAGAAGATACTGTTGTTGTGACTGGTTCTATGTTAGTTTCCAATACTATCGAATCCCCTATAATTAAAGCTACTGAGTTTAGTGGTTCATTTAGTGGAAGTGGTAGAGATTTATTTGATATCCCACTTTCAGCACTTGCTGAAAAAGTTGAACAATTATCATTTATATCAAGTGGTTCAATAACAGCATCAGTTGACCCAGCATTTGGGTTCAAAGTAAATAGTTCAGCATCAATTGAAGGAGATACAATTATTAGTGGTGGTTTATTAGTATCACATTCTTCAGTATTTGATAACATACCAGTTACCCAATCGGTAACTATTTCTAATAATAGATTTGTTATTCAAGGAAACCCTAAACCTAAATTAAAATTACTTGATGGTAGTTCATATTACTTTGATACATCAGATTCATCAAACTTAGGATTTCCATTTAAAATATCCCAAACAAACGATGGAACACTTGAGGGTGGTACTGAATACACAACTGATATAACATTTGGTTCTGCTAATCCTGGAACAACTGGAGCATATGTAAATATAGAAGTAACTGGAACTACACCAAACATACTACACTATTATGCAGAAGCATCTGCATCTTATGGTAATACAATTAAAAAGATAGGTGAAGTTCCAAAAATATCTCAAATAAGTTTTGTTGGTGATACTGAAATAACTGGTGGATTTGATGTTAGTGGAGTTTCTTCAGCAACATTATTACAATCACAAAATGTATCTGCATCATTTGTATCATCATCTATTGTTGATTTCCAAATTGGTAATAATACATATTCATCAGTACCTGGTAGATTAAAATGGAATGAAACTGATGGTACTTTGGATTTGGGAATGGGTGGTGCCACTGCTTCATTACAAATTGGACAAGAATTATACTATCCATATGTAGTAAATAAGACTGGAGCTACTTTAGAAAATGGTACTCTTGTAATGTTAGCAACATCACAACCAACTCAAAATAATAGATTAAGTGTTCAAAAGGCAATTACAAATGGTACTTATACGGAACAACAATTAATTGGTGTTTTAACTGAAACAATTGAAAATAATGGACAAGGATTTGCAACTTACTTTGGATATGTAAAAGGATTAAAACTTGATGAATTAGAAGATGTAGGATTAAAATATACTGGTTCAGTATGGGTAGAGGGTGAAACACTTTATCCAGACCCATTAAGAGCAGGTGGTTTAACAAATGTTCAACCAATCGCTCCAAACTTAAAATCATCGATAGCAACGATAACTACTATAAGTGGACAGAATTTAGAAATATTAGTAAGACCACATTTAGGTTCACATCTAAGAGATTTGCATGATGTACAAATAACATCAGCATCTAATAACGATATCTTAGTATATTCTGCAACATCGAGTAGATTTGAAAATAGAAGTAGTGATTTAGTATTAAGTGGTTCATTTAGTGGTTCATATAGTGGAGTTTATTTTGGTGATGGTTCAAACTTACAAAACGTACAAGCAGCAGCTGCTCCTCTTATATCAAGTGGTTCAGCAACAGCATCGGTTGCAAGTGGTGATACATTTATAATAACATCACCAGTTAGTGGCTCAATCATTACAGGTTCATTAGTAACATCTGGTTCAGTAATTGTTGCTGGTGGTGGTAGATTTGAAGGTGATGGTAGTGGATTAACTGATATTGATATTGCTAATTTAGCACTTACATTAAATGTATTGGAAAGTGGTTCAGCAACGGCATCATTAGATGATACTGAATTTAAAGTATTTAGTAACAATGTAACTACGAGTGTAGATACTTCTTTAAGTGGTTCGGTAAATATTTCACAATCATTAAAAGTTGGTGGGGTTATTACTGGTGATGGTAGTGGTATTACAAATATTGATATTGCTAATTTAGCAATTGATTCATCAAAAATATTTACTGGTTCAGTAACTGCATCAGTTGACCCATTAGGTTTCTTTAGAGTAGAAAATTTAGACCCATCTGTTAATTCAGGTTCAGTTAAAGTAGAACTAAGTGGTTCATTACATGTTTCGGAATCAATAACTGCATCTTTATATCGTGGAGATGGTGGTGGTTTATTTAACATACCACTAGATGCACTTGATGATTTACAATTGGCTAGAATTAATTCTGGTTCAGCAACGGCATCTATTTCACCTAATTTTGGTTTAGTTGTAAACAATCAAATTAGTGGTACATTATTCAAAGGAGATGGTGGTGGTTTATTTAACATACCAGCGGAAGCATTAGAAGATTTATCATTACCTCTTATTATTAGTGGAGGTGTAAGTGCATCAGTTGAACCAAATAGAGGATTTGAAGTATATTCACCTGAATTTGGTTCTAAATTTACTGGTTCACTTAATATTAGTGGTGGTGTAACTCTACCATCTGGAAGTGGATTCTTTAGTGGTAGTGGTGAGGGATTATTTAATATTCCTGCTGATGCTATTGAAGGGTTAGACCAAAGTAGAATACTTAGTGGTTCGGTAACTGCATCTGTTAATCCTGATAATGGGTTTGTAGTAAGGTCTATTGATAGCGGTTCAACATTCTTCGGAAACGTTACTTTTCAAAATGATGTAAGTGCATCTAAGATAACTGTAACTGATGAAATATTCTCACCAAGAATTACATCATCATTTGTAGGTTCATATCAGGGTGAAAATGTTGGTATAGATGTACCTGATGATTTAGATATTTTAATATTTGATGCAGATGCTAATAAGTTTAGACCTGTATCTCAATTTGGCGATACGGCTGTATTCCCATTCTCAAATGTAACTCAAGTAACATTCCAACATAACTTTGCAATAGATTACCCAGTAGTTCAAATTTATGAAACTGGTTCAAATGGACAAATTATTCCACAAGCTATTGAATCTATTAATAGTTCATCGGTTAGAGTAACCTTTAGTGGATTGACAAGTGGACAAGCTGTAATAGGAACTGGTGGTAGATTAGCAGGATTTATACAAGGTAGTGATGTAGTAGGGTTAGTAAACTCAGCATCATACGCAGAGTTTGCAGAAAACGCAGGAACTGCCTCAAACTTAGCAGGATTCGATTCGGCATCGCTTGCTGAACTTGGAAACTTAGACCAATATATTAAAAATAATCAAACAGCATCAATGACAGTTCTTTCAGCATCTTATGCTGAAACTGCTTCATTCGCTGTAAACGCTGGTGATTTTAATACTGATTTATTTGTAAGAACTGACCAAACGGCATCAATGACTGTTCTTACAGCATCATACGCTCTTTCTGCATCTTATGCAGTTAACGCTGTATCTGCTGAGGATTATGTAAGAAATGACCAAACTTCATCGATGACAGTTCTATCGGCTTCTTATGCACAAACTGCTTCATTTGCCCTTAACGCTGGTGATTTTCTTGGAGAAAATTTCTTACCAACAACTGGTACAGGTTCATTCGTTGGAAGATTTGAAGTAAGTGGTAGTTTAGTAATAACGGGTAGTGCACAACTTATAGGATTAGTAACAGGTAGTTCAGATACAGTTCTTGTTATTGATGATGCAACTGGAAAAGTTTTTAAAAGAGATGTAACTGCAGTAAGTGGTACATCTGGAACTGCTGGTAGTGGTGGTTCATCAGGTACTTCTGGTTCATCCGGAAGTAGTGGTTCTGCTGGAACATCTGGAACATCTGGTTCTGCTGGAACTTCTGGTTCTTCTGGTAGTGGAGGTACAAGCGGTACTTCTGGAACATCTGGGACATCTGGTTCGGCTGGAACTTCTGGTACTTCTGGAAGTAGTGGTACAAGCGGTTCTTCTGGTACATCTGGAAGTAGTGGTTCTGCTGGTACGTCTGGGACAAGTGGAACATCTGGAAGTAGTGGTTCATCAGGAACTTCTGGTTCAAGCGGTTCTTCTGGAAGTGGAGGAACATCAGGTTCATCTGGTACATCTGGTACTGGGGGTTCATCTGGTTCAAGCGGAAGTAGCGGAAGTAGTGGAAGTAGTGGTACTTCTGGAACATCTGGGACAAGTGGAACTTCTGGAAGTAGTGGTACAAGCGGTTCAGCTGGAACATCTGGAACTTCTGGTTCATCAGGTAGAGAAGGTGGTAGATTATATAAAGTAATAAATGCAGGATTCCAATATTCATTTGATGGATATGCTGGAAGCTTCCCAAAACTAACATTAGTAAAGGGAGAACTTTATTACTTCGATGTAAGTGGTGTAGGTAATGGACATCCATTTGCATTAAGATTAGCTAGTGAAGATACTAATATTGTACCTGGTACACTAAACAATGACCCAGCAAATGGAAATCATAGTACATCAGTATTCATAAGTTATAGAATACCTGAAGATGCACCCAATAATATAGTTTATCAATGTACTAACCATGCATCAATGGTAGGTCAGATTGAGATAGTAAATAAATACGGAACATCTGGAACATCTGGTTCTTCTGGTTCATCAGGCTCTTCTGGAACTTCTGGTTCAAGTGGAAGTAGTGGAAGTAGTGGCTCATCTGGTACATCTGGAACTGCGGGTTCATCAGGCTCTTCTGGAACTTCTGGTTCATCAGGAAGTAGTGGTTCATCAGGAAGTAGTGGAACTTCTGGTTCATCTGGTTCATCCGGTACATCTGGAACTTCTGGGACAAGTGGAACTTCGGGTTCTTCTGGTTCATCTGGTTCAAGCGGAAGTAGTGGTAGTTCTGGTAGTAGTGGGACAAGTGGAGAACAAGGTTCTTCAGGTTCAGCTGGTACGTCTGGAACATCTGGAAGTAGTGGTAGTAGTGGTTCAACCGGTACGAATGGTACTTCTGGTACAAGCGGAACGAGTGGAGAAAGAGGTAGTAGTGGTTCAGCTGGTACATCTGGAACATCAGGTACAAACGGAACATCTGGTTCTTCTGGAACATCTGGAAGTAGTGGAACTTCTGGGACAAGTGGAAGTAGTGGAACAAGCGGAACATCTGGAACGAGTGGAACATCTGGTAGTGGTGGTTCAGCTGGTACGTCTGGGACAAGTGGAAGTAGTGGAACGAGTGGAACAACTGGTTCAGAGGGTACAAGCGGAAGTAGTGGAACAAGCGGGACAAGTGGTAGTAATGGTACGAGTGGAACTTCCGGCTCATCGGGTTCTTCTGGTACAAGTGGAAGTAGTGGTTCTTCTGGTTCTGCTGGTACTTCTGGAACATCTGGTTCTAATGGAACATCTGGTTCTTCTGGTTCAAGCGGTTCTGCTGGAACATCTGGAACATCCGCTGAAGGAAGTAGTGGTACTTCTGGAACAAGTGGTAGTAGTGGAAGTAGTGGAAGTAGTGGTTCATCAGGTACAAGTGGTTCATCTGGTACATCTGCTGAAGGAAGTAGTGGTACAAGTGGTAAAGATGGTAACTTCGGTGGAGCATCATTTGATTACACATTCACATCAGCAACAGGAAATTCACAACCATCAGCTGGTAGAATTAGAATAAATCAATCTACACAAAACACAGGTACACAAATTTATATTAATGAAACTGATGATGATGGAGGAAGTATTCAATCGTTTATGGAAACGATGGATTCAGTTACTTCAGCAGTAAAAGCACATATACGAATTGCTAAGAAATTTGAAACCGATACTTATTTATTATTTGCAATAGGTGATTTAACCGATAATGGTGAATGGTGGACTCTTAGTGATTTATCAAATACAGGTTTCTCAACCTCTTCTCCTTTTACAAATGGAGATGATATTGTTATATCTTTAGTTTCGGTTGGTGATAAAGGTGATACTGGTTCACATGGTACATCTGGTAGTAGTGGTTCTTCTGGTAGTAGTGGACAGGATGGTACTTCTGGAACATCTGGAAGTAGTGGAACATCCGCTGAAGGAAGTAGTGGGACATCTGGTACTTCAGGACAAAGTGGCTCATCGGGTTCAACCGGAACTGCAGGTTCAAGTGGAACAACTGGAGAAGATGGAGAAGATGGAACTTCTGGAAGTAGTGGTAGTAGTGGACAAGATGGAACATTCTTTGGTTCATCTGGAACATCTGGAACAAGCGGTTCTTCTGGTTCTTCTGGTTCTTCTGGTTCATCGGGAACTACTGGTAGTGGAGGTACAAGCGGACAAGATGGAACTTTCTTCGGAAGTAATGGTACTTCTGGAACATCTGGGACAAACGGAACATCTGGTTCTTCTGGAACATCTGGTTCATCTGGTTCTTCTGGAACCGCTGGAGAAACTGGAAGTCATGGTACTTCTGGTTCATCTGGATTAGATGGAACTTTCTTCGGAAGTAGTGGTACTTCTGGGACAAGTGGAGATGATGGTAGTAGTGGAACAAGTGGATTAGGTTCATCAGGTACTTCTGGAACATCCGCAACAAGCGGACAGGATGGAACATTCTTCGGTTCAAGTGGTAGTAGTGGTTCTTCTGGAACAAGTGGAGCTGGAACATCTGGTAGTAGTGGTTCAACGGGTACTGATGGTACGAGTGGAACTTCTGGACAAGATGGAACGTATTTTGGTTCTTCTGGTACATCTGGTGATGATGGTTCCTCTGGAACTTCTGGAGCTGGTACATCTGGTACATCAGGTTCATCTGGAAGTAGTGGAACTTCTGGATTAGATGGAACATTCTTCGGAAGTAGTGGAACAAGTGGTGGAACTGGAACAGCTGGAACAAGTGGATTTACTGGTACTGCTGGTTCTTCTGGTTCTTCAGGAACTTCAGCCATAGATGGGACAAGTGGTACTGGTGGTACTTCTGGACAAGATGGAACATTATTTGGTTCTTCAGGTACTTCTGGTACAAGTGGAGTAAGTGGTACTGCTGGTTCTTCTGGAACAACTGGTACAAGTGGTACTTCTGGACAAGATGGAACATTCTTTGGTAGTAGTGGAACATCGGGTGATGCTGGGACATCGGGTCAAGCTGGAACTTCTGGTTCTGCTGGAACAAGTGGGATAAGTGGAACTGCTGGTTCATCGGGTACATCTGGACAAGATGGTACTCTATTTGGAAGTAGTGGTTCTTCTGGTACGAGTGGTGAAAGTGGTTCTTCTGGTACGAGTGGGGATACTGGTTCGTCTGGAACTGCTGGTACATCTGGACAAGATGGTACTTTATTCGGTTCATCTGGTTCATCTGGAACATCAGGTGAAAGTGGTTCTTCTGGAACAAGTGGAGCAACTGGTTCAGATGGTTCTTCTGGAACTTCTGGTACATCTGGACAAGATGGTACTTTATTCGGTTCATCAGGTTCTTCTGGAACATCGGGTGATACTGGTAGTAGTGGTACTTCTGGAGCAACTAGTTCAAGCGGTTCTTCTGGAACAAGCGGACAAGATGGTACTCTATTTGGTAGTAGTGGTTCATCCGGAGCAGATGGTGTTGATGGTACATCTGGTTCATCTGGTACTTCTGGATTAGGTTCAAGTGGAAGTAGTGGTTCGTCTGGTTCTTCTGGTTTCTTAAATGTTACCAATGATGGTGCAGATAGAGTTATTACAAGTGATGGTGGTGGAAATGGAACGGCTGAATCAAACTTAACATTTAATGGAAGTATATTAAATGTAGCTGGGGATATAGTTGTACCAGCTGGTAGTTTAGATGTAGGAGATATAACTTTCTCTAAGAGATTCCATGAGAATTATAATGATATCGGTAACTCAACTGGTGGTACAAATATAGATTTATCATTGGCTAACAATTTTAGAATTAATAGAACCGGAAGTATTACAATTAGTATTACAAACGCTCCAACGGGCCCTCGTGCAATTGGATTTACATTGGTAATGGAAGATGGAAGTGGTGGAACAGCAACTACTAGTTGGCCAGCATCAATACAATGGGCAAATGGGGCAGCACCAACCCTAACGGCAAATGGAAAAGATATATTAGTATTCTATACTTATGATGGAGGGAGTACTTATTATGGATTCCTAAGTGCAAATAATATAAGTTAATGAGTTATGAATTATGAGTATAGCAAGAAGATTATTAACAATACAAGGAGGAAGCTTGAGACCTTTTAAATTTACAATACAAACAACATCAGCAAATACTCAATTTGAGTTACCTATTACTGCGCCAAATGGACAGCAACCTAACTTAACGGTATCTTGGGGAGATGGTAGTGCTGATAATACAATTATTGTTGCAACCGCATCAAATAGATTTCATACATTTACTTCAGTTGGTACTTATCAAATTATAGTTAGTGGATATTGTCCAGGTTTTAGTGTAGATAACAACCCTTCATATAAAGATTTATATAAATCAATTGATGATTGGGGAGTAGTTCAATTTGAAGAAGTGGATTTCTATGGATGTATTAATTTAACAACTATTCCAGCTGATGGTTCTAATAACGCAACATTAAATGATGGTTTAAATACTGTTAAAAGATTCAACTCTACATTTAGACAAACTGGTATTACTATTATACCCAATGGAATATTTGATTATTCATCAAATGTAACCTCATTTACTAACACATTTGTATTTTGTACAGGAATAACATCAATACCATCTGATTTATTCGATAATAATACACAAGTCACTTCTTTTTCTGGTACATTTAACGCATTGTTAAATTTAACAACAATACCAACTGGGTTATTTGATAATAATCCGTTGGTAGTAAACTTTGAATCGGTTTTTAGAAACTGTAGAAAAATAACATCAATACCAACCTCATTTTTTAATAACAACCAACAAGTAACAACATTTGCTAATGCATTTAATATGGCAACAACGGCAAACTTATTAGTAGGAACTACACCAGCTGATGTAAATGGTGATGAACTATTTGAAAGAACACCTATTCCAATTGGAACGGATTGTTTTGCTTTTTGTAGTGGTTTAACTAACTTTGGTTCAATACCAGCAACATTTAAATAAAAAGATATGTACTTAAAAGTTTCAGGCTCAACAATAACTTATCCATATTCGGTTCAAAATTTAAAGAATGAGAATCCGAATATAAGTTTCCCAACAATTATCTCAGATAGTTTATTGGAATCATTCAATATTTACCAAGTTGAGATGAAAAATAGTGGGTATGAT
>Ga0209090_10000986_pt1 | contig 18283 bp, 10 predicted proteins | sample ArcticOcean_MG_C_9_FD_187432 | JGI IMG/M metagenome (GOLD analysis project Ga0209090, IMG submission 187432) | Marine microbial communities from western Arctic Ocean - ArcticOcean_MG_CB2_152 (SPAdes) (version 2) | ecosystem: Environmental > Aquatic > Marine > Oceanic | place: Arctic Ocean... | reverse complement strand
GTCCTAAGCCGTGCATCATTGCAATAAATTTCCTTGTAGAGTTTTGCAAAGGCAATGATTCTACATCGAATTTTTCAACTGATTCTCCGCGAGATTCTTTGTAACCGTCAATAATGATTGGGAAACGAATCTTGCTATCGAAATTATGGCCTCTTGAAGAAACCATTTCGGAATTCATTGTTGCAGCTATAGCAGAATCTCTTGCAATAACTCTTTGCTTGCTGTTTAATTTTTGCGACCAATCTTTAGCCACTTTAGGACCATGCGCTCTACGGCCACCACGTGTGTGAGGATTCTGTGCACCAGTTCTTTGACCGGTTTTTCTCATAATTCGGGATACACCTCTACCCTTCCCCCACCATTCTACTGAATGCTTCATACCTGCTTGTGGTGCTCTCTTACCACCATGCTCGTTATGTCCGTAAGCCTGTCTTCGATTGGCACGAGAAGCATGGACTGCAGAGCGGACCAGATCTTCCCGTATTTCACTTTCAAACATAGGAGGTAAAGTTAGATTCTTCCCGTCAGTAACCTCTACCACATATGATTCTGCGAGTAGACCAGCGTCTAACTCTTCTTGCTCAACATTGGATACTAAATTGTAAGTCTTAACTTTCATTTATTCAGACCCCCTGCTTTGATGATGTACTGACATAAGTCAAATCTACTTCTGGTTTACTCGCTCTAGGACGGATTGCGTCACGGAATCTCAGCATCCTCTTAGCCGGACCAGGAAGGCTACCTTCAATAATTACGTAATCATTAGATACTTCACCATAATGTAAGAAACCACCTTCTGGTGTAATATCTGATTCTTCTGGCTGAGAGATTCTTAAAACTCTCTTGTTTAACTCAGTTCTCTGATGATAACCGGTTTGACCAGCCTGTCGAATTGTTTTCCTTACATAACCTGTACCGAAATCTCCCATGTTACCACCTTGTCTACGGCGCTTACTGTTTTTGTGACTTAGTAACTTAATTCCCCATCTTTTGATTGATCCTTGCCAACCCTTTCCTTTAGTGACTCCGATAACATCGATTTCTGTACCTATATCATATACATCTGAAACAGAGATTAAACCACCTAGACGTTCTTTTGCCCACATTAATTTTTCAGTATTATCTCCTCCTACGAGACCTACTTCCATTATTTCAGGAGTTTTACTATTAATGCTCTTAACCATAGCAGGTTGTGTTGCAACGATTAGTCTGACATCACATAAGTCTGCGTGAAGTAAAGCTTCGAAAGCACCTTCCGTAGATCCCTTATTGTGGGGTGGAATTCGTCCAGCACGCTTTACTGGCTTGCGCCCTTCTTCTTCATCGCGCTCACCACGTGACTGATTTGCAAATCTTGGCATTAGGCCTTGAGGGCCACCTTCTGATACATTAGTCCAGAACTCACCAGAAGTTTGCATACCATACGGAGTCATTTTGTAACCCCTTACTGCTAGTACACTCATTGGTGGTGCTTCTACTACTGTAACTGCTTTCCTAACTTCTTGGCCAGCGGATGTGGAATATGGATTATTATCTCTTATGAGTACATGAGTCATTCCGGCTTTCCAGCCTGCGAATCCTTGTACTCTAATCTCTGATGATTCAGTTTCAGGCCATGATGTGATACGACCAAACGGTCGAATAGCCCTTTTTCTAGGGCTAAAGCCCATGCTACCACGGCGGGGTTTACTACGGTCTGCCATTTTTGCGTCCTCCTTTTTTTTTAACCAACATTAAGCCGCAGTGCGGCTTTGTGCCGGGCCCTTAACGCTATGGAGACACCGTGACATCGAACCAAAAGCGCGATTGTGCTTTTGGTGTGCGGGTTGCTTCTGCATTGCCCTATGATGTCTGGTATCTCACGTCTTGAGCGGCCTTGCGACCTACCATCCCTTTATGAAAGAATCGGGAAGGATACATTCAGCCCACATCGACATTAATGAAAAAGGCTGACAGTGTAACTATTTTGAACCCTGCCCTTGAGGTTGCTAATCTATGCGCCACGCAGTTCAGCACACAGGACTCATTGGAGGAGTAGTGGAAGCAAGAGCATATCAATTAGAGGCGGTGGATGAAGCACTCGCTGGATCTATGCTTTTAGTACTTCCAACTGCAGCTGGTAAAACAGCAGTTGCATGGATGGTAATCGCAGAAGTATTGCGAAAAACACAAGGTTTCGTACTTTTTATAGCACCGACTAATCCATTAGTAGATCAGCATATAAAAAATCTAAAGTTAGTAATAAAAAATATTGAAGAAATGAATCTAATCTCCATGACTGGTAGTACAACACCTGAAAAAAGAAAAAAGTTATGGATGTCGGCAAGAATTATTGTCGCTACACCACAAGTAGTCCGTAATGATGTGTTAAAAGGAACTTTAAGCTTGAAAAAATGCTCACTCCTAGTAGTAGATGAGGCACACCACTCCACTGGAAAGCATGCAATGGCTCAAACTGCAGAACTTTATAATTCAGAATGCACTAAGCCACTAATACTGGGAATGACTGCGAGTCCTGGTTCAAAAACAGAACTCGTCGGAGAAATTTGTGAAAGACTAAAAATTCAAAGAATACATATGAAGACCTCAAAAGAACCCATGCTAGCAAAATATCTTGCAGGATTAGAAATACAAGAAATTGTAGTTAATGTACCTGAAAAAATAAGAGAGTTAGTAAATCCCCTGGAACTATGGATAAACGGTATTGTTGATAGAGAAAGAAGAACAGGGAGATATGTACGCCCAGGAAACCCCTCATTCGGTGGACTAAGTGAAGCGATGTCTAGAGCTCAACATGCGATTTTATTAGGGGATAAAACTGCATATTCATCAGTATCTCAGATTGCAACAGCAATGACATTGAATCATCTAATCAATAATTTATTGACACAAGGGATTGCAGCGGCAAGAGAATTTCTAGAAAATTCATCTGAAATAACAAATAATACGAGTAAATCAGTGCAAAATTTCCATAAAGATTTGCGAATAATTGAATTAAAACAGAACTTAAATGATATGGACGAAATACATACTAAAGTTGGAACTGTAAGGAGATTAATACGGCAGCGACTTAGGAGAGACCCACAAAGTAAAGTGATTGTCTTCGCATCATTCAGGAATACTGTTGAATCATTAGATCACGCGTTAAATGACCTTAAAGGCGTTAAATCAGTACAAGTCATAGGTCAATCAGATCGTTCAGGAAAAAAAGGATTGAAACCAAAACAGCAAATTGAAGTTCTAAATAAATTCAGAGAAGGAGAGTATAACGTCCTAGTAGCGACTTCTGTAGCAGAAGAAGGATTAGACATACCCAGTGCAGATTTAGTAATATTCTATGAACCCGTAGGTAGCGAAATAAGAACTATACAGAGAAGAGGAAGGACTGGCAGACATCGAGAGGGAGAAGTTATGGTTCTTGTGGCAGAAGGAACCCGGGACGAGAATGCAAAAATATCTGCAGAAAAAAAAGAAAAAAACATGCAGCGTGCTGTACAAAGAATACGTAGAAAATTACCGAGGAAAGTACATGAAGATTTATCTAATCTAAATAATTTCTCAGTCAGGAACGATGTTGAAGAAATCACTGCATCGGACTTCATAAAAAATATTAGAAAGGAAAATAGGCCTGAAATGACGGAAATAGACAATAATGAACTACCGTCAATTAATAATAAAACAAAACCACTGGATCCAAGTAATTATAGGCCAAAAGGACAAACTGGATTAGACGAATTTAGAAAAAGTTGAATAATTAATTACCGATTACTAAAACTCTAGTCCTTAATTGAGCATATCGTGTATTATAGTGCCCCAATGCAAAACATAAAATTTCACAAAGATGCACTACCGGTATATCCGTCTTAAGGCCGGTTCTCTGTGATGCTTTGCCCTGATAAATATCCATTATTGAATGTGACAAATTACATGCGCTAACTATCATTTGAGCGCCCTCTGATTTTGCATCATTAAGAACGGATGCTGCTAACTTTAGAACCGTAGGTTCTTCAGATAGTAGGCTTGGAGCGCCTACACTCTGTGTACGAGATTCCCAGGCCACAGGATGACCACCTAAGGTCTGCATTAATTGTTCCATATAGTTGGGGTCATACACATCGTCGTCTCCACAGAAACCATCCTGTTGAATATTTGGTCCATAATAAGAAGCCACTCTAAAATCAATAGGATTTACAACCATTGATTCAACTTTATCTAGACCTATTTCATCTACAATAACATGCAATAAATGAGTAACAGAAGTATCTCCAGTAAACTCGAGTCCACAAGTTTTCAATAATATTGCATTAGTCTCTGCTAATAATATTGGGTCGGACTTTAACAAAAATAAATCTTCAGAAAGATTACCTGCAGTAGATGCACATGGAGTAAGAATATCTAGACCGAGCGCCTCAGCCTGAGCGAATATACGCGCATTCAAAGTCAACTGAAGTCTTTGATTAACTTGACGAATAATTCCTGCACCACAACTTGTGGCACCATCTAAGAAAGTTAATTTGATCCCTAATGATTTAACCAAAGGAACCATAGAATCTGCTACTTCAGGCGAACCTGAGTGAGCAATATTACCAGGGTGATAAGCATATTTCATCACCATCAGAATCGACCATCCAGTTCATTGTATATTGCAACTACTTCATGATGATTTTTTACTGACGAATTGAATTGCCTTGGCATCTTTCCAAGACCTGCTGGTGGTGCGACTAAAGCTAACATATCATTAATCATATTACCGCCCGTTCTTGTGAAACCAAGTACCATCCTAGCAGTCACACCGGTGAATAAATTACCAAATAATCCGATAGGGCCTAAAACCTGCCTATACAACACTGTATCATTAACACGACCACTGCTCTTTACAGTAAAAGTATACCACCAAGCATGTTTACCATGACGTCCTGTAAATCCATCTCTTGCTAAAGTAGAAGTTTTACAATCTAACAATGAATCATGTATAACTGAACCTTTACCTTGCCTCCTAATTGTTGCAAGATCGGTTTCTGCTTTAATTCCAGAGCTTGAGTCAAGGAGATTTTCTATTTCGATTTTCTTAACTGGAGCAGTTCGAGGATCATTTCTTCTGGCCCATAACTGAGAAATTATTGCAGGACCGTAGTAAGAATCGGAGTGAGATGTTGCGTCAGATGATGCATGAATTATTGGATAACTATGAATATCCATCATAGAATGCAATTTAGATGCTACAAGAGGCGACATTGCTCCCAAAGCTCCTTGGGGAGTACTCAAACCTTGACGAGTAGCAGAAATCATCCATGGTTTGCTGGATTCACGTTTTGATTCTAATTCCCAATGATCAACAGCAAGATCTCTAATGACTTCAAAACCACTCAAAGGTTCAAGACGGAGTCTAATACTACCATTTCTAATTGGTGCAGATGAATCAAGCCGCATATTACCAGGCAGGACGTATCTACCATTAATTGAAATTGCAGTAGTTGGGTCATCAACGGTGCCATCTCGGAAGGTTAGACTACCATCTTGTGTAGATTTAAGTGTTCTAAGTACATCTAATATTGACATATGCCCCGGAAGTGCACAAATCCAAGTATCTTTGCCAGTCGTTGAGTTATTAGGGTCATATCTGAATACACTAATCTCTGCATGTATAGGTTCAGATTTAAGATTAGGAACTATGAATCCATCTTCTCCAGAAGCACCAGATGAATCTGAAGCCATCGATTCCATGATTGCTTGAACCATTTCTTCATGGAAAACCCCCTCACCATCAACAGCAGCCATAGATGCGAGAGCGTTATCAGCCCAATCTTGAGAAATTTGATCATAATCCACATCACAATCTACACGATCAACTAACCTCGTAGCACCTAGTTCTTCGAATTTTTCATCCCATTCTTTACCAGATTCACAAAATAATTCATATGAAGTATCTCCTAATGCTAATACTGAGAAATTAACTCCATCAAGCAGTCCTGGCGATGCTGAAGATGCCTTAATCCAAAGTTCCTCTGCATTATCTGGTTGTTCACCTTCACCCCATGTTGAACATAAAATCAAAACCCTCTTTTTACCAGATAATGACGATAGATCAAAACCATCCATATCTGCAATATCAGCCTCAAGCCCATAGGCTGAAGCTTGCTTAGCAAATTTAGCAGCTAATGCTTCAGCATTGCCTGATTGAGAACCAAAGAGGATGAGTAATGAACGGTCACCATCAGTTGATATTTCAACAGATGTTGATTCAATATCGTCATTTGATACCTCTTTGGATGATGAATCTGAAGCATTGGCTTTAACCTGCTCAACCTGATTCTGTTGGAAAACACCTGAATCATCAACAGCACCCATAAGTGCAAGTGTTTCATCCATCCATGATTTAGCAAGGTCTTCATAATCAACATCACAATCTACGCGTTTATTTAATCGATTACCGCCTTTACTCTCCAGCCACGTATCCCACTCTTTGCCTGACTCACAAAATAACTCATATGATGTATCACCTAAAGCTAGAACTGAGAAATTAACTCCTGACATAGATGGCGAATCTTCAGCAGTTGCGGAAATCCATAAATCTTCAGCATTATCTGGTTGTTCGCCTTCGCCCCAAGTACTACAGCAAATCATTATTCTTTTTTGAACAGATAAATCGCTAATTTTAATCTCATCCATCCCTTTAACAGTAGCATCTAATCCATACTTAGATGCTGCTTTTCCAATCTTAGAAGCCACATCTTCAGCATTACCAGACTGTGAACCAAATAGTACCAAAAGAGAACGGTTATCAGACATCGGAACACCAATACCCTTGTGGGCAATCCTTTCGAACTATCGACGATTATTGAATGTAGCGTGTAGAAGAAGTGAAATCTGAACTATGATAATGTAAATTTACATTCCCATTCCGTCGAAATCGCCGCCATCCATAGGGCTCGAAGCACGACTAGAGATTACATCATCTATTCTCAAAATCATAACTGCTGTTTCAGTTGCAGACTGCACCGCTTGATCAACTACTCTGCTAGGTTCGAAAACCTTGCCAGCAGCCATATCTGCGACACCACCCTCATATACGTTTACTCCGTAGTTTGATTTCCCTTCTGAATGTGCTTTACGTAAGTCAATTATTGTATTAACTGGATCTAAACCTGCATTTTCAGCTAGAGTCCTTGGAATAACTTCCAGTGCCCCTGAAAATGCCTCGATAGCCATCTGTTCGCGTCCGCCAATTCCTTCAGCATAAGATCTCAAGTCTCTACTAATAGCTGCTAGGACTGACCCACCACCAGTTAATACCGCACCATCCTCGTAAGCTACTGCTACAACACCAATAGCATCATCGAATGCTCTATTTATTTCATCAATGACATGTTCAGTGCCTCCTCTAAGGAGGACTGATACGCTCTTAGCATCCTTACACCCAGTAATGAATATCATATCTGACTCGCCGATTTTACGTTCATCGACCTTAGCAGCGAAACCTAAATCATCTGAAGATAAATCATCTACATTAGTGATTATGTTCCCTCCAGTAGCTTTGGATAATGCTTCCATATCGCTTTTCTTCGCTCTTCTGATCGCTAACAAACCTGCCTTAGACATATAATGTTGAGCTAAATCATCAATACCTTTCTGGCAGATAACTACTGTTGCACCAGAAGCTTGTATTTTTTCAACAAGTGATTTGAGATATGATTCTTCTTCATCGAGAAACTGGGATAACATATTTGGATCAGTGATTTGTATTTTAGCATCAACCTCTGTTTTCTTAACTTCTATTGCTGAATTAATAAGAGCGATCTTTGCCTCATTAATTACTTTAGGCATTCCTGAATGAACTCTTTCTTTGTCAAGGATAATACCATCGACTAATGTGCTGCTACCTATCGATCCCCCTTGTTTCTTTTCTACTTTAACATCATCAAGGTCGACTACTACTTCTCCATCGACTTCTTGAGCAACTGAAAGTACTGCTCTTACACAGATATCTGCCAGAAATTCCTTAACTGCTCCCGCACTTTTCCCTGTCAATGCAGTTTTAGCAACTTCGGTTAGCATTCCTTCATCAACATCCATAGAGTGCTTTTCAATTAATTCAGCCGCTTTTTTGGCAGCAAGCCTGAATCCTTCACAAATAACTGTAGGATGGACATTCTGATCAATTAAATCTTCACTTCTTTTCAATAACTCACCAGCAATTACGACAGCACTAGTTGTACCATCATAGCAATGCTGCTCTTGTGTCTTAGCGACCTCAATTATCATTTTAGCTGCAGGATTAGTAATATCCATTTGCTTTAGAATTGTAGCGCCATCATTAGTTATGACTACATCTCCCATCCCATCTACTAACATTTTATCCATGCCTTTAGGTCCAAGAGTTGAACGAACTGAATCAGCTACTGCCTTGGCAGCAGCTATGTTGTTACTCTGAGCAGAACGTCCGCTCGTCCTTTCAGTGCCTTCTTTTAGGATAAAAATTGGTTGTTGTCCATTGTACATTGGAAATAAGCCTCCTGTATTAGGATTTGGCCGACCTAAGGGGGCCTCATAAGGCCTCGCACAGAAGGAAAAATCGTAAAGAGTGAAAATCAATCTTGATTCTGCTGATTAATCCATTGTTGCCCATAGTGAATCCATTGTTCAGTAGTCCATCCCTCAGGGAGACCATTTTCAGGTATAGGAGGCACTCCTGCCGGTAGTTCAATTTCCTCTACTACATCTTCAATTGCATCCAACTTAGTAGACGGCATCGGAGGTGGAGGTTGTTCAAATATATCCTTAGAACCACCATACATTGAATTTGCAATCTTATCAGCAGAAGGTAATTCAGGAGCAATAGGTGGAGTATCTAGATTAAATCCACCTGATTGAGTATACTCATAATCATCGAATGAGGATATCTCTTCCAATGGTGATTGAGCACTACGAACTATTCTTAAAGTGGCTACTAGCACTCCTATTAATAAAATAATACCAATTAAGAAGAATATCAAGTTGCCAGCTAAACCGGCTATTACACCCGCGTCAGGACCTTCTTTAACTGGATTGATTTTATACATATTTATTGATGCACTCTGAGACACCTTATCGATATCTCCATCAACATTTAGGAACAAATTGAAATCTACAGTATTATTATTAAGATTCTTCAAGTTATTCTCAGTGACAGTTAGATAAATTGTAATCTCTCTGGTTGCTTGTGCTTCAAGTACGAAGTTTTGATCACTTGTGTCCACCCTTGCATCAATTATATAATTAAAAATTTGAGAATCTCGATTAATGTCAGCCCTAAGCAATTGAGCATCGGTAGGATGCTGATTTGTAACTGTGAAAACAACTTCTATATCATTTCCTTTTTCACGAATCTCTAGCGGCATAGGAGGATATAACGTAATCCAACCCTGAGAACCAACTTGAAAATCAGCGTCCCCTGTTCCAAAGACAGGAGTGCCAGCATTTTGTGAAAGAACACTTGTAGCAGTCAAAGAAATAGTTCTATCACCGAAAGTATTGGAACCAAAAGAGTATCGAACAGTTAGATTATGAGAATCCCCCGGTAGGATAAAGGGTGTTTTACCATCATTTAACCCCACTACTGAGGCAGATACATCGCTAAAATGATCAAATGAAATTTCAAAGGAATCAGGGACATTTCCTTGATTCCATATTCGCCAATTAACAGTACGTGCATCATCCCCACCTCGGAATACCTCATCTAACATATCTAAGTCATCAACTAACACTAAATTTGTTTGAGGGACTGTAAGTAAAATTTGAGTTGATTTTTGATACTGCGAATTCGTTATACTTGTAGCTGTAATTATTATAGAATACGTTTCGTTAACTATACCATATGGCATAGGAAGCAAAAGAGTAACAGTGCTATCCCCTCCAAATGGATCAATATCAAATGTTTGTTCAGTATTCATTTCAAGACCAAGTTTCCAATCTGATTGAATATCTAAGCTAAATGATTCAGGAGAGTTACCATTATTGATTAGTCTTATTTCGATTAATCTCAATGAATTATCAGATGGTGCAACAAGGTTGGTAACCTCTGGTTCCATAACTAAATCAGAATAAATTGGAACTACTATGTTAACCTGCCATTCTGCAAGATATTGCGCAGGAGACATACCAGATGCAAGTAATGTAACGGGGTAGGTTCCTGGTGATACTTGAGGAGGAACTGTGATAACAGCATCAATAAGCACATCATCAGTCAATTGTAATTCAAGATTAGAGACTTCTAAACCATTATACATCCATTTAATCTCAGCATTATCAATCCAATCAATATTAGGGAAAGATGCACCAAAATTCCATGTAGCAATTTGATTACCAGTATTTTTCAAAGTCATAGGTATAACACCTGATGCACCAGGTTCTAGTGTAGCAGCAGGATTTTGTAATGTCGCTTGCTTTAGTTTACAAGAATAAGCAGGCATAACCGAAACTGGAAGACGAAGATAGTCTTTACTTAAATTCGTAACACCATCATTCACCCAAACATCCCAAAATAGATCTTGAACACCTGAACCATCAGGTACCGTTAGATTGAACCAAGTATCCATAGATCCAAGAGCAGGGATTACCTTACTAACTACATAATTATCGTGATCAACAGGATTGTTAGAATCTATTCTCAAAGGAAAATCATACATCCAAGATTTATTAGTTACTTCAGTATAGAGTCTTAAAGTAATATCAATATATCCATTATTCCTTATTTTACAATATAGTGATGGAGGATTAGGATCTGACGGAACTACAAGATATGAATTAGGAAGAGGATCATCACAATCAAAATCTAAAGTATATTCAGGAACTTTTTCGATTGCAAACAATATGAATGAATCTAACTGTATTCCCGAACTAGAATATGAACTATTGGAGTCAAATCTGAATGCAACTGTATATTCACCTGATGAGTGCACATCAGTCATATTCCATACTAGTTGACTCCACTCTCCATCAGTCGAAAGTTGTTGAGATGAATAATCGAAAAATTCACTAGTGACGCCAGAATTTGCTTCTAATCTAATTTGGTCACCAGCACCCATCTCACCCCAAGCATTTGTAACTAATTGGATAGTTAAAAAATCAAAACCTTTCAATCGAATTTTACAGAAATTATTACCGTAATTAGCACTAACTGCAGAATCAAGAGTACCTAGACCTAATCCATGACCTGGCTCATTACAATTATCGAAGGGAGTAAACCAGCCCCACCACAAGTTATCATGCCTATTACTAGCGTAAGTGGCACCTGGACGAGATACACGCCAATGATTATCACCATCTACACTCGAAGAATTTTCCATCCTCCAATGTCCGTAACTATCTGGATCACTAGATAATTGGCCAGATGAATCATAACCGGCACCAACCCAAGTTGGGACATTGGCTTGTAATTGATTGGTACAATCGATGACATTATCCCCATCCACATCACCACAAAAACCATTCTCCATAGGGTCATTCCACATTGCTACAGGAACATAACGATTTAATTCATTATTAGATTCAGTATCGTCTGCAAGTCCACCATCAATTATACCTCTAAGTAAAATCCCACCGACTAGATATCCATTCTCATCTAAGGCACTGTGTGCTGAACTTGGAGTCCAAACAAAACTAGCTTTCAAAGATTGGAAACCAGATAGAAGCATACTAACATTATATTCTGCAATAATAAATCCAATAGGATGCCAAATTTGTAAATATCCTTCAGCTGTAGCCGGTTGACCTGATGAACCCGCTTGAGTAAAAGTCACATTGATTTGAATGGTCTCATCTCGCATAACATACTCCATTATTGAGCCATCTGGCTGAGTCCATTGATTGGCATCTCTAGTCTGGTTACCTATCTCAATTGAGGTCACTTCAAAATCTATCAGAGATTTAGTACCCACGTCACTTTCAATGCCCCTTTCATCTAACTCTGAATTCAGAGCTAGAGGAGATAAACTCATCATAACCAAAATTGATAATACAAAGAAAGGTGATAGCATACGCATGATTAACAAAACTATTCGGCATCTAATCTGTCTAAGAATGTTGGGGGAAGAAGTTCGTATGATGATAGTTATCTACAAAATAAATGGAATTAGTGATAACATCATAAAATCAACACATGCTTATCATTATCCAATGAAGAACTTATGCCCTAATTGGAACTCGTGCGTTATATGGAAGGTAGGGCCAATCTATCACATAGACTTGGTTTAGCGCTCATATTGTTTGTACAAATTACTATTATACCAATTATCGGTTTTTCATTGACTTACTTGATAGATATAGATCGAGAAAATTTCAGTATAGCAATAAGAACAGAACTATTCTATTGGATTTTAATATCTGGACTAACATACGGAATAATTTGTTTAGCTCTTGCCCTAATAATAGGTGGATATCGCCCTACGATGATAGTTGAACGAGGTGGATGGTTGCCAACTTTGGGTTTGAGTCAAAGAAAATATGACCCGGAACTTATCGATAGAGCGAAAATGGCAGCCTATTCAAGCCCATACGGAAAAATGAGTAGGCTAGTAGCGAATAGAATAAAAAAAGACCAATCAGAGTTATTTGCAGTCCATGGAGGGCTTCAATTACTTGCAGTACCATCACAAGTACTCTTAATTTCAATACCTCTAATAATCATGGAAGGAATCCCTGAAGATTTTATTCGAAAAGATAGTGCATTAAAATTAGGGATGATAGGTTACATCATTGGTTTATGGGTCTCATTTAGAGTGCAACCTATTATCTCTTCACGACTAGTAGAATTTGCAGCAATGTTCAGAAAAGTTCTATGGAGAATAACAAAAATATCTTGGATTTTACCTGTGATAATACTATGGGGATGTGCTAGGTTGATTCTTCAATTCTCACTGTCGACACTAGGGATAGATATTACACAGTGGCATGATGTTCAACTCGAAGGAGTTATCTTAAATTTCGTAGCTCCAGAAGCTCAAATACCTGAAACTGCAATTCTAGATTTCTTAGTAGCCATCTCAGTTCTACCTATGGCTGCATTCACAACGATAAGTGTCCTGGGTGGATCTAATGGCCTTTCCCCATGGATGAAGAATAAAGAAGATGAGTTAGAAAATTTAGCGCAACAAAGTCTTCCAGAACCTACTTTAGAAAGCACAAGTAATTCCGAAGATAATGGAAATGAGTATCAAATCAATGAAGAATCAGATACAAATGTGGAAGACATAAATGAAGAACGTATGATAGATGTTCCATTCGACTTATTCGATTGAGTCCGAAATCGGTATTAATGATTCAATAACTCTGTTTAATAGTATCCAACCACTAGATAAGCACATTGCAAATGGTACGGAACTTGGCCCAAAGCTGAAAAGAATTATGCAAGTAAGAATGAAAACAAATATCGTTGGAATAAATGAATCTTTCAAACTATACCATGAAATTAAAAGAGTTAAGAAACCTATGGCCCAATAACCAGGAAGGAATATCTCAGAGCTATCGTCGCCCATATCTGTAACTGATAAAAATAAAGTTTGCCGCATAATAATCAATCTCTAAACTAACTTGGAAAGTACTTCTTCTACTCTGTCCATGCCCTTAGAGATATCTTCTTGCCCAATAGTATATGCGAATCTAAGATGTCCCTCACCAGCTGCGCCAAATGCAGTGCCAGGTGAACATAGCACACCTCCTTCAAGCATCTTCAGTGCTAATTCTTTACTATTATAACCAGGGATGTCAAATTTAGGGAATACATAAAATGCACCAGTGGGAACATTGCAAGAAACTCTTGGCATAGCATTCAATCTCTCACAGATTAAGTCTCTTCGATTCTTGAATTCTGCGCACATCATAGCAGGATAATCACTGGCTTTTTCTAAAGCCTCTAGGACTGCATATTGCATTGCATCATTACTACAAGCAGTAACATAATATTGCATTTTTGTTAATTGAATCATAGCTTCAGGGTCTGGAGAAAGGCATATATCCAATTCTCAACCAGTCATAGCGAATGTTTTGGAAAAAGAATTAATCATTATTACTTTATCATATCCTGCACCCAAGAATGAAACATGCTCAGCATCATAAACAATTTTATCATATACCTCATCAGTGATAAGCCAGAGGTCGTTTTCTTTAGCGAAATTTACTAACTCATCTCTTTGAGATTCGGTGACATTACCACCTGTAGGATTACTAGGGAAATTGTATAAAATAGCGATAGTATTTTCATTGACTCGTGATTTTAGATCATCTAATTGGGGAACAAAACCATTCTCGAAATAGCAAGGATACATATTAGGTTCACCTGCACATAAAACAACATCTGTAGGATATAGAGGAAAGTATGGTTCGGGAAGTAGAACGTTATCTCCAGGATTCACTAGTGCGAGGAATATATCCAGTAAAGCATTAGTCCCACTCATCGTTATACAAACATTCGATTGATCAAGATTAGAATCTCTATGATGCCATGATTCCGCTACTTTTTGCCTCAACTCAGGCAGACCTGCAGTAGTAGTATATTTGTTCCTGCCTTCCTCCATCGCTCTAGAAAATGCCTTGATTGCAATAGGAGGTGGTTGGAAATCAGGCTCACCTAATCCAAATTGAATTGTATCATCTCCAGCAAGGTCAAACATACGTCTAACACCTGTCGGTTGAATACTATTTGCTCTGTCTGAGAAGCGCACCACGGCCTCCGGACACCTACACAGTGATATGAAAGGAATGTATCGTGAACTACAATTAATCAATTATTTCTGCATCAATTACATCATCAGTATTCGAATTTGTAAATTTACTAATAAGAGATGAAATTTGGCTATCATCACGATACCTTAGAAGTAAAAGTGCAGACAACCAGATCACACCTACAACAGCAACTAAAATATATACAAAAGAAGGCATAGAATATGAAGATGAAATGCTACTTTCTCCTTCAACTTGAACTACAACAGGAAGAGATTGACCTGTTGATGAAAAAGCAGTCACTTCTAGCGTATGAATACCTTTAGACAGCTTTTCAGAATCAATGTTCACGTACCAATCAAAAGGCGTTAATGAACCCACAGGAATTTCTAACTCTGAAGAATTGAATGTCACATCATACCACGTCCCACCATCAATTCTAAATTTGACAGAGTCGACTGAACCAGATTGACTCCAAGAATGCCCCTTTAGTTGAATAGAATCATTTCCACTTTGGCTCAATAAATGATTCTGAATAGAAGGATCTATTAATTCAGTGGCACCATTATCTTTGAGATACATAGCAAGTTTTGTTGCTGAATAGGCATCTATCATCCCATATCCAAAATCGCGATTCCAGTAAGGATCTACATCTGGGAAACTAGGTTCACCACGTCTTTCGGCTGTTTGTTTTAGAATTTCCTTCAATTGCAATGGCGTTAAATTTTCATTCGATTCCCAAACAAGAGCTATCACTCCCGATACAGAAGGTGTAGCGTAGGAAGTTCCAGAACCTCTACCAGTATACGTATTACTTGATGCATCATCGATTAAATTTGAACAACTGCCACTAGTCACACACCCTTCTGCCTGAATGATATTAGATCCTGGTGCACTTATTTCAGGCTTCAATTCATTGAGAGGATTGCCATCACCGTTATCTTTTCGAGGTCCGCGAGAAGAATATCCTGCAATAGTATCGTCATCTCGAGTCACTGTATTTAGATCATCAGTCGCCCCAACTGTCACCGATAAATCTGATGAACCCATTCCTGAAAGCCCATCATTATCTGGACCATCATTACCTGCTGCTACTGAAACAATAATACCAGCATTCATTGCTTCATCTAAGATCCTACTATGCATATCTGAACCATCAGAACCGCCTGTTTCATGACTTGTGATTCCCCATGATAAAGAAATAATATCAATACCATAATACTCCTCTGATACACCAGGCCAAGCATCATCATGATGGTCAATGACCCATTGCAAACCATTCATAGCTGACTCATAAAATTCTTGTTCAAGAAGATAATTTTCAAATGGACCCGCACCGACATCTGTTCCAATCCTTATATCAATTAAAGTTGCATTCGGAGCAGCCCCGTAGTACTCGGATTGGGAACCATCCGCTTCTACTCCAGTTGCACTAGCCATCCCCATACATGCAGTACCGTGTTGATTACCATCATCCGGATCAAAAGAGCCATCCTCTTCCCTTAACGGGTTAGAAAGAAGACAAGTTGGGTCAGTATGGACATAACAAACAGCATCATAGCCTGCAATAAATTTCTCACTAAGCCCTGGGTGTTCATTATCTACACCAGTATCTACAAGAGCGATATTCATCCCTCTTCCACTGACACCAAGGTCCCAAGCACCCACAGGATAATCAGAAGAATTACGAGCTTTCACAGCAGGTGTTTGAATATCACCATAAAATACTACTGAACCATATCGCTCTACCATCACTACACCATCTAGTTTGGAGATCTCCTCTATCAAGTTACTTTGAATACCTCCTAACAGAAGTGCATCAACAACAGGGAGTTCTAAATTCACATTAATACCTAACAGAGAAAGTGCAGTAATATCGGAATCAATAACAGTTCTTGAATAAGATACACCTACATTAACAACTCCAACTTCTGACTGAAGGGAATCATGTATACTATTTCTATCAGAATCCATCATAGTCGTTTGCCACCAGGGAACAAATATATCCCAAGAAATAGATTCTTGAAGCGGAGGCTCAGTGGATTGATTAAGAGAAATTATTTGCAAATCATTAGAAAAAGGGTCTTCTGAACCTCCATCAGCGAGACTGCCAGCTAATGGTGCAGTGAGTAAAAATACAGCGAAAATTGTGACTACTCGGCGATTCATCATACATGGGCAAGTGTATTTTATGCTTCAACCCTACCCCTAAAAGTTCCCTAAAAATTAAAACAAATAGAGTTGAAATTAGATTAATGTGGTGGGGGCACTGGGATTTGAACCCAGATCAGCGGGTATCTTCCGCTTAGCGTGCACTTGGTAATTGCACGCTTTCGAGTTGCGACGGGTCAGTGCTCCAATTGGTCATCAATACTATCAGATCACTTATTCGTCGTCATTCCCGTGCAATTGGAGCCCGCTGTACTACCAAGTTATACTATACCCCCAAGGGTAATCATGTCGAGAGACACTACTCTTATGATGCTCTCGGTGTGAAGAATTCTAAAACCTCATCATAATTGGTCCTACAATTATACTGATTGATACCCAAATCCCAAGTATTATGCAAGCTAAACCCCAAGCACGTGGCCTGAGACCTACACTAAGTGAACCCATAATTCGAGATATATCACCAGGAAGTGAAATGGCAGCCCTAGAGATCACCACGATTATTCCTGCCATTAAAGCATATCCAATAAAGAAAATTATACAAATTATTATTAACATAACATCAATTATATTCCCATCTCTTAATATTCCGAAGATTCCTGATCTTGCAACCGATCCAATTGCTTGAGGTATTGCACTGGGTACCCTAAGCCAGAATAACCAAGCAACCCATAATCCTAGATGGACATCATCAAGGAAATTTGTTTCTTTCCGCCAATTACGGTAATCCTCAGGCAATCTAGAATAAATATACTTACCAATAATCTCGATTTCTTTGACACCTCCTCTAAGAAGCATGGAAAACCCATGATAAACTAATAATAAACTTAATAATAATTCAATATATATCCAATAAGAGCCTAGTCCGAATGATGCCATTAATGAAACTGGAAGTGCCCATATAGAAAATCCAACACTCGCAGCATATACAGTCAGAGCAACCCCTGCACCGGGTATAAGTGGGGATTCGGGAAGCTTGTACTTCCCTCTAGGCATTGCTAAAATTAATACCGGCAAAAAGGTAGTAGTGAGAATTAATCCAAAAATATCCAATGGATTTTCTCCTGAACCCAGATAAGATGAATCTACTGCATCTTCAATTGATTGAGAAGACATCGTGCCTGCCTTCCAAGATGAAATAAAACCAGCAGAATCAATCACAAAGACCGCATCTGAGGCCCTGCTTGGAAACGATTTACCAGTAGTTGAATCTTTATTGTCCAAGAGAACTGGCCAACTTCCATTGATTTTGTCAACTAATTCTTCGAGATCTAAACTATTGACGCCTTCACCAGTAGCTATCTGAATAAATGCAACATTATCTCCAATTACTTTCTTAGCTATTTCAAAGTCTACCCTTTGAACCTCAGCATTAGGAGAACTAGGTGTAAATAAGCCAACAACTATAGCATCATAATTT
>Ga0209090_10000985_pt1 | contig 18283 bp, 18 predicted proteins | sample ArcticOcean_MG_C_9_FD_187432 | JGI IMG/M metagenome (GOLD analysis project Ga0209090, IMG submission 187432) | Marine microbial communities from western Arctic Ocean - ArcticOcean_MG_CB2_152 (SPAdes) (version 2) | ecosystem: Environmental > Aquatic > Marine > Oceanic | place: Arctic Ocean... | reverse complement strand
AGGCCATTGTAAGTACCTGATGGAATACCTGCAATTATAACATTGTTTGTTGTACCATGCATACCGTGATTAGGATGTGAAACTGTAACCACACCACTAGAGTTTGTTGTTCTAATAGGATTAGTTTTTAATGTTCTAATAGGTAAAGCGTCATTAGTTAAAGTAACTGTACCTGTAACATTTTCAAATTCTGCTCTTTTGATTTTAAATTTAATATCTTCATTTTGTTCTGCTGTCCATGTAGAACCGTTTTGAGATTTAAACATAACACCAGCATAAGGTTGTTGAGAAATTGTTCTATCTGAACCTATTACTTTTTCACCTAATCTTCCAACATAACAGTTGTAATTATTAGTATTAGCCATTACAACGAAACAGTATTCTGTTTTTTCTTGTAAATAAACTGGTGAGTTAAAAGTAAATGTTGTAGCTGTTGTTGCGTCTGTACTTATGTTTACAGATGACGGATTTAAAGTTAATTCACTAAACGGAACTATTCTTTTTCCTGGGTAACCATTTACTACTTCTCTAATTTGTACTGTTACTGGAATATTGTCGTCTTTTGAACTAAAGAATAAGTCCATTGAAGTTAAGAATACACCACCAACATCATCTATCATAAATGTTTGTGCTAATGGGTCAGTCCAACCAATTGTCATTTCTGTAACACGTGTAGCAGTCGCTATTCTACTAACTGATTCAACAGTGCTTTCTCTAACAACTAATGGTTCTCTTGTAGAAATAATTTGATCTTGTACTGTTTCTAAAATACCTTTTGCGATATAGTCTGCTTCGCCTGAAGTTTCAACTGCCGTACTTAATACGTTTGTTGCTGAACTTGTTAATCTGAATACTCTTTGGCCTGCTCTCCATCTTGGATTAGAATTAACTTTTGGATCAGGAATTGCAAAAGTACCTGAACAAGCACCATTAATATCTGTAACTATATTACCACCTAATGAACCACCATTTGGTGTAACATAACTTGCTATATCAATGTTATCAAAGAAAGGGTAAACTCTCGTTAAAGGTTTTAATCTTGTAGCACTAAATGATAATGTTCTACTTCTTAAAAAAGGAACAAAACCAACACTAACAACTCTGTCACCAATTGAATTTCTTACTACCTGTGGTACTATTGTTGATCTAACACCTGTTCTTGTTGATGTTTGATTACCAGTTTCAGTAATTTCGTGACGTGCATTAATTCTTCTACCTCGTCTAACGTTTCCTAATCTTCTACGGCCAGTTACAGTTGGTGTTCCTGTCCAGAAATCTTGCCATTCATTCCATACTGTACCAATTTCTACACTTTGTAAATTTGGATTACCTAAATTTTGTACTAGAGTATCAAAACCACCTATTGCATTAACAACTAATTCTGGCACTCTTTCTGTTTCTTTCCATTCGTCTGACGGTGGTGTTAACGCAATACTACCTGACCATGTGAATATGTCAAAAGGGTTTACGTTAACAAATTTACTTGCAAAAGGTTGATCAATTAAAGTTGCCTCTGTGTAAGGTAAAGTAATTAAATCTCCTGTTTTTGCATACTTAGCTTCAGTTCTATCTAAAGCAGTAATAGTAGTACCGTCATTGTCGCTTTCAATCAATTGTACGGCATCCTCATTAAACATTGGTCTTAACTCGCCTCTTGCCATGTCCATAGAAACCTTGTAGTCTAAATTCTTTACATCACCTATACTATGACCTGTGAAATTATCTACTATAAATCCATTCTTAAATCTATCAAATCCTTCTGCGTCTTGTACTTGCAAATTTTGTGCTTGTGATTCTAACAAAGATAGTTGAGTATAATATTCTACATTTTCAATTCTGTTCTCTAATCTACCAATGTCTCTCATTGTGTATCTTTTATTGTCAACTCTAGTAATCGTTATATCGTCTGTAGATAAAGTATATGCTGGCACATCTAAAGTGTAAAGGTGCATTGCACTATCAATATCTTTTGGTGCTTGAGGAACTAAAGCACTAGCACCCTCTGCTACCTTAAACTTACCGTTTTTGTCTAAAAAGATTTTATCTATTCTTGGTAAGTAATATTCTAAATCTGAAGTTATATCAGTACCGAACTTAGCAACATCTACAACTGAAGCGCCAGCACCATTATAATACTTATCTTGTTCACCTTTATTGATCGTAGAGTTATCATCAACTCTTGGTCTAAAGTCTAAACAATCTCTTAACTCAAATATGTCTCCTGTTGTATCGGAAGTATGAGAAGGAATATCTGCATAGTCAACAGCACCTGAATAACTATCTACAGTAAATACATCTCCTGAACCGTGAGAGAAGTAATCTACATTAATTTGAATTGAACCTGTTGGTGCTACTGCACCTGTTTTTAAAAATACTCTACCTATATCATAGAAGTTATCTCTTTGTCCATTATCTAAAGTAAATCTATCTGTAATATCAATTTCTCCTGAAGATGAGTAAGTACCAAAACCAGTTGCCATTTTAACAGAGTTTAATTTGTAAACATCGGCTACACTTAATCTCATACCACCTTGTTTATTAATATCTGCTAAACTAATTTGATTTCTTGTATAACCTGTAACTAAAGATTTTGTTTTTTCTTCTACAACTGATCTATTGATTGTTGCTAAGATTTTAATTTTATGTCCTGCAAAATTAGAACCAAAATCTAACGTTAAAGATTTACCTGATGGAGAACCACCTAATGTAAATATTGAATCACCCTCATGGTTTGATCCTGTTAAACTCATAAAGTCTCCTACTGCACCTGTTCCACCTGAACCGGTTGTCATAATTGAGACCGAAAAATCGTTTTCTGTTAGACTTGTAAATGTTTCATTTGTACCTGCTGAAATGGTTGCGTCACCATTTGATCCTAATGTTGTTGCAAAGTGTCTTCTAACTTTAAAGTTTGTATCACTAGCACCTGAATTAGCCGTTGTTTTTAATGTCTTAACATTTTCATAAGGTAACTTAAATACGTTTATGTTTTTATTTGAATCTGTAAGTTTACCTCTATTTCTGTTTGAATTGGATTTAGTTGATACATCTGAACCACCAACAGTAGTTGAGAATACTAAACTAGTATCCGAAATAATTGCTTCAACTATTTTATTAACTGTAGTACCTGCGTTTGTAGTAAATGATAATTTGTCATTAACTCTTAATTCTGTATTAAATTTAGTACCAAAACCAGTAACAGTATTACTACTGTTTGCAATTGATATTGTACCTGTAATTTGTAAACTTTCTCCGTATGTACTATCTAATTTAGTGTCTGCTGTGTATGTTGGAGATCCGTCCATACCAAGTTGTTTAGTAGATGAAAAATCAAACGAAGTAACACCTTTGAAACCTCTAGCGTTTGCTTGAATAGTGGCAGTGTTAGATGAAATAGCACCTGTTATAGTTTCGCCAGGTGTAAATGTTCCTGATACACTAGATAAAACAACAACCGATTGATCTGCTATACCACCACTTGTATATGAACTGAAAGAAGAACCGTTTACATCTAATTCAAAATTTGAAGCAGTTGGATTTTTTACTGTATATGTATTACCATTTAATTGTGTCATACCAACAACGGCAGAAATTGTAACTTGTTGTCCTTCTTTTAAAGTATTAGACGATGTTATTACAACAGGATTAGCTGCTGTTGCGCCTGTTATTGTGTGACTATTGTTTGTTGAAATATTTTCGTATGTACCTGTAGCAGCTGAAGTACTACCTGTAATTTTTTCACCGTTAGTAAACGATTGATTTTTTGCAACGTTGATATGTGTAAACATAACAAGGTCAAATAAGTAGTGTTTGAAAACCGAAGCGTTTGCACTAGAACTAGCAAAGAAACCTGAAGTTGATGAACCTGAAGCATATTCAAATCCTCTAGACTTAGCTCGGCCTATTGAATTTATACTAGAACCTGAACCAGTATTTTCTGTTCCTCTTGCTGATGTTTCTTTATTGTATAAACCAACTTTTTTGAAAGCTGCAACATCACCTGAAACAAATCCAACATCTGGAGAACCATATACATTATTAACATATACAAAGTTACCTATATCAAATCTAGTATTAGAATTATTTTGTGTATCAAATGATCTTGCTTTGTTTACGTCAACAAAACTAGTACCGATAGTTTCTATTTCAAAACCTCTAACATATGCTTTACCTGGCGCTAGACCAGCTGCAATTTTAGTTTCTAATCCACCATTTCCTGATGAATATATTCCTCTGTTAGTACCTGATATTAAATGTTCTCTTAAATCTAAATCAAAGTCTCTTACTGCATAGTCGCCTGATTCATCAAACGTTCTTCTTGCTAATGTATCTTCTAATATAGCATATTCAGTTGTTCTAACTTGGTTTTGTATAAAACCTTTTTTTAATCTTAATAACTCTACGAAACTTGCGTCATCTGTAGCAGTTAAAGATTTTTTAGCTAATGTTAAATCTATTTTAAATCTGTGAGCGCCTGGAGCATTTGTATTTGAAACGCCTTGTGCATTATCATTTAAAGTTGCGTCATCGTTTTGTGTTACAAAACTTTCTGTTACTGTTAAACCTACTCTGTAAGAAGGAGTGTTTGTATACTTGTCTAGTATTAAAACTTGATCGTTTACTTTAATATAAAAACCATTTATGTAATAAACACCTTCTTTAATTGAAGCTGCACTACCAACTGCTGTAGAATCAACTACTGCTGAAACAGTTGTGCCTGTTCCGTCAATTGTAGTTACGGCTGAAATTGTTTCGTTGTCATCAAAGGCAGTTTTAGTATTGTCTGTACCTGAATTTATATATTTTACAAATAATGTGTTAGGGTCAGTTCCATCTGTTGCTACTTGATGTACAACTCTTGCCTGAACACCTGAAGAAGCGCCTGTTAATGTTAAACCTACAAAGTTTGATAGTGTAATACCAACTGAAGCTGAATCTGTAAATGAAGTTAATTTAACTGCGTAATAGTTTAAGTCGTAGCCAATATCACCAGGTATAACCATAGCGCCTTGTTCAAAGACATGGTCTGATAGTCTCTCAATCTGATTCTGTAGAATAGACTGTGACTGTGTTAACTCTCTACCTTGTACAGCAAATGCTGGTCTAAAAAGAACTCTATGAAACTTTTTTGTCTCATTAAAGTCATCGTAGTAAGGTGAAAGATTGAAGTCTGTTGGACTTGGCATAATATCTCCCTTTAAAACTCAATAACTAGTTTAATATTTTCTGTTTGGTCTGTTGCTCTTTGAATAGGTGCTCTGTTTTCTATGTACAATACATCGCCAGAGTCATGATCTATTTCAGAAGCAGAATACCCACTTGAAAATACAACATTGTTAACTGTTGCCGAAACTCCTGTGTCTGGTGTTCCTGTTGCTGAAGACGTTTGACCTGTGATTACGTGAGTACTAGAAATAGCTGTTAAGTTACCATTACTGTCAACGCCAGCGTCATTGTGTCTTGATTGAATGTAGTATAAAATTCTGTTTGTTGCGTCCCATTCTACAACTTTACCAACAGCGCCTGTAGTTGATTGATTTATTTCTTCATCAACTATAAAAGTACCTGGAGTTGGACTAGCTGCTAGTCTTACTGCTTTAGTACCTCTTAAAGTTGTAGTAGTTGCAGCTGAACCTGAAGCTTTTGGATCTCTGATTAAACAAATTTTTCTAAAGTCATTACCAGCGTGGAAATCTCCAGAGTTTGCTGCTTCTGATCCTTCTAAATTTACGTTTAACATTACAAAGAAACCACCTAATTCTTCTACTGAATTAAAACCATGACCGCCTTTTGGAGAAATAATCACGTCTAATTCTGCACCAACTAAACTTGTTGACCCAGCAGTTACTATTTCTGCATTTGAAACTGTACCAAAAGTATAACCTGATCCTACGTTAGTCATAACTACCGAAGTAATAGTACCACCTGATACTATAACATTAGCAGCTGCACTTGATCCGTCACCTTTGATTGTTACTGAATGAGAGCCATCTGCACCACCTGAACCGGCAGATTTAATTTTTATACAATCAATTGATCCGTCTATAGCAGCTGAACTAACAGTTGAGTTAGTTGAAAGTCCCATAAAGTCTGTTGATAAGAAATTTGATTGTTGAGCCGCTGACATAGTAGTCATATATTTCCATTTGTAACCATCAGCAGTTGTTATAACACTAGAACTTGTACCAGTTGGTTCTGTTGTAGAAGCAGTGTTACCATCGTTGTCAATACACTTGTAAACATTTCTGTCTGTAGTTAAAACATAAAAATTAGCGTCATGTAAAGTTGTTGCACCACCATTAGCAGTATTTCTTAAAGATGTACTACCTGTAATATATTCTCCATAGTCGTGTCTGTAAATATCGTATGTTGTTCCAGTTGCCCAATTTCTTCTTGGTACTGCAAAACTAATATCTGAACTTGTAATTTTTTTAGCAGCTAATAGATCATCAAAAGTATTGAACTCTGCAACAACAGTATCACCTGGTATAATTGGTGCTGAGTCTGTTCCTTCGTAATCTGTACGGCCATCACCTCTTGTAGATGTACCGAAAGCTTGTGGTCTTGCTAGACCTAGATAATAAACATTTGGAGAAGCTTCCGTAAAAGATTCGTGAAACTGTTCACTGTTGTTTATTCTGAATTTTGTTGTTATAATCGCTGGCATAATTGTTACTCCTATTTATAATACTTTCCTATGAAGTTGTTCCAATAATTGTTTTTAATGTAGTACCACTAGAATTTTTTACTAATAGACTTGACGTATTAGATAATGATCCCATAGTAATAGAACCACCAGTTATTGCAACTGCATTAGCATTTTGACCAGCCATAGTACCTATAACTCCTAAAGCTATATTTACAAATTGACTACCGTTCCACTGTAAAATGTCACCACTTGTAATACTTGATAAAGTGACATCTGACATTTCAGTTATTTCGTCATTTGCTGTAATATTTGAATCAACGTATTGTTTTGTTGCAATACCTAAATTTTTTGTTGGGTTACCAAATACTGTAACCTCACCTGTGCTATCTCCTTCTAACCAAGTTGTCAAAGTAGAACCATCTGATCCTGCAATTATCATTGATCTAGTTTCACCGGCAGTATTACCACCAGCATTTCCTATAATGACATTACCTGATCCAGTTTCTACAGTTTGACCTGCATTGTAACCTACAAAAGTATTGTGTTGTCCTGAAGATACTCTTAAACCTGCGTTTGCACCTATAACAGTATTTTTTTCTCCTGTTGCGTCTTTACCTGCTGAATGTCCTACGGCTGTACTTTTTCCTGTAGATGTAACTGATTGTAAAGCTGCAAAACCCACGGCAGTATTATCATCTCCTGAAGTAATTGATCTTAAAGATGTTTTACCAACGGCAACGTTTTCTTGTGCTGAACTCAAAGTACCTGTCACCGAGTGACCGATCATTATAGAGTTTGAAAAGTTTGTTCCTTCTTGTTTACCAGTAATTACACCAGCATTTAAATTAGTACCATCTCCGAAAGCAGTATAGATTTCGTTAAAGTTATCGTTGATTAAATCACCACCAGCTCTGATAGTAGAACCTGTGCCATCATTTGGAGTTGAACCGATTGCTATTGTTTGTTTTGTCATTTCTATCTCTATTTATAGTTATATTTATACAGTTGTTTTGTCAAATTTTTTGTTTGTTGAATCATATTTCAAAGTATTACCACTGAACGATTCTTCACCTGGGAACGTAATATCTGTTGGAAAAGCAAAGTTGGTCTTTAACATGAAACCAAAATCATCTTCGTCTGCGTTGGTTCCACTTATCATATTAAATATTGCTGTTGTGCCATCTAAACTTGATCTGGTACCAGTGACTTTTAATTCATTTAATCTATTGAAAGTATTACCAGTTGTACCATTAATACCACCTGATCTGTTACCTGTAACACCATATGCTGTATTTGCAAATCTATTAATTGATTTAAAACTAGGACCACAATATGCAAATCCTTGATTTATAGTCACGCCTGTTCCAACTTTTCTTCTTACTCTTAAATTCAATCTAACACTTATAGGAGCTCTTGTTAACATCACGTCTCTAGAGTTATTTGGATTAGGTTGTTGAGAAAATTCTGATCCTAATGAACCATCGTCAGCTGTTCCTGTTCTTCTACCAAATGAAGTTTGAAATATTAATTTCATTAAGTAGATTAGTGGTTCACCGATTGTACCAGTGTTTATTGCCTCTGCAACTTTAACCCTCAAATTTAATCTGTTTTCAATATCAACTTGTCCTGTAAAATAAAAACCAGAAGTATGCATTGTTTTTTTAAATGCGTCTCTCCATAAATTAATTGAGTTACCTACTTTTAATACATAAGAAAAATCTTGATAGTATAAACTATCTTGTACTTTCATAGTATTTTCTGAAACAAATCCTTTTTCATCAATAAATTTACCATCTGTATCTACAACAGAAACAACAGATACACTTGTTGTTGGTATATCTAATTTATTTAAAGTTGCACTACCACCACTTGCTGATAATGATTCATTTAGTTGAAAAGATCCTGAAACTGTTTTTAGTTTTAATAAATTAGTATTTGTATTCCAACTAGTAACAATACCCGTAGCACCCGATGTACCACCGGTTACAGTAGTATTAGTAGTAAACGAACCTGTCACACTTATTACAAATAAATTTTGTACAAATAATAATGTAGGTGATGGAGATTTTTCATACTCTATACCTAAATTTGATGTTTCTATTCCTAAAATTTTACCTATGTCTGTTCCATAAGATAATACTTTTGCACCTGTACCTCCAGTAGATGTTACTGTAACTGTAGGTAAAGATTTATATCCGTCACCACCACTTATTAAATAAATGTCTGTAATATCTCCTGTGCCTGTGTTAGTTTCTTGTACAAATTTGTCTCCCGAAATATGGTCACCGGAACATGTTTCATCTTCTAATATAATATGTTCAGTAGTATCTCCTGTAATACCACCATTTACAATTGTAACAACACCTGTGGCGCCTGCACCATTTGTATTAGTATTATTGAAACTTAAAGTATCTCCAATTACATATCCTGAACCACCTGCGTCTACAACTGTTTCAGTTACTTTACCTGAACCAACACTGTTGATTTGAAACGAAGCTTGTTGACCGCCACCTGAAACTGTAACTTGATCCTCTGTAGTGTAAAGATTACCATCATTAGTAATTGTTTTATTTCCTGGTACTCCAGTTACTTTTGCAATTATAAAGTAATCGTCTGTATCTGTTGCTGTACCTTGTATATCTTCTCCTACAATAAAAGTACCTATGATACTATCTTTGTTTACAGTCATTTCAGAAACTTCACTGCTACCTATATAAAATTTTGATACATTTTCTATTATTGACGTTGCTTTAGAAGTTTTACCTGTAATTGTTCTTCCTATTAATTTTGATGTATCACCTTGACTAGCAATTATTCTCATTACTGTTTTTGTGTCGTAATTACCGTCTGATACTTTTAATATCTGCTCTCTAGGGTAAAAAGTTTCAGATGTATCGTTGAATAGTATTCTAAAAAATAGTTCGTGCCCTTTTTGAGTGCCTTTTAAAGTATATAACGATTTAATATTTTTAATTAGATTTCTTTTGTCTATTCCTATAGCTAAGCTCTCTGGAATAGTTTTAAAAAACTCATTTCTAAAATTATTTAAGAAATTAGAGATTACTTTGTCAGGATCCTTAAAATTTGTTAATTGTTGAATAGTTTGAACAGGATTAGGTCTGTAACCATTAACAACTGCACTTGCATTTGACAAATTACCTAAAATAGTTTCTCCCACTTCAAATTTGTCTTGTGATGTTATGAATAGTCTATTTGAATCTAAATCTTCAGCTAAAATTGTTGCTGTCGCTTTAGAATTTTGTCCTGTTACAGTTTCATTGTATGTAAACTTACCAAAAGTACTTTCTTCTAATAATATCTTGTCATCTATATCTAATTGAGTATTTTCTGCACCAAGAGAACCGGCGTCTAGTGTTAAATTAGATATTGTGCCTGTTTGATTTTCTAAAGTTATTCCGTCTGTAGTTTGAATTGAAGTTACCTGCAATTCTGCAGCTTCCATAAATTGATAGTATGTTTTTAAAAATTCTACGAATTTAGGGTGATCATCAACTACAAAATTTGGTAATTGAGTTGGTATTAAATTGGATATTTTATTATCAAATTTAGCCATTGTTTAATTAGTAACTTGTTGTTGTTTGATAGCCTACACCAGCTTCTGCTGAGCCACCAATAAATGTATCTTGTTCTACAGTTATATTTGAGTTTGATATGTCTATTTCTATTACTTGATTTCTAACTGGCACTATATCGTTTGAACTAGGCGATACCGTAATCTCAATAACGTTAGATACTACATTTCTAATATTAGATATTGAAGCAACGTTCAAAGAATTGATTGTTACTTGACCTGTTTTGTAATTAACTGTACCTTGTGTTGCATTAGCATAAGTTTTAACACCACTTACTAGATAATATCTTCTAACGTTACCGTTACTATCATCATCTAAAAACATTTCATTATCACTACCTGTAACTTTAAATCCAGTAGATGAAAGTACCGATGTATGACCAGAATGTGGATTATGTATTGCATTTCTAAAGTACATATCGTATCTTGTTGAAGACGCAATAGTAGGTGTAAAATTCTTTCTCATTTTAACTGTTGTGATGTTAGATAGTATGCTTTTATCTACATTGTCTACTAGACCTGTTAATTTAGAAAATCTAAAGACACCATCAAACTTTTGTAAAGTTGAAGTATTGTAATTTGTAACAGCAGTATTGATTTCTGACTTTAATGTATCAAGTGATTTACTTGTACTTTTCTTATCATACTTAGCATTAGTTGTTAACAGAATAGATGTTGTTTCTGGATCAATAATCTCTGGTCTAACTGAAGCAACGTTATAAGGTATTAAAGATTTTATAATAGACGCTTTAGTACTATCAGTTAATGTTGAACCTGAATCAGCCTTGATAGAAATTTTTACTACACCATAAACCGGTGTTTCATCGTCTTCTCCACCCCAAGCACTAATAGATAATGCATTAGGATAAATTGATCTAACTATTGTTTCATAGTCTGTAGCTGTAACTGCTCTGTCTTGTGCTGTGTATTGTAATGGAGCATTAAATCTAATTGACTCTTTAGTTTCAGGTTCTGCACCACCTTGAGCACTTGATTTAGTTGTTATAGTTACGTTTGAAAAACCACCGATAGTAGAACCTAACTCAAATGACTTAGCGTCATTAGCCTCTGTTTTGTTCGTAACGATATATTCTAAAGTAACTATGTTACCATCTTCTAATTTATTACCTATTACGTCATCACCGAAGTAAACTTGAAATCTACCTGTATCTGTTTCTTGTTTGAAGTAAACTTTAGATAAGTGATTTAGGTTTCTTAAACCTGTAGCAACTGAATAAGTATTTACAGTTGAATCTGATATTGAATTTTGTACAGTTACTTTTAAAGTAGATGTATCAGCATTAACATTTGGTATTACAAACTTTTGATCAACATCTGTACTGTCAACTGTATATTTGAAAGTAATTAAAGTACCCTCGTATATATTTACGTTTGAAAATTTGTAAACACCATCTACTGGTGTAATTGTAATATCTTCATTAGTACAAAAATTAAATCCTGTTCCATCTACACTTGTTGTGAAAGTTGTTCCTTTATTCATCAAGATACTTGAACCCGAAGCATTGTTTATTGTTATGTCAATACTTGCTGTTGAAGCTCTAGCTGATGATGGTGTATAACCTAATGCCTTTGCTAATGAAACTATATTTTTTCTTACGTCTGCACTGTCTAGATAAACTTCATTAACTAACATGTTAGCATTGAAGCCAAGATAGTGTGTATTGTATGCTAATGTATCTAAAAGAACGGCAAAGCCTGATCCTTCAAAATTATAGTCTGAAAATTCTGGTTGATTTTGTAAAAATGTTTTTAAATTTGATTTTATGTCATCAAAGTCAAAATCAGATACTATTAATTTGTTACTTGCCATTTTATCTTGTTCTCTCTAAAAAAGTTTCTACTGTTACTGGTTCAGAAACACCTATTACATAAAACATAATTGTTAAGTGATAACTATTTCTGTCTAAATCTGGTCTAGCTAAAATTTGAACTAATTTAATTCTTGGTTCAAAATTATTTAATACTTCGCCAACTTTTCTTTGTAAATTTAGTGCTGTTAGAGGTGTCATTGGTTCAAATAACATTCTTCTTACATCACTACCAATCTCTGGATGAAAAGGTCTTTCAAAGTGAGAAGTATTGATTAAATTTCTAACACTTCTTTTAACGGCCTCTACATCTGTCAATTTATTAACATCACTTGTAACTGTATTACGTCCAAAATTCAAATCTAAATCTGTATAGATTCTATTCTTTCGTTTACTGTTGTTTGTATTACTACTATCAAAGTTTGGCATTACACCATATATTTATACGTTAACCAGCAAAGATATTTGAAGAACCTGAAGTCATTACTCCAGCGTCTGTACTATCATTTACTCTAGCTATTGGACTACCACAGACTGAAACTGTTGAACTGCCTACATTGACTACTGCAACATGAGGAGCGCAAGGTGGTGATGGTGGGAATGGGTGGGAGACCGTCGGGTCACCCACTCTCGCTATTAAGATACTATTTGCCTTAACAGTACTTTGACCAGGCGTATTTAAAGTCGTTGTACCAACACAAATGTGTCCTGTACTCAAACTGTCGCCTTGTCTACTGATTGCTGGCATTATTTTCCCAATTCTTTTGCTGCTTTTGCAGCTGCTCTCTTTTTTTCTATGATTGCCGCTTGTCTTATTTTTCTACCCATAGGTATTTTTACGGAATCAGTAATTTGTTTGCCTTTTTTACTCATATATTCAACACCGATGAATTTATCTTTAAAATCACCTTGTACAGAGATAACTGCCTTCTTCAAACTCATTGCTTCTTTCTCTTTTTCGTCACCTGCTTCATTCCAAAATTTAAATATTCTCATTTTCTTCATTTTATAACTCCATTAATTAGTATTATCGTATTTTACTTGATCTTTCCAAGAATCGTCTGATTCGTTGTGTCGGCAATATGTACAAACTTCAGTTTTTTTCTTTTCCCCATAATTTACATACTTTTTTTCGCCACAATGACATTTATATCCACAATTTTGACAATTGATCATAATATTATTTATCCTTAAAAATTACACGACATTTGAGCTTGTCGTAATTCAGTTTCAGATAAATTTTCTTTATTTTTTAACGCTGATTCGCCTATTTTTTCTAAATCTGCCTTAATTTTGCAATCCTTAACACTTCTAGTACAAGAAACCAGTACAAAAAGAGAACAAATCACAATTATTTGAATTATTTTCATATTTTATGCTTTTTTTTCTTGACTTTACTGTATTTATGTTATAGGATGGACGAGTAATATGAAAAAAAACACTATAACAAAAGGAAACACTATGAAAAAAAAGTTAATTGAATTTACAACAATAGTTTGTGCTATTATTGGTACTCTTGCATTAGTTGGTTCAGCAGGTGCTGTTGAAACTGATCAGTGGATTGGTGCTGGTATTCTTGCAATGCTTGGTATAACAATGTTTATACTTTCTTTGTACTCACAAGAACTTTATAAGGAGCAAAAATAATGATTACACCAGAAATGTATAACGAGTTAAGAATACAAGAAGAAAAAGGTCAAGAAATGGCTGATGATAAAAACAAGTCTATTCAATTGAGAAAAGACATAATGAAACTTGCATTAGAAGAAAGCGCTACTGATTGTACTATCATGTGTGGTACTTTATTTGCAAAGTTTGGTGTTTCAATACATGAACAGATGGCAAATAATCTAAAGAAAACTTTACAGAATTTCTTTGATACTAGAAAGAAAAATGATTGTTATGTTCAAATGTCAGGTACATTACCTGATAATGAATACGCTTATGATTTTCACCCAATTGTAGATTTTAGAACGGAAGGAGTAGTACAATAATGACGATAGTAGATAAAACAGCAAAAACTTTAGACGAAGGTATTAAGAACATGATGGCTGGTGCCAAACATGATTATGCTCATTGGGGAAAAGGTTCTTCTTACGGACAAAGACAATTAGCAGAATGGGACAGTAAAACTAAAGTAACACAAGGTAAGAAGTACATTAAAGTTGTACAAGAAAACGGAGTGTTTGCTTTTATTGTAAAAGAAGACTTTAAGCACTTTAAAAAAGGTGACGTATTAAAGGCGGCTGGTTTTAATGCTCCTGCATTAAACAGAGCTAGAGGCAATGTACTAACTGGAGGCTATTCTATTAAATGGACTGGTCCCGAATATTTGAGAGGATAATTATGAATAGAAGACAAAGAGTATTTAATAAAATTGTAAATTCAGTGTTGATCAAACATATGTTGGATCCCTGGAAAAGCGATAGTAGATGTATAGCTGCCGGCATACCAATGAAGTATTTAAAATACTTTAAAGAGGTATCGGCACATAAAAATGCTAAACCTATTAGATATAGATATAGAGGAAAGTCTGGTGTTAAGAAAAACTTAACAACTGGTAATACAAGTTATTATCAAAGACCTCAATCTTTCTGTCATATGGACGGCGCTGATACTTTTGCCGTATATCACAAATAATTAAATCTCTGATCTAACTATATGTTTTCTTAATGCTCTAACGAGTCTTTCAAGATTATCTATAATATCAATCGTTGCTTTGTCTGTGATGAAAGCACTTCCTGATTTTAACTTATCATATTCTCTTAATGATATAGAAACCATAGGTGTTGTATCTCTTGTAGATTCATTTTCATACGATCTATCGTGATCGTGATCTTTGTCGTGATTGTCAAAATTACTCATATTTTTTTCTCCTAATTTTTAATTCTTTTTCTTAAATCCGTTGATGAAAAACGGTGGTCTCTTTTGTTGTAAACTATCTTTATATGTTTCTTAACACATATCTCCTTACCTGTGAACTCTGTACCTTGATATTCTTCTCCCATAATTCTTACTGATATATTAAACATTGTTAATATATCTTCCAAGTCTTGTTCAGTTTGATACGTAATAACTTCGTCTACATACTTAACTGCTGATAACTGTATACCTCTTTCTACCAATGTTTGTATTGGTTTATTTTTGGTATCAGGTCTATCTATAGTTGGGTCTGTTTGTAAACCTACGATTAAGTAATCGCATTGGTCTTTGGCATCCTTTAACATTTGTACATGACCAGCATGTAACAAATCAAAAGTACTACATGTAAATCCTACTTTTTTATCGTTCATAATTTATCCTCTATATATTTAGCAAGCCATTCGTGACCTTTTTTGTTTGGGTGTGGATTACTCTTTTCAATAACATGGTCATAATCAATTGTTCCTTTTGGTGCTAGACCAACCGGCTTACCATATATATCCGTAAAGTAAATCTTCTCATCATAATCTCTATTAGCAGGATTAAAAGTAGATGTAGGTATATTATTAGCCAATCTATCTTCTACTCCCCAATTTTTGTGGATTTTTAAATCTGCAACAACAAAACCATCTTCTTCATTAAATATAGGCCAACCAATAAAGTTTTTCATATGTTTATATTGTGGTGATTTTTTAATTACATCAACACAACCTTGTCTTATCTTTTCATAATTGCCACCTGCTTCTTTAAATTCATATTCATAGATATGATCTACAAATAAAGAAATCATTTGAAAATGTTTATATGGTATATTATGTTGTTCACATAAATTTTGAAATGCATATTGATATCTTAATGAAGACTTTATCCACCCATATACATGACCATACATATTAGGTTTAGCGTCACACCATTCCAGGTTTTTCTTTTGCCAATTTACTCTTTGACATTTTGACCAACCTGCAATACATAAACCTATTTCTTTTGGATCATTTTCTAATAGATAATCTTGTACACTAGAATATATCTGCTCTTGACCAGCACCGTTTTTTGCTAGACAAACTAAATCCATATCTAATTGTTTTGCTAGTATTTCTCCCCATGTAGGAAACTCATCACATTGTTTTCCACCTGTAGTATTAATTGAACTAACGTAGTTCATATCTGTAAAACTACAACCTGCTACTATCAATTTCTTTTTCATTATTTCTTTTCAGTACTAGTTGTTTTACCTGTTTTGGTGTTAATCCATTCTACTGTCTGTGAATATTTTTTTGCTTTGGCACATGTTGTTCTACACGCATTAGGTCCTATGTTCTTTGATAAGTTGTTTGCAAATTCTTTCCATTCACCTGACTTTAGTATATCTTCTACTGTATTGTTATTATTGATAGTACTAACCTCTAACATCTTTTTCATTCTAGGGTCGTTCATTGTTTTAGGATCGTCCATTCTACAACAAGGTATTAATACACCTTGGTTGGTGACTGCTAAGGCAATTGCGTCTTTAAAACATAAAGGGTCTAATTCAATATCTCCCTCTGCCCATAATGGTACTGCACCTAAATGATTGTCAGTAACTTTAGTCATTCATAGTCCTTTTAGTTTTTGGCATTAACCAATCGTCATCATCTGTCCATCTTGCACTGTTAACTAATATGAAATCAACATCGTTATCTTTGGCCATCTTCATTGCTTTGTCAATACTCTTTTCATTATAACTGAATATAATAAACTGCCATAGAGGTCTTGTTGTTAAATACTTTTTACTCTCTAACATAAGATCAAATAGTTTCTGACCATTTTGATTAACTCTGTATTGTTTACTTTCTTCAGGCATGCCATCTATACCAAATATCCAGTTTGCTTTAGGGTTGGCTTTAAATGCTTCTATGTAAGCTTTCTTTGGTTTTAAAGATGAGGCTAAATGTACCTCTACTTTAACACCTCTATCTTTTGTGATAGTAAGTAATTCGTTTATTTTAGGGTGGTGTATAGGGTCAGAATATTGACCACAGAAAGATATTCTAGGAAACCAATCTAGTATTTTATTAAATTCGGATATTGTTAGATCACGACCAGGTACTTTAAGACCTTTATTGGTAAAACTTCTTTGTCTACCACATCTTAAACATTCTAAAGGACATCTATGAGATAGATCAATGTTTAATCGTTTATGTCTTCTATCAAAAAAACTGTTTTCTTTTATAGTGATGTCGTGTGCTAATTCAGTTCCTTCAATTTTACTTCTATTCGTTTCAGTCATAATATAAAACTATTTAGTTACACACTAAAAGATGTTCCACAACCACATGATGATTTGCTATTTGGATTACTGAATACGAATTGACTACCAAAGATTTCTTCTTTATAGTCTAACTCCATACCAGCAATATACATTTCAAACATACTATCAACAACTAGATCACCTATTATTAAATCATCTATCTCGTTAATTTCATTCTCAAAACTCCACTTGTATTCGTACCCAGCACAACCTCCACCTTTTACTTCAAGTCTTATGTATTTGACGTTGTGCTTGGCCTTTAATTCTGATAAATGCTTTACTGCGTTCTCTGTTAACTTAATCATTATATTCCTGTACCAACTTTCGGTGCCTCTTTAGGTTCAGTAGTATTTATATACTCCTTATACTCATCTTCCGTAAGACAGTATATTTGACCTTTACTGTTTGGGTATTGTCTTGAAAACAATTCAGCCGTTTCTTCGCTAACCTTAAAACAGGTTTCATAGTCAGGATATGGTGTTTGACCATCTATTGATGTACACTCACCCATTATACAAAATACTATAACTAAAAAATATTCTCCCATTTTTCTTCTCTCCTAGTATTAATCAGAGTCGTAATTCCGATTTTTCCGATTTTTTTTATTTCTTTTACTTAAATTCGCTTTCTTACCATTATCTTTCAAATTCTTAATTATCTTCTTCGTTATACCATACCAGTATATACCACTATCTCTCAACCCCTCATTAGAAGCCCGAAGTCTTTCCAACTTACGTTCCAAAACGTCAAGCCGTAACTTCGTTAGTTTCTTTGTGCCTGTGTGTATGTGTTCTAGTGTAGTGATTACGTTGTCTATATCCGTACAAGTATAGTTTGGTACTTTCGGTGCTTTCTTCTTCAATGCCATCAAGGCATACTTTTTTAGATTAGACATGTTATCCTTTTGTTTTGTTATTATGTGGCAACACCGTTACCATGCCATAGCCGTTCTTACGAACTCTACTGTATAAAAAAATCAATTGGATATGTAAGGCCAATACTAA
>Ga0209090_10000981_pt1 | contig 18303 bp, 10 predicted proteins | sample ArcticOcean_MG_C_9_FD_187432 | JGI IMG/M metagenome (GOLD analysis project Ga0209090, IMG submission 187432) | Marine microbial communities from western Arctic Ocean - ArcticOcean_MG_CB2_152 (SPAdes) (version 2) | ecosystem: Environmental > Aquatic > Marine > Oceanic | place: Arctic Ocean... | reverse complement strand
TCCGATGTTTACCACCTTTTCCTCCTCCTTTTCCTCCTCGAATCGAGCGTGAAGAGAGCAATGGCAGAGGAGAAGGAACACCACGAGCACTATCACCAATGAGACCCTTCTTTGTCTTCCTTTTCTGGTCGTCATTCTCTTCACAATATTAAGCGCAAGTTAGGGGGAAAGTGGCGAATTTTCCCTAAAATGCATTCCAAATGCATTCCTTTGAGTCCGGTTGTTTTGCGTTTCGGTGGTGATACTAAACGCTCCTCTGTGTGTAGGGAAAGAAAGAGAAGTAAAAGATGTCCTCGCTTCGCTGCTTTTGCCGCTTTTGCTGCTTCTGAGGATGAAGATGATGAGAAAGAGACACAAAAGAGTACTGGGGAAACAGTTCTCGTTGTGACGGGATGTTTAGGATTCATCGGGTCCAATCTCGTCTCTAATCTGCTCGAAAGAAGAAATGATGATGATAAAGACGATAATGATAATGAATTCGTGACAATTATTGGCATCGACGTGTTGGACGTGGAGAAAGGTCCGTACAAAAAGGAAGATAAGAGAGCGAATTTGAATCGATTGATGCAAATTGGCAAGAGAAGGTTTGTATTCATCGATCGAGTCATCTCGCTCGGAATTGAGCTTTCGATGATTGAAAGAGAGTTGCGAAAGAGAAACAAGAAGAAGGACGAGGATTTTGACGACGATTTTGATGCAGAGGATGATTCAAACGTATTTAAAACGATCGATGGAATTATCCATTGCGCGGCGTATTCGGGCGTGAAAGATACGCTCGAGGACCCGATGCTAGCATTTAGAGCAAACGTTGAAACGACGGCGATTATGATTGAACTCGCGAAGCGCGCTCGAGCGAACTTTGTGTTCTTGAGCAGCGGCGCGACGTATGGGGATAATTTTGAGAGAAGAAAACCATCGAGAGAAGATGAAGGGATCATGGGCGACGACGGGAAGTCTATGCCGCAAAGTCCGTACGCGCTCTCAAAAATTGCAGCAGAGGCGGTGGTGAGGAGTTACGCGCGAGCGTTTACGGAGATTGAGAGGAGGATAACGATAACGAGAATATTCACCTGTTTTGGGAATTACGGACGATCGGATATGGCGATTACTCGCTTCATGCAAACGTTGTTAGACGAAGAAAATCGCGAAAAGAAACTGACAATGTTCGGCGACGGCGACGAGAGTTGGAGAGATTACTGTCACGTGGCAGACGTGTGTTCGGGGATTGAGAAAGCGTTGTGGAGGGAAAACGGGTCGACGTGCGAAACGGTCAACGTTTCGAGAGGCGAAGCGGTGAGTTTAAGACGGCTCGTGAGTTCGGTGCAAAAAGCCGCATCTGGGGAGCTTAAAGCATCGTCGCCATCATCGTCTGAACCAGACGACGATATCAAAATCATCGTCGAACCGAGAAGACCCGGCGACGTCGGCGGAACGTTCGCGGATGTGACCAAAGCGAAGGATCTTCTCGATTTCGAGGCCAAAATTTCTTTGGAAGAGGGCGTCGCCAGCGTCGCGAAGTGGTACAACTCGGACGAATATAAAAAGCACTACTTTAAGAGATAAATAAATAGATAGAGATGGATAGATAGTACTAGTACAGATATAAATAGCACGCAACAACACTACGAAAATCATCATCATCATCCTACTAAGGCACTTGTTGCACGACCAAAACGAGCGTCGCCACGACTCCCGCGAGAACGAGCCCGAGCAAAGGCGCGTACGCAACCTCGCTCGTCGTCGTGTCCTCGTCTCGCTTCGTCCACCCGCTGTCCGTATACTCTCCTTTCACGTCCACGGACTCCCCAAAAAAACCTCCTTTCGTCCCTCCAACCTTCCTGCGTAACGCGCCGTATTGCTCCGTCGACATCGACTCGCCTTTTCTCATCCTCTTGGCGGCGCTCAACAAGCCTCTGTCAGCTGCGATATCTTCTTGGAAATCTAACGCTCTGGTGACTTTAAACAGCGCTTGCGATAAGCCGCCTTTCTCTCGCGCTTCGAACTCGGCTTTTCTCAACGAGCGTTGTTTCCGGATTCGCGCGTACGCTTCTGTCTTGGTCTCTTCGTACGCGTATTCCACATCCTTTTTCGCGTTGTTAGTCTTTCCCGCTGGGGAAACATTACCCGATGGCTTTCCCAAATTCCCAAACAATCCTTTCTTCTTTGCCGGAGGAGGAGGAGGAGGAGGCGCTTCTTTCTTCCAAAACGATTTCGTAACGACGACAACACGACTGTTTCGTTTTCTCGTCGTTTTCGTCTTATGCTTGGTGATTGGTGTGGTCGAAGGCGTCGTGGTAAACATATTTGTAGGAAAGATTAGTTCTCGATGATGACACGTCACCTTTTTGGGGGGGATTTTGCCTTCTTTACGTACTCAAATTTTTATTTCAATGAACATTTTCATCGACGGAGGATGCTGAAGATGCCGATTTGGACGATGGTTTCATCAGAGAAGAAGAAGACAACAAAGAGGACATCATTGCAACGAAAGAATAATTTTTGAAAACTCGAAAATCCTTCGTTCGATCTTACTCGCGAAATGAGGCGCGCGAGCGTTCGGGCCGTCTCGAGAGACGAAGCGCGCCGAAGGGAGAATTTTCTCCCAACCTTTCAGTTCGTCTTCGAGTCGTCGAAGTTTGTCCCTTTTCCTCGCGAAGAATAACTTTTTTTCTTCTTCTTCTTCTTTGTCTTCTTCTTGTTTGTCTTCTTCTCGGTATCGTTCGATTCGAGCGTCGAGAAGTTTGACGAGGAAGCGGAGGAGGAGGGAGGTGCCCATGGCGTTGATTGTCGTTTTATTAGGTGCCGAAGGCGGCGCTTCGCTGGAAGAGAAAGCAAACTGCGTCTCGAGAAACTTTTTTAAACGGAGCGTCGCGGCTTTGCCGTCGGGAACCGAAGCGAACACGTCGCAGACGATGGTTTCGATTCGAAGTTGCGCGAATGGCGAATGCGGGAACACTCTCAAGACTGGAATCCAGTTCTTCGGGAAGAGGAGTTCGCCGCAGACTTCGTTCCAGACGCTAATCGCGTCGGGTGGAGCGAAGGCGTCCAAAGTTTCCAAAATCGGAGACGCCAGCGCGAAGGCGTTCAAAACGGCCAAACGAACGGATTCGCACACGCCGTCGCGAGAGACGCCCCACCCGATATTTTGCTTCGTACCGTCCGTGTTACCACCCGATGCGGCGTTACTGTTCGAGCTATTGTTATCTGCACCACTGCTCGCAGCCGCAGAAGAAACTAACGCGCTCGAAAGAGAGACGCCACCGTGTCGGTCGGGCTTAATCAACGCCGGTTGCGGAGGCGCTAAGAAGAGCGCCATGGAAGCGCGAGCGAGCGCGCACAAGGCTCTCGCCAACGCGTCTCTCGGTCGACCAGCTTCTGCGTTCTTCTTGAACGCTTTTCCGGGCGCATCGGACGGTTTTGCGAGCAGTGCTGCGGCAGTCGATAAGGCGTTTGGCCCGAGTGCCGCGTCTGATGGCGACATAGCGGACGACGAAGACAAGACTGCTGCCGCGTTTTGCTTTTGTTGCTGCTGCGACGCGAACAGCGCGTCTCTCCAACTCTCATCCAACGCCAACACGGAACGAATTGAATTCGAACAGTTCTCGCACATCCTCGCGAGTTCCTTGGCACCTACTTCGTCGCCTGGGTTTCGAGCGTTTGCAAGTTCTCGCGATACTGCCAAGAGCGATCCTGGCGCCCAACCTTGCGCTTCGGATAAAGCTCTCGCGATGGCGCTCAAAGCCGCTGATTGGACGTCGGCGACTAAGTTTTCGTCGTTTTCGTCGTTTTCGTCGCATGTCTCCTTTTCATTAGTATTGATAATCATCGCCAATTGGGGGTTGGTGTTCTTCCTCTCTCTTTGAACGACCGAATTGTTTTCTTCTTCCTCCTCGTCTTCCCCGTCTTCTCCTCGTTCGTCGCTCGAGAGATTTTTCAGCGCCACGCGCAATTTTCGCGACGCCTCATCAACGATGGCTTTGCGAAGCTCGAACGGTGCCGATAACCTAGAGCGTTCCGTGGCGGATTGTCTGGCAGCATCTCTGGCGACAGCTGCAGATGCAGAGGCTTCCGGAGACAGAGGCGCTCTCGACTTCTTTTTCATCTTGCCATCATTCTTGTCGTCGTCGTTGTCGTCCGAGGGTTCGCGTAACAAAGCGGCTGCAGCCGCTCCGGCTCTTTTCGCCGCATCGTCCGCAGCTCTTTTCTCCATGACGCCTCCAATTTCTCGAAGAGCTAACATCGTCGCGCGTTCAATTGCAGTCTCAAATGCCGAACTCCACGCATCTTCCAGCGTTGGTTTGGCCATTTTCTTCTTCTGCGTAATATGCTCCGTATTCGTATTCATAAATAATCTTTTCTGTTCAGCCGCGGAAACAGTCGCAGCTAGTCTGCACGCGTTATCGAGCGTCTCCGAGACGCACTTCAACGCGTTTGGTATTTCGTGTCGCACCGCGTGGTCCACCGAAGCTAATACCGCGGCGTCGACGGTAAAGTCGACGATATTTTTGTGTCGAGGATTCGCCGCGAGAAACGCGCGTTGTAAACTTCGAGTTGGATTCGCCGTCGACGAGGACGGTACGGACGGCAACGATGGACTCGTTTCGAGCGCCGCCATTTTTGTGGATGTAATCTTCGTAGGAGGCGAAGTAGACGAAAGTGCAGTCGCCGAGACGGGCGCAATCTTTCGAACGGGAACGGGAACGACCCGGTGTCGGTCTACTTCGTCTTCTCCTTTACGTACTTGTTCTTGCTTCGAAGGTAAAATTGCCGCCGCTTGATGCGTACTAATTTGACTCTCAATGGATTCGATTTCTTCCTGGCTCCATCGATTTGATATCGCGTCGTCGTTTCGCAACGCCGTGATGCATCTCTCGACGTCAACGCCAACCAATTTTTGCAACAAGGAATCGTCGATGACGTTTGGCGTAAAATCATGTCCGCCCGCTGAGGAGTTAGACCCCCACTCCGCGAGCACGTCATTCTCTTCCACTGAAATTTTTACTTTGTCGAAAGCGTTTGCGACGAATGCTTTCGGCACGGGTCCCGCGGGATGCGACTGCGACGTTGAAGCTAACTTTGCGTACTCCAACGACTTCGCAGTCGTCGTTGGCGCCTTGAAATGGAGCGTTTCTCGAACGAGATGTCGAATCATGCGAACGCTCACCGCCGATATCAATGAAACGTCCTCGACAGATCGAAGAGACCGAGATGGCGCAGAACCAGTTGCACCATTACTTCCATTACTAGTATTAACTATGCACAGCTTTGCACTTTTCGAAGCCGAACGGAACCAGGACGTTAAATCGACGAAGCCTTTCGAAGAAAACACTAAAGTCGCTTCTTCCGTGTCTTCCCACGGCGTGAATTTCACGTACTCCGATACCCACGGGAGAGTGAGCATGAGCTCGTTTTCGGCAGTTGCAATGCGCAAGCTCTCCACGCAAAGTTCTATTGTAGGTAATCCGTCGAAAGCGACGATCGATGAGTAACCGTCTAAGCAAAATCGTAAAAGACCGAGAAATTTGCCGCAACACTTTGCCGCGAGAGCGCGAGCGGTGAAATCTTTCGGGTTCACCCCGAACGAACGCAAAATATCGTCCACTTCTTCACCTCCTTCGCTCACTCCATCTTCTCCTTTACCTTTACGCACGGACGCGGCGTAATTGTTATCGAGCGCTTTGAGCGCATCCGCGAGTGACCGAGACACCGCAGCGGAGAAACGAGCGGAATCTGCCGTTTCCAATACGCACACGTACGGTCGAAAAGCTGGCTGAAATATTGCCGCGAACGATGATTCTTGCGTAGTTGTCGTCGTCGATGAGGATGTTTCGTTACTTTGTTGCTGATGCAAAGCGAGTGGTGTCGGTGCAACGTGGTGATTCCCTCTTCCTCCACCTCTTCCACCCGCTCCTCCTCCTCCTCTTCCTTGATGGACTCCTCTACCTCCGCCTAAAATACTATTACTACCTCTACCTAAACTACTACTACTTCTTCCATTCGCGTGCGTGTTGTTATGACGTTGAGGATTTTGATGTTGCGCGCCAGCACTAGTACTGACTCCACCTCCACCCATCAAACGCTCTCGCAACGCCGATAGTTTCGCCGCCGACACTGCGGCTCCGATATCTTCCTCAGTTTCGCCTTCGCCGGCACTTTTCAACATTTTTCGTACGAAAACATCCGCGAGCCATCTGGCGTCTTCTTTAGATTTTGCCGAATCGAAAACTTCTCTGCACTTTCTCGCGAACGCGTTCGCGGCGTTCTGGTGATAATATTTAGACGTCGGCGCGCCAGTTGCACCAGTCGATGCCATGAACGAAGACGCGTTAAATTTGGCATCCGGGGAGAGCAAAGCGACGAGTTGGTCGCGCCATTTCTCGCGAGCGTGCGCGTTCGCTCTGGACACTAATCCAAATTTATTGCTTGGATTACGAACCGAACTTACATCTGCGCGTGTACCGACGGCTCCCCCTCTGCCATTATCTGTTTCTCCGCGTTTGTTGTTTCTTTTTCGCGATGAAGCCGAAGGTGTCGCGTCGTCGTATATTTTTGTTACGGTTGTTGCAGACGCTGCGAGCGCGGAGAGAAAGTTTGCGCACTCTTGCGCCAACATTGGCGCGTGCGCTTTTACCGCTTCAGATTCAGATAATGCCTCCAGTGCTGTTGGACCGAGAGAAAACGGAAGCGTTCCGGCGTTGGCTAAAACGAGCGCGGCAAATTTACGAACGAACACGCCGGACGGAAAAATTTCAAACTCTTCTTCTGCTTCTCCCCGACTAACGCCAAACGGAAACGCATCCGGAGAAATCGAGAGCATTTTGAGAACATCTACGATGGACTTTTCAATATCACCGTTATGGAACCACTCGAGCGCAAACGCGTACGCTTTTGCCAAGTCCAAGATATATTCAGGAGTTTCGACTGACGCTTCGTTGTTAATGTTGTTGTTGTTGTTGTTGTTGTTGTTGTTGCTTTTTGCAGCGGTTGGTTGAATCCGCTTCTGTTGATGTTGTTGTTGATGTTGCTGCTGCTGCTGCTGCTGCTGCTGCTGCACCGGCGACGGCTGTTTATTCGTGAAAGTATTGCTATTACTCGAATTTGATGAACCAGAGAGCAGAGACGGTTGAATCCGTCTCGGCGCACCTACGACGCCGCCGCTTTGACTCCTCGGAAGTTGTTGCTGTTGCTGTTGCTGTTGCTGTTGCGAAGAAGAAGGCGAAACTACCGGCGGTGAAGCCGCTCGTTCCACACTTCCGGGGCCACCATTCGATACGGGCGACGGCGTCACTCTCCTCGGCGACGGCGATCCTCCGCTCATGTTGTTATTACTGCTGCCATTCAAACTCATCCCGCCCAATTTCTTCGCCAACGGCGTCGTCGCGACAACCGGCGACGAACTCAAGCTCGGAAACTGTGCGCAGTCGTCGATTCGCGGAAGCATGCTCCTTTTCCCATCGCCTCTCTTTTTCACAGGTGGCGTCGTCGTTTCCAACGCGAACGCCGCACCGCTGAAGCTGGTCTCGTCGTTGCTGCTGCTACTCACGCTCTGATGTTTCCTTCGCAAACTTTGCACTCTCGTCTCGCTCTCGAGCAATCTTTGCACCGATTCGTGCACAGAACTATAAAGCGCGTCGAAGAAGAAGATATCGTCGTCGTCGCCATCTCCTCCTCCTCGAGACGACAAAATGGATGATACCTTTGCATCATCATCGTCTTTTGTATCATCATCCGTAGAATCTTTGTTCGCATTACTCGTCGATTTCGCGTTCACAAAACGTCGCGCGTATTCAACAACAAACAGCTCTTTGTTCCGATGATGTAAAAACTCATCTTTTCGCGTCGTCGTCCTCGTCGATGCTTTCAAAGTCTCTCCCGAAGACAAAAACGAAGCGTTGTGGTCGTTTTCATTGTCACCATCGCTTCTCATCTCTTCTTCGTCGTCTCTCTCGTTGAAAGAGCGAGAAAGAAAAGCGACGAGAAGACCAAGAAGACCAAGAGCGTTAAAAGGAGTTTCAACGACACACAAAAGTGAGGAAAAAATTCAAATTTTTCGCGCGTAAAGTACAGTAGGACTCTGGTATATATTCTTCTATATATATTCTACGCGAAGAAGGCTATGCATGAAAGTCTCTACACAATAATAATACTAAGTCTGTATCATCTCGTTATATCGCTTTCGAGCTAAACTCTCTCTTAACGAACGAACGAACGAACGACGAAAACGGGATGACACAGACGATTGAATACTATTGAACGCGCGTCGTCAATTTTCATCACACGCGAAGTTCAACGCCTAACGGACAATGGTCGCTCCCGAGAAAGTCGGAGACGATGAACGCGTCTCCGATATTTTCTTTCATAGTGTCGCTGACCAAGGCGTAATCGATGCGCCAGCCGCGATTTCGCTCTCGGCTTTTGGCTCTGTATGACCAATACGTGAACTTGTCGTTTGCGGTTGGGTGTTTATATCGGAACGAGTCGGTTAAACGTAAGTCTTTGAGTTGGTTTGAAAACGCGAGGCGTTCCTCCGGCGTGAACCCGGCGCTCGTTTCGTTTTGCGTCCAATTTCCCCATAAATCGCGCTTCTCGTGCGCGACATTAAAATCCCCCACCCAAACGATCGCTTTCTCTCCTTCTCCTTTCATATCTTCCCTCAAACACGAGACGTGCGCTTTCATCGCCGGCTCCCAAACCTCGATTCTTTCCCTCAACCGTTTCAACCCTTCGCCGCTGTTCGGAACGTACGTGTTTATAATCACCGCTTTTTCGAGCTCGCACGTCATCACCCGCCCTTCTCGATTGAACAAATGAAACGCCTCCAAGTTTTCCTCCGTCTTTTCGAAATCCGCCTCGTCTAACGCGCGTTGGTGAAACCCTTCTCGCGGTTTTGACGTAAACTTCACATTCGGACGAGTGATCATGGCCACGCCCGAGTACCCTTTCCTCGCCTTTGAACATGAAAAGTACGCTAATTGATCGTTTTGATTATGCAGGCCTCCTGGTCCCTTATCATCATCATTTTCATCATCGTCATCCTCGATTACCGCTAACATTTCCCCTGCGTTACCTTCTTGCATCTTTGTCTCTTGCACGCACAAGATGTCAAATCTCGTCTTCTCGTATAAATCTTTCACGAACTGTGGGTGCTTTTTCATCGTTCCGCGTAATCCGTTGACGTTCCAGCTTAAGATTCGCAATGGTTTAGTCGTAGTAGTCGTAGTAGTCGTAGTAGTCGTAGATTCCGACGACATAGACGACGTAAGTGTTCTTCTTCCTCTTGGTCTTCTTTTACTGTTGCTCCCGTGATGGTGATTAGTATTGAGAAAACATGAACAACAATACCGGGCGGCCGTGATGGTGGTCGTCGTTTTTGTCGTCGTCATCCTCCTCAGAAGCGCAGCACTCATCGTGTTGTCGTTGTTTTTGTCGCAGAAGTAGTGAGTTGTTCTCTCTTTCGCTCTTCGCGAAAGAGAATGAGGGAAAAGTTCGTTGAAATTGGAAAACTTTCGTGCGTTCGTCACATCTCAATGACTAACGACGGAGAACGACACACGGCGGTCGCCGCCGTCGACCGTAAAGGCAGGTTCGCACGAAACGAATCTAGTTTCCGAGATCGTATTTCAGACGTCGTTTCCGAAAAAAACCGATATAAACTCATCGTTTCCTACGCCTGCCCGTGGGCGACTCGATGTCTTTCCGTGCTCTATCTGAAAGGATTGGATTCCATCGAGGTGGAAATCGTGCACCCGACGTGGCAGAAAACGAGAAAAAGAAAAGGAAAAGATGACGAGGAGGAGGATGATGAAGATGATGGACACGCCGGGTGGGTTTTTCCCAACGAGAACGCTGTTTGGATTCAACATTTGTCCGGGATTGAAAGCGCGAAATTCGAGGTGAAAGAGTATCACACGAGGAAGGACCCAAAGAAGAAGGAGTTTTATTCCATCCGAGATTTCTACGAAGAGCACGACAATTCGTACAAAGGTCCGTTTACGGTACCAATCTTGTACGATCAAATCGAAAAGCGAATCGTGAACAACGAGAGCAGCGAGATTATTCGAGATTTGAACGCGCGGTTTCAACCGCTCGCGAAGAACGCAACGTTAGATTTGTACCCGGAGAGTAAGCGAAAAGAGATTGACGAGATGAACGAGTGGACGTATCGCGCGATTAATAACGGCGTCTATAAGTGTGGGTTCGCGCGGACGCAAGAGGCGTACGAGGAAGCCGTGGAAGAGTTGTTCGCCGGTTTGGAGAGATTGGAAAGCGTCCTCGAGCGTTCGAAGATGAAGTTTTTGGTGAGCGACGACGAGGTAACCGAAATCGACGTTCGAGTATTCCAAACGTTAGTTCGATTCGACGAGGTGTACGTCGTGTACTTTAAAACGAACAAAAAGTGCATTCGCGAGTATGAGAACATCAGCGCGTACGTGAAACGGTTATACGCGATGCCGGCGTTTCGAAAAGCGACCAACATGTGGGACATTAAGACGCATTATTTCACCTCGCACGTCGCGTTAAATCCGTACGGGATAATATCTAAAGGCGATCCGAGTTGGTTAACGTAAACGCGCGCACTATGTATGGTAATATAAAAAAAAAAACATCTCGCATCCAATCGCTGCCCGGTTTCTTCGTCTCTCTCTCTCGTTTATTTTGTGGTGTAGCGTAGCTCGTGCGAGAGGGCGTTTCGCGCCCGCCGACTCGTTTCGCTTACTCGCGCTCCCGCGTGTGTCTGTGCACGGCGAGAGAAGAAGAAGAGTCTTCTTATCCACATACCACAGAGAGAGAGAAACACCTCGGCTTGAAATATATACGTGCCCATTCACTTTCCTTCTTCGTAATACGCGTTGTTGTTGTTTGAACGCGTCGTGTGTGCGTGTGTAACACTACGGCGTGCGCGCGTGAGTTTATTGCACTAGAGCGTCGCGCGCAAACTAATAATAAAACTATTATTCTCGCTCTTTGTTTGTTGTTACTTTTTGGTCGTGTAAATCCATTCGGTCGCACAAACGTACGGAGAGAGGAGGATTTTACATGGTTTAGGGTTAATAGGCACCCACTTGTTTCTCTCTTCTATTAAGAAGAAGAGAGAGAACGGAGCAACCTGTCGTTGCCGTTTTGTTGTTCACATTGACATCGTCATCGCGTATGCGCGGCGAGTATGTCGGTGTGAATAGACACGTCGTATTATCGAAGGAGAAGTGTAAGGGTAAAATTAGGGTTTAGAACTAGGTATTTTAAGAGAACTTTTTTTCAAATTCCTGTTTTTTCATCAAAGGTGTCAAAGAGTCGTAGTAATAATAGTAGAAGTAGTCAAGTAATACTAACAAAAATCTCATTCTCTCAATAAAATCAGGCTAAGCTTTCATCGATGACGCCTTTGGCGAGGTGCTTGCACAGTTCGATGTCGTCGTCGGTCATCAAATGGTGTCCGTTTCTTCTCCACGCGGCTCTGCCGGTCACGCGTCCTCGGTATTCGCCTCGCTTCTCCGCTAAAATTTTACCGAAACAATCGTTCATGGGCCAATAGGCGGTGAGTCCAGGTTCCCATCCGACTAATCGACGCTCGTAGTACCTTTTCATGGACTCTTTGTCGCACGGTCGGTTCCACAGGCGGACTTCTTGGATGGTTCCGGTGAAACCTAACCTCGAGCGGCCTTTTCTATCTAACAACATTCCAATCGTGAGCGGCGTCACGTCGTCGCCGCGTAAAATCGCACCTTCTTTCCTCGTCGCGTCTAACGTGCCGTTTATGAATATGGACGCGTCGCCAAACCCGTAAGAGGCGGCGACGTGCGTGTAGGAGTTTGGTTTCAAGTGTCTTTTTGATCGTAAGGCGGTCGTCAAGCCGGTTTCTCTCATAAACGTTAAACCTCCGGCGTCGTCCAACGCAAACGTAAACTGGCCTCGTCCGACGTTCTTCCCTCCTTTTTTCTGGTCTTCGTCCATTAACAGCACGTCGGTTTCGTCGTCGTCTGGGTGCATCTCGTCGCTCATCTTCTTTGCGAATATCGCGCCACCGTACCCTTGAAACCCATTCCGAGTGGTTTCCGCGTCGCTCGGTTTCACCCACGCCTCGACGCAAAACGGCTTCACGCCTTTAAACTGCACGTCCGAAGTCACCTCTAACTCCGCCCCAGTACTCAACCCTCGATTAAACTCCAACGCGCACGGCGTTTTCTCAATCGGCCGATTATGCTGTCCACCGCTCTCCGCGTCCCCCCACGTCGCCGTCAACGCCGCTAAAACCGCGCTCGTGAACCCTTTCCCGACATTTTCAACCCCGCCGACTCTCTCCGCGAACCGTTCCAACTCGTTCGCGTCCACCGCGCCGTCTTCATCTACATCCACGTATTTCGATATCATCGGCGCTAACGCGCGACCGAGATGATCGATGACTAAATTCGCGGCTACTTTTTGCGAAGATACGCGAGACGAGCGCGGGGCGTCGTTCGTCGCTCGCGACCAGATACTCTTTTTTGTCTTCTTTGTCTTCTTCCCGTCGCCGTCGTCTGAATCGTTCACATCGTAATACTCGTTATTACCATCGACGACGACGCCGTTTCCGCCATCCATCGACTTCACGTTCCCTTCTCTGTCGTACACGTCCACGTGCCTAAAACCACTCATCCTATTCGTATTATTCGTAGCACTCAAACGCGACGACCAAAACACTCTCAAAATCGTCATCAGGAGTAAAAATCCGCCGATGATTTTCACTCCCGCTCTGTTGTTGTTGTTGTTCTGCTTAGTATTATATCCATTAAAGAGTAAACCGTTGTTGGTGTAATTCTTCTTCTTCTTCTTGGTGTACAACTTCGCGGCGTAGGATTTCTCGTTGGAATCATCCTCGAACGGAGAGTACGGGGCGTTGTTAGTGTTGCCTCCTCCGCCTCCTCGAGAGGGCCACATCTTTTACGACGAGAAAAAGTGCTGCTCCTGCATGCGTCGCGTGAATACGTGGTGTTTTTGCGGGCGAATTTGGGTCGAATTGTGACGTTTTCAAAGGCAAAACGAGACGTTTAACGCGCGGGTACGAGAGCGATGTAACTTTTATATATCATGTTGTTATTTAATAAATGACTACAAACCAATCCTATTCGGATCGTCGTCCATTAACTTGGTCGGGTCTCGTCCTAAAATCTCCCCAGTCGCGCCTTTCCACTCGCCCACTCGCATGCCCCAATCGCTTTGCGTCTCGATGACGCAATCGCCCACGGGATACGCCATGCATAACAACGTCAAACCTTCCTTCTGTTCGTCCTCGTCCAAGGTGAACTCTAAGTCGGTAATATCCGATTGGTCGGTTGCTCCGGAGACGCATTTTGCGACACACGCGCCGCAGATTCCCCCGCGACAGGTAAATGGGAGTTCCAAACCGGCTTCGAGCGCGGCGTCTAATATGTACTGATCTGTGGGGCAATCCACGGTGACTGAGGAATCGTTTGCGCCGAGGAATGTGACTTTCACTGGAGGTTTCGTGCCGGGACCGATTTTTCGTTTCGATAAGTCGATGGTATCTCTAGCGAGTTTGTCTTTTTCTTGTTTTGCGGTTATTATTATATGCTTTGTGCCCTTCCCGATGGCGTTGTTGTTGTTCATATTCATCCGTCTCCCCGTTCTAAAAGATACGAATTTCCCCGATACTCCCTTTTGGTTTACGTCGTTTACACTGTCCAGGAAAGGCAAAAAAGAACGTCGTCTATTTCTGCAACTCCTCCCACTACTGCTACTGCTACTACTGCTCGTGAAAGTCGAAGAAGACGTCGTCAAAGTCGCTTGATGATGCATCATATCTTGTTCTGATATGGAAAAAATGAGGATAAAATGTATCTCAAAATGGCTTCATTTCTTTCCCCAGAGAGTACGTATTCCCTCCTCGATCGGAGGATGATTGATGCGACGATGATGATCTTGATGAACATCCTCGCGTTCGCCGAAGCGCACGTCTCACAAATCGTCAAACTTCGCCTGTACGTGCTCCACCATCTTTCCTTACACTCGGGATTACCTCGCGGGACGATTCTTTTCACCGTGGCGTTGTTCTCGGGATTACCACTCGGTGTTCTGTTTCGAGCGATTCAAGGAGACAGAAAAGGAGGTTTGTTTAAACGAAAAGCACTGTTAAGCCTGTTCTCGGGAACGATGATTTCCTTGATGACGTTTGGAAAGACAACCATGCACGCGTTTTACGTTTCCTTGCCGAGTTTACTTTTACTTAAACTCAGGAGCAGCAAAGCGGATGATTCGAAGAAGAAGAGTGATGAAAGGCGAAGAAAAGGCGTCGGGTTTGTAACGTTCCTCTGGTCGTTCGGGTACCTCGTGTACATCCACTACAGCGCGGATAGCGGAGGCGAGTGGAAACGAGGGAACATCGACATCACCGGGTTGTTGATGGTGTTGTGTTTGAAGACGACGAGTTGCGCGATGAACTTCGAGGATTACGAATTGGACAACGCGGAGAAATCGTCTTTTATGATAGAACACGAACTCTCCGAAGCGCCGGAAACGCTGGAGTATTTGGCGTGGTGCATGTTTCCGTGCACGTTGGTTTCCGGACCGACGTTGGAGTTTAAAACGTTTAGAATGTGGTTAAGAGAGGAAGGTATTTTTGACCCGAACTCGCCGACGAATAAGTTGACGCACTACGCGAGAGGATGGCCGAGAACTTGGATGGTGTTGACGATGCAAAGATTTATAGGCGCGATGATATGTTTGGGTTTGCATTTATATTTGGCCAACATCGTGAGCTTGCAAGAGGTGTTTGCCAACGGAAACGAGTGGGAGATGATGTCGTTGTGGGAAAAGTTGAAGACGGTGTACGTAGCGGGCGCGGCGGGGAAGTATAAGTACTATTTCGTGTGGATGTTTGCGGACGCTTCAGCCGCCGCGTGCGGGTTGGCGTATAACGGGATTAACGCGGAGAAATCAATCACCGGCAGAGAAGGACCGGAAGAGTGGAATGCGATGACGAACGTCCATCCGTTTGGTGTGGATTTTGCAAACACGTTTGCGGAAATTCCCGCGCATTGGAACATTCGCACCGGGATTTGGCTCCGACATTACTGCTACGATCGCATCCACCGATTCCGAGTGCGTAGAAGCGGTAATAAAAATCGAAAGGCTGGGTTAGTCGAACTTCTTCTCACGCAATTAGTCTCCGGCATCTGGCACGGTCTCAGTGCCGGGTACTGGATGTTCTTCTCCTCGACGGCGTTGATCATTTACTGCGCGCGCAAAACGTACAAATGGCAACGCGACTACATGTCCGAACGATTCGTAAAATATTGGAAACTGTTTAGCTTAGCGCAGACGCACCTTGGTTTGCTCTATTTGACCCCGGCGTTTCATTTGGTCGAGTTCAAGGAAAGCGTCCGAGCGTGGAATGGAATGTATTGGTTCATTCACGTCTTGTCCATCGCGTTGATAGCGCTGACCGCTTTAATTCGTCCGCAGAGTTGGAAAGAGAGAAAGAAACAGGAAGCCGCGAAGAAACAGAAGTGATGATTTGAGCATTTTACGCTTACGCTATCGACTAGATACTAGATAAGAATTAAAGAGAGCACGCGTAACTCGAACACACAATACAGTACTCCTCTTTTGAACGAAAATCCCCCAACAAATAGAACTAATCCTCAAAACTCCGACGCGTTGTCTCGCTCTCTTTCCCCAGAAAGAGACAACACCAACACCAAAAATGTCCGCGTTCTTCCGTCAACTCGGCTCTTTAAAAGTGAAAGAGGTCCCGGAGTTCCTTAAAAGAACGATCACCAAAGAGAACGCGATCGAGAATTTCCAGAGATATTCCAAAGAGTACCGGGAAAAGTACATCCAAACGGGATCGATTGCGCCGGTGTACCACGCGATGGGGGCGGTGTTCGCGACGGCGTACGTGACCGTCTGGCCGACGGAATATAGACACTTTAAAGCGCAACAATCTGGTGGTGGGCATTAGAGATAGAAGAAGAAGAAGAAACGCGAGTGTGTAATGTCTCTGATTTCGATCGAGCAAAACACATCCGGATGGAAAGAGCGAGAAAGCGAACAAAGTATAATAATAATAAACAGTAGGTACTATATATATAAACTAAATATACACAAATCTATAGCGCGGCGCGGTAGATTATATCTATCTCTCTACGAAAAGGATGCGTTCCTCCAGTCTTTACCGACGTCGTCGAAATGGTCGTCAAAGTCAAAGACTTCCTTCGTATTCGTCGGCGGCAGCGCGTCGAGGCGGTCGAGCGGCGGCGCGAGAACGACTTTGACGCTCCCTTTGTCTTGCTCTTTCAATTCAAAGTTGTTGTTGTTCGCGTTGTTATTGTTCGACTTGAAGACCCTGAACGGGCTACTACTCTTGCTCGTAGAAACTTTCTTCGTCTCCGCATCAAACGCGGTCGGGTGGACGAGGACACATCGAATTCCGTTTCTTGCACCACCCCCAACCGCTTCGGCCAATCCTTGCGCGCGATCTGGCAACACCCCTTTTCCTCCTTTTCCTGCGTATATATTCCCGTTCGCGAAATATAAACCTCCCACATGCATTGCACCAATTGGGTGACTCGTATTCGCGTACTTCTGGATATGCGTCAACGCGATTTCATTCAAGACGGAAACGTTTCCCGATTCGGAATGGAACAGCGGGATTGCGTCTTCATAGAACGTGTTGTCTTTGTCGTCCTCGCGAACAAGTAAAGCTCCGGAAACGTCCGAATTCGGGTGCTTGAGAATGTGTGCGAATACTTTTCGGTGCGCGAGAGAGGAAAAGTGGATGATTTCCTCTTCTCCTTCTTTAGTATTCTCTTCGCGCATTTGTTTCTTGCGCGGGTAAAAATGGCGAATTGGCTTCAGAATTTTCAATGGTATTGAAGACATGAAGGAGAACTTGTTGGAAGAAGACCAAGAAGAGCGAACGCTCGAAGACGTCTTCGACTTGCTCTCTATCGGTTCGCACTTTCAGTGGAACAGTGAGAGGAGTACTGCGAAGAAAAACACTCGCTTTGACCATCTCTTGTTTGGATTCGTTTTCCTCTTGCAACGGTGTCGATGGGACGTCGGTATGAAGATCAAGAAGAGTAAGAAGCGAGGAAAGGAGGAGGAAACGATGACGATGGGAGAAAAACTGAAACTCTGCGAAGAGGTGGAACGAGGGATTGGTGAAATCGGGTGCCCTTTACCGCTCCGAGCGCACCAGATTTGCGGGTTGGATTCGGAGAAAGTGTTCCCGGTGGTGCAATGGCTGACGAAACGAGCGATGGTACTCGCGGGAGAAAAAGTAATAAAAGTTAAAGAAGAAGAGGAGGAAGAATGGGAACGCGGTGGTGGTGGTGATGGTGGGCGGATTAGGCGGTCTCGATTGCAGAGTTTGTTCTTAAGCGAGAGCGTTACGAAGAACAACACGAGGACGTTTAGGAGAGCCGCGGAATCGAACGTGAACAGAGATTTAGAGCGAGAAGGGGAGGAGAAGATTAGGAACGGGTGCCTCATGGAGTTTGGTCATCGCGTGAACGGGAAGAGTAGGTTGTGCGACGCTCGAGGGGGAGGGTCGTCGATGATGGCGACGCGCGCCGCCGCCGCCGCCGCGGCGAAAAACAGAGGCGAGGAGAAGAAGGACGGAGGTTCGACGACGATGACAGCAGAGGAAGAAGATGCGGTGTTAAGCGAGGAGGAACTTGCCCAACGCGAAGAGGCCAAGTTGAAACGTATGCTTTCGGAATATTTGGTGAAGAACGATGAAAACGATGAAAACGCCAGCAACGTGTCCTCGAACTCTGTGGCCGAGTTGTTGGTGAAGATGAAAGGATGGGAGATTGCGAAAGCGATGAATGTGTTCGGCGACGACTTTGATACTTCAGGTGGTGGTAGTGGTGGTGGTGCGTCGACGTCTTTCGCCGGGTTATCTGGTGCGGCTGGGAAAATATTGCGCATTGAACGCTCCACGCGCGCTGTCGCGAGACGGTTGGAGGCGGAAAAGCGCAAATTGGACTCGAAGAGAGAAGAGATGGACGAGGCGGAATTAGACGCAAAACGAGCGAAGGACGCGTACGAAAACGCAAGGAACGAGAACGAAACAGTAATTGCCAAAAGAGTAGAACTCGAAAAGAGCGTCACGGACCCGGCGCAAAAGCAACTCGTGGACGCGTTGGCGAACATGGCCAGACGCAGAGCCTCGCTGAAGAAGGAAGAGGCGTCGTTTCGTAAGACGTGCAAGAAGGAATTGAAAGTTTTGAAAGCGAAGGTGACATCCATCGAAGAAGAACGCGAGCAGACCGGCGAACTCGCTAAAATAGCGGAAACGTC
>Ga0209090_10000980_pt1 | contig 18324 bp, 16 predicted proteins | sample ArcticOcean_MG_C_9_FD_187432 | JGI IMG/M metagenome (GOLD analysis project Ga0209090, IMG submission 187432) | Marine microbial communities from western Arctic Ocean - ArcticOcean_MG_CB2_152 (SPAdes) (version 2) | ecosystem: Environmental > Aquatic > Marine > Oceanic | place: Arctic Ocean... | reverse complement strand
GTGAGAAAAGGAAAAGAGAGAGAGAGAGAGAGAGAGAGAGGGAAAGCAAGCAAGCAAGCAAGAATAGAAACAATACAGCATGGTCAAAATTTCTCCTCTTTCTTCGAAAGAATGCGCGCACGCGGACTCCGTGTGGTCCGTCTGCTTTGCTTCGTCTTCGTCTTCTGAGAACGATTTGATTTTCACTGGATCGCTCGACGAAACTGTCAGCGCGTGGAAAGCCAGCGATTCTGGAGAAATTGAGAAGAAAGAAGATTACATTGGACACACGTTAGGTGCTGTTTCAGTTGCTGCGAGTGATTCTGGGCTGGTGGCGAGTTCTGCGTTAGATTCGATGATTCGCGTATGGGAACTAGAATCGTCAGAAACGAGAACAGTTATTGAATGCGCACCGAGCGAGTCTTGGGAGATTGCATTCGAGCCTGGCAAAAATTCGAAACACATCGCGGTGGCAGGCGGGGTCTCTGGCACCGTCAAGCTCTTCTCAACGGTAGCAAATTCGACCGATAGTACTTCTGCGCATCAAACTCATAACGACGCTAAATTTTCTTACGAAGTGCCGGTACGAGAGGAACATCAAAATAGGTTTGTTTATTCTGTGTCTTATTCAAGCAATGGTAAATACATTGCGTGCGGTACGACCAATGGTACGGTCGCTCTCTTTGATGCAGAGAGCGGAAAGGTCTTAGGACAGTTTGATGGTCATAAGTTGCCAGTGCGAAGCGTATGCTTCTCCCCGGACTCGAAGTGTTTGTATACCGCCTCAGATGATGGTTTTATACACATATACGACGTTACTAGCAAACAGTTGATTGATTCGTTTTCTGGTCATACATCGTGGGTCTTATCCATAGCGGCCTCTCCTGATGGGAATAGCTTAGTATCTGGTTCCGCAGATAAATCCGTAAAGTTGTGGGACGTTTCCTCGCGCCAATGTATCCAAATCGATAAAAGTCACAAGGATGCGGTTTGGGACGTGAGTTTTAACACCCACGGTACCGCGTTGCGTCTGTTTCGAGCGATAAGAGTGTCTCCATTTTTACGTATAATTGAAATATATACTCGTAACATACAACCATCTGCGTTTCTAACACTTTTGCTTTCTGTCATCATGAGAAAAAAAAAAGAGCTCGTCCAAAATCGATCAAAATCGAGCGATAGAATTTTGAGCCCCCATTGAGGGCTGCCCAAACTTCCAGACTTCTCTCTCATCCACACTCACCAATCTTCTTTTCAAACAAATTACACACAAACCACAAAAAGAAGAAGATTTCTTACGAAAACACTTACGACGGCGCGCGCGCGAATACTCTCTCCGATATACCGGGTAACTTTATTTAGTTACACAGAAAAGAATCGAACGCGCACTGAGCACGCAGATCCTTTGCAATAGAAAGAGTTAAACATGGCCTCCTCCATTTTTGCTTCCTCTTCCGCGAGCTTGCAAAGAACGACGACGACGACATTTCGGATGAAGAAGATCCTGCCTCCCCAAGGTCATTCTTTTCGTCCTTCTTCTTCCTCTTCGCCGTGCGCGTGCGCTACTCGTAACAACGCCAAAAAAGGTCGAGGTGGTGGAGGAGGATACATTCGCCGCTCGGGCTCTGTCGTTACGGCGGCGACAGCGAGCGCGTCCTCTTCTTCGTTCGCCAACGGGGGTGGCAGTATCACTGATTTTACAAAGAAAGCCACCGCCACCACCTCCACCATCAGGAATAACATCAACAAAAAAGGAGGAGGAGGAGGCAAAAAAAAACAGAGCAGAGGAAAAACGTTGATCGTGACGGCTGGAACTGATTATTATGAACTTTTAGGTGTTTCGAGAAGCGCGGATACGAAGGAATTGAAACGAGCGTATCGTCAACTCGCCCGAAAATATCACCCAGACGTGAACAAAGAACCAGGTGCTGAAGATAAGTTCAAAGAGATTTCCAACGCATACGAAGTTTTATCGGACGACCAGAAGAAGGCCATCTATGATCAGTATGGCGAAGCTGGCTTGAAAAATGGAATGGGCGGGGGTGGCTACGGAGGAGCTGGTATGGGTGACTTCACGAACCCTTTCGATTTATTCGAGTCCTTTTTCGGTGGAAGTGCTGGAATGGGTGGAATGGGAGGAATGGGTGGAATGGGTGGACGTTCCTCGGCGCAAGCTCGAAATAGACCGACACAGGGTGACGACGAACGCTTCGACTTGGAAATCGACTTTTTAGAAGCTGTTTTTGGCTGTGAGAAGGAGTTGGATGTGATGCGCTTGGCAGATTGTGATACTTGCTCTGGATCTGGTGTCAAAGCTGGCACGCGCCCAAGCACGTGTGGAACTTGTGGAGGTCAGGGCCAAGTTATCGCTACTGTCCGCACGCCGCTCGGTAACTTTCAGCAAGTTACGACGTGCCAAGCTTGTGGCGGTAACGGACAGACTTCAACGCCATGCCCAAAATGTGGTGGTGATGGTAGAGTTCGAAAAAGCAAACGCATATCGTTGCGAGTTCCTGCGGGTGTAGATTCGGGTTCACGCTTGCGCGTAAGATCTGAGGGTAATTCCGGAAGAAAAGGTGGGCCTCCAGGGGACCTGTATGTTTTCATCGCTGTTCGCGAAGATCCAGATTTGAAGCGTTTTGAAAGCATAAACATAAGCACAACTGTGACCATTCCGTATACGAAGGCTATTCTTGGAACGACAGTAAAAGTGCGTACTGTTGATGGTACTGTTGATTTAAAAATTCCTACTGGAGTACAGCCTGGGGCTACACTTCTCATGGCAAAGCGCGGGGTTCCGAAGTTGGGAAATCCCAACGTAAGAGGGGATCAGTACGTTAAGGTGAAAGTGACCATTCCAAATAAAATCAGTAACGAAGAGAAAGCGTTAGTTGAGGAGTTGGACAAAAACCAGAAATAGATAAATTAAGATAACGGGCTCTTTGTAATATAAAAAGAGAGAGGGAAGTTCTTGACTCAAATTGATTAATACGCTCTGCGACTTTTCTCATCGCATCTTCTTAACAAAATACAACAGCGCTACAGCTACTATGGTTCCAAAAACAGCCATAATGAGTGCTAACGTGAAGGCTAGCGTTATTATTTGATTGTTTACTTTTTTCGGCAGTTTCGCTTCTTGTGCGATGGGAGTCACCCTCTCGACGTTGTTCTTCTGTGCGTTCCTTCTCAGTTTCGGTCTCGGTGGCAACTTCATTATTCATTTAAAAAAAAAAGAAAGAAGAAAAGAGGAAGACAAGGGCGACGAGTCAGTCCGTCGTAATTTTGAAGAAGAAGAAATGAAAGAAACGCGATACGAAAACACGCAAAGCAAAACAGATCAAAGAAGGAAAAGAAGGAAAAAACATACGTCAGAGTTGTGTCCTAAACCTAATCCCGCGGATTCTCCATTACCAAGTTCAGTGAGCACAGCCATTCTCCTTCTCTCTCTCTCTCTCTTTATTTATAATGATGAGAGAATATTTATTCTCGTGTGGACTTTTTTGTGACAGAACCACATTCGTAGCAGAAAAAATCAATCTCCATAGCACGAGAACATGAACGATTGAGAATGAGAAAAGTTGTACCAAACACCACCAGCACCCTCTCTCAGCTGTCCGAGCTCGTGCTCGCGTGCGGTTTCAGAGGACACGGAAGCGCTGGAGAAGGTGCCTCGTTGTTACGACGGCGTACATCTTCGTCGTTGGCGTCGTCATCATCATCATCATCATCAACAACAACAACCATAGCGCAAAAGAGGAGTAAAAAGCAAATGCAAAACGACAGAAGAAGTAGTAGTTTTGGGATTAAAAATTCGTCGGTGCCCAAGAATCGATACGCGCGCGATGGAGCGCGCGCGATTGGAACTATAGTCGAGGAACAGTACGACAGCCAATCGAATATGAATTTGCATCATCGCGCGCGCGATTTCCACTCGTGCGCGCCCGCGTGTGGGAAACGAAATTCTGCCCCGAACACAGCTTCAACAAGTAAAGACGACAGGAGCAGCAGCAGAAACAAGGGTGAACCTTCTCGGGTTGGACCGAGAGTGAACAACGACATCACCTCAAAATTTGTAAGATTAGTGAGTGATCCGGGAAGAGAAGACGAGCATAGCGAAGATAAATCTACAACCCACGAAATTCTATCCATCGAGAAGGCTTTGCTGAAGGCAAATAGGGCAAATCTGGATCTCGTCGAGGTGAATCCAAACGCATCGCCGCCTGTGTGCCGACTGATAGATTACGAAACATACCGTTTTGAACAGAAGAAGAGGGAAAAAGAACAAAAGAAAAAACAGCTCCTGAGGAAAAAGAGCGACGTAGTACGCGAATTAAGAATTACCTCTAGAATTGACGACCATGATTTGAGTAAGAAGACAGAAAATGCGAATAAATTCTTGCTTGAAGGACACAAAGTCCTGTTCCGTATCAACTTCAAAAATGCTCACGACGAGATCGGACTTGACAAACGTTTGACAAAAGGTAAAAACGTGATGAAACGAGTGCAAGGTTGGTTGCAAGATTATGAACTCGAGAAGGAACCAGGTATGGTCGGTCCCAATAGCTGTACTATGATGATTCGACCTATGAAAAAAAAGGTGTAGAGTCGCCGAAGGGTAGTATTTTTAGAAAGAAAAGAGAGGAAGAGCAGATGAACATACAAATAATAATGTAGCATGGTGCATTCTCGTGTATTTCTTCTCACATTTTCAACGTCTCATCTAGGCCCTGCGGATCCCTCGCTCCCTTTCTTTACCCATACGCAATAATTTTCTCCAAAAGTTGCAACGTCCCAGATAGTTCCGGCCGAGGTCGGAGGAGACCAGTCATCTGGACCAATTTTCATGTACAAGCAGTCGTCAATCTTCGCGGCGTAGGCTCTTGTACCATGTGGTAATGGAACTATCTCGACGTCTGACTTGTAATGAATATCCATCTCCTTACGTATGGCTAATAAATCTCGAATCGGTTTGTGTAAGTGGCTCCAACCATCCTCGAATATGTGATCCCAAAACACGCAAGGAGTTCCTGGATGAGTCAAGATGTACGCATATCCTTGCATCTCAGTTCCAGAAGGAAACCTCCAATGTCCTTGACTACTTCCAGTGTCGTGATTTTCGATAAATGTGACAGCTCGACTGGACCACCATCCAAGAAGACCAGATGGTTTTCCGTCGTGCGATAACCTCCAATATTCTCCATATTCCATGACAGCATGCAATATACCTTTAAGAGTTACATCGAAAGCACCTGGGTTGGTCTGTCCAGTTGACCCGGTCGTTGCTCCCTTCTTTCTAGCTGGATCTGCAGCTTCAATCCAATTTATAATTCTACCTCTGTGCTCATCCTGCGGATGGCATGGCTTCCCGTCGTCTTGGTAGCTCAAAGAGTCCCAGTATTCCCCAACAGAAAATTCTGGTTCCGTTCCTTCAATGTAGTCGCTCACGTGTCTTCCACTGAAACCTTTCACATAGTCTAAACGCCAACCATCAAAACCAATTTCGCGTCTCATAAATTGAAGCCATTCTGTGACATCCTTTTTAACAAAATCTTGCGAGTGATCAATGTTAGGGGCACAGTGAATGCATTCCCCTTCTCCGCGATTTCCCTTACCACCGAAGTTTGGATCATTACAAACAATAGCGCGCTCATCCCAGTCTAACTTGCCTCCAAATTTATTCCACAAACCGTTCGAACCTTGGGCATGTGCGCATCTATGATTTAATACTGCGTCGCCGAGTACAATGATGTTGACGTCATGAAAGGCCTTCACGAGGTCTCGCAACTCTATCTCAGTACCATATTTAGAATCAAGCGTGTATAAATCCCTCGGCATATAGCCTTCGGCTGATACTGAGTCAGTAGGTGGCGGAAGCCACACCGTATTGAAACCATATTCTTTGATTTTCGGAAGAAGTGAGTGAATACGCGCATACCAAGATTCAGTAGCGCCTTTGACTCTCGTGGAGTCCCAGTGAAATCCTTGAAGTAAAATTTCGCGACCGCCGGTCCCTTTCTTCTTCTCCGTAGTCGCTTTCTGTTGTAAACCGAGCTTCACAATGTCAATATCTTTCGCTCTTGTACGCGCAGCTTCCGCTTGACGCTTTAGCATTCTCATTTTCTCGTCTGCTTCGTTCTTTTGCACCTCTGCTTTCTCGGTTTCAACTTGCAACTCGAGATCTTTCTTCAACGATATCAGACCGCGCTGAACGGCTTCAGCTTTCTTTTCAGCCTTCGAAATGGCATCGATGACTCCGTCGTACCACACTCGGACGGAGCTTTCATTCAATACTTCATTTTCAGGAACAGCCAGACTCGCGAAAGCCGAAGCATAAAAAACCTCCGTTGTACCAAACATATCCATTTGTTCCTCATATGAAATTTGCAAATCATCCGCCGCAGCTTGGGCTATACTAGACGCTAATCCAACAGTTCGGACCAATTCAAGATATTTTTCTCCCACTTCATTAACCAATGTTCGAAGCTGAACTAATCCACTCGCATCGCTGGCTGCCGAAATTTTCGAGAGCGCAGAAATATATGCGTTGAAGGCCTTTTCCGCCGATTCTCTAGTATCTTCGGCAGCTTCCATACACAACAGAGTTTTTTGCTCAGTCTCTTCGATCTTCTTCGACACGCTTTCTTGCATCTGCTTCGGAGTTAACTTTGATTCTGACTTTTGAAGTTCTGGAAGCTGAATTGAATAGCCCTGTCCAGAGTTATCAAACCAAGTATTGTTCTTTCCTACGAGACAAAATCGCACTTGTGAAATTGAAACAGCATTTAAATCAAGCTCAATAAAATTATGAGAGCCAAGCAACGGATGCGTTATGCTTTTCAACGGCGTCTGTACTGCCTGATCGTCGTGTGATTTCGTTTCAGGAGGACGCATTGCTTCTGGTGGAGCTGTCCATAAATCAGATCTTCCACCGCGTGGAACGATACCCCAATGCAAGTGCACATCATCTGGGATATTCGTTTCAATTCTGCACGTCACTGCACCGTTCTTTCTCTCAAATGCGGACAAAGAATTGCCCTCTACCAGGGCACCAATGCGATACGCATTTTCAGATTCCAGAAATATTATTGAATTTGAGCCTCCATAGTCAATCCAAGGTCCTTCAACTAGCTTTGCTGGAACTTGAATTTCAGTCAGAACACGCTTTCGCACTTTTGTTTTTACTATCCTTGGCACCATCTTCTTCTCGTATTTTCTACCGTCGCGCATAAAGGTCCTGTTTTTCGTCGCCGTTGCCGAATTTGAGCTATCCATAGAGCGATTAGATGTTACATTGCTGCTGAAATCTATCGAACCAAAGTGAGCAGCAGTTTTTGCTTTTCTTCTTTTTTCGGCTTCTCGCTCCATTATTCTCTTGAACAAATCACCTGCACTGACAACCTCCGAAGAATGTATAGCACTTGCGTCCACTTTTGCCGTTGTCGCTACCGAAAGAGGAGGAGGAGGAGGAGCCGGTTCATCTTCGATCTCAACTTCAATTTCCTCCATTTCTTCGACATCAATCTCTTCTTCAACGAAAGTTTCGTTTACTTCAATATTTGGAGGAGGTGGAGTCGGGATTTTCACGTGGAACGATTCTCCGTTTTGTGGCTTAAACCACTGATCTGAATTCTCGTCTCTGATCACAAAGTTGATGGCGTGCGCCGCGTCAGATATATCTCCAGAAATCTCAATCGATCCTCCCACCTTTGTTCTCAACCGATCCCGAGTATTCCTTGATTTAAACAGAGTTTGACACGCGTCTGAATTGAATGGACGCGTGTTCTCTGGTTGAAGTTCTATGGGCGGTTCATTAAACGCGTGCAATTGGTTTGGATCTCGAGCAACTCCCCAGTGCAAGAAAAGTGATTCGTTACCCTTCTTACAGTCGAGAGTCGTCTCGATCGTGACGCAATATTTGACTCCATTCGTCGTCACTTTGACCACGACGTCGTGGGGCGTGTTGATCTTCTGCATGACCACGAATTCGTGCTCACCAAAAACCTCCCTCGTCTTGAGTTTCGAGTTCAAAGCGTACACGCTCTTGACGCCGAGCTCGTCGTCTGCGAGAAGCATTTTTTGTGCGTCTCCTTGTCCTCCTCCTCCTCCGCTCACTCCTTGCGAGCCGACCGGAGAAATTATCGCAGAGACGGCGACGTTGCTCTTGCTCTTAGTAACGGTGTTTTTCACGAATCGTCCCGCCCGGGAGGAGGAAGGACGAAAACTTTGCTTGCCGTGATGATGATTGAGGTGCTCGTGAGAGAACTTGGACGAGGAAGAAGAAGACGGCTTTGAAAAGAAAGATGAGGAGGAGGAGGAGGAGGTTCCGAGACCGTTCGTTCGGACCGATCTCGCGTCCATCGATGGGATCGATCCGAGCACTATCGCATTTCTCGCCGCCATCGCGTGCTCCATGTGATCGCGCCTATCTTTAAGCGCGTGTGTCGTAAAAGTGTTCCCTTCGGCGGCCGATTTGAATCACTTAAGCACTTTTTTGCGTTTTTTGAAGGGTGTTGTTCAAACAAAAAAAGAAAGGGCTTTGTGTTTTTTTTAGCGGGAAAAAAAAGGAAGGAAGGGAGGCACACCCCAGAACTACCAGTATACTCTTCCCGACACTTTTGGAATGTGCTTGTGGGCGCTTCCTCTCCCTCCTCCTCCTCCTCTCCACCGCCGCGACGCCGCGAGAAAACAAAAACAAACACAACGACGACAACAACGGACGGAGCGCGCCTCGATTGGGAGAAATAAATATCGACCCCGTGCGGTCTTTCCCTCCTCTTCCTCCTCCTCTTTTCAAACTGTCACGGAAGAAGTCGTCGTCGTGGACGAAAAACTTACAGTGCATATTTGTCGTCCCAAGTCCGAAGATGCAGTCATAGAATATTACATCGAAAAGAAACAATTAGATGCGGACCCGTATTGGGCCGCGTTGTGGCCTTCCGCGCGTGCATTATCAGCGCACCTCGCGCACATGCACTTTGACGACGAGGAGGAAGCAACAGAACACTCTCACGGTGGGTTTTCGATACGAGGAAAAACCGTCGCCGAACTCGGTTGCGGACTTGGTTTAGTAGGTATAACGCTAGCAAAGTTAGGAGCAAAGTCGGTGACTTTGTTTGACAGAGAACCTCTGTGTTTAGAATGCGCCAACAGAAGTGCTGAACTTAACGACGTGGAGAGCATAGTTAAAACGGAAGTGTTGGACTGGAACGCTCCGGCCGACAAAAATAAGTTGAACAACTTTGACATTTTAGTCGCCGCCGACGTTCTGTACGAACGGCACGCGGTTGAACCAGTGAGCGAATTTTGCTCGAATTTCGTCAAAGCAAACGGAGGTCAAGTCTTCATAGCGGATCCACCGCTCCGAGCTCCGCAGAATCGAGAACGTTTCAAGAAGATGATGGTAGAAGAGAAACAGACAAAACTCGTTTCGGAAAAGAGAAAAAAGCACTTGTTGGACGAAGTTCTTGTCCTCGAGTTGATGAGATTATGAGAACAACTTCGCATGTAATAATAAGTGTTGTATATATATAGCCTGCCGCGGATTCTTCCTTGTTTCTCTATCTTTCTCTATCGCATATCGCGTATACCAGAAAAAATACCTTTTTCACAACTCTACTAAAATCCCTCACAGCAGAACACACGACGCAGTGAAGAAGAAGAAGAAGAAGAAGAAGAACACAAAAAGAAAATGTTGCGCCGCAGTTTAGGAGAAGGATCAACCACCACCGCGAACGTTTACCGACGATTGATGGAAATCACCGCATCATCATCATCATCATCATCATCATCATCATCACTCTCAATTCTTTCAGCGATTTCGGCGACGACAACGCACCGCCAGCAAGGGAGAAGGGGATATGCCAAGGCGGCAAAAAAAGGTTCTCAGAGTAAGTCGAAAGCGTCCCAGGGCCGGCGCGGTGGTAAAAGTGGCAGTGGTGGTATGGGCGAAATTAAAAGAGACCCAAAGTTAGACGCAGCTTTAGATAAATACCTCAATCTGCTCGTGAAAGCGGTGGAGCCGACAGAAATAAAGCCTCAGAAACTCACGCAAGCGCAATTGGAAGAGTACGAAGCGAAAGCGAAAGAGTATAGCAGGAAAAAAATGGGGCAGCACAGGGCAATGCAGAAAGACGTGAACGATAAAATCCGACTGAAAGCGGCAGCATGCAACGCACTGCCGGAAGGGTTTCTCCGAGAACACGCGTGGACGGAAGATCGTACGTTGTTCTCTCCTAAACGAAGGATGCCGGTGGCAACACCACCTATACAAGGATATGCAGAGAATAAGCTCGCCGCCGACGAGGCGGCTGTCATTTCAAACGTCGGGTTAGGAAAAAGATGATAGATGAAAGTTTTAGATACTATTACTTGACGATAGGTTTGGAAATTATTAATATTAAGCATTGTCGCGCAAGACTTTGACGACCGATTTGAATGCAAACCATTCTGGAATGTCTTCTCCTCCTCGCAACATTTTTCGAAACTTTGTACCAGAAAGTTTCTTCACAGATAAGCCCTCCTTTTCAGCCACATCTGCGGTAACATATCCTTTTTCATCGGTATAAACAACATTCAACGAAGGAACAGTCTTCATTCCAAGCTCAGCCGCGTTTTGCTTTGCCAAATCTTGAGCGTCGTAAGCGCCATAGAAATCTTCGCCGTCAAGCGAAGATTTGGAACCAGCCATGTCACGACCGATGATGAAGTGAGTGCAACCGTAGTTCTTTCGAATAATCATGTGCTGAATCGCTTCTCTTGGACCTGCCATGTGCATAGAATACGGAAGGTATGCCCAGCGAATTTGCGGGTTTTTGGTTTCCTCTTTGAGCACAACATAAGTTTTGTATCGAACCAAGCCTGAAATGTCATCGTCTTGGGTGGGACCCATGGTTGGGTGAACCAAAACTACGGCACCTTCTCCAACGTTTTCTGCATCAAGAGCTCTAGTAAATAACTCGTAATGCGCGCGGTGGATGGGATTGCGACATTGGAAAGCGACGACATCCTTTCCTTCTGGTAAATCAGCGCGCACTTCAGCCGGAGTTGGCGTAGCAAACTCTCTCACCGGCATGGCCAAGCCTTCGAGCGAGCCGCCAATATAGTATCTTCCTCGCTCTTCCGCAATCATATGAACACCCGGATGTTCAATAGAAGACGAACCGTAGCACGACTTTGCTTCTTTCGGCTTGTTCGGCCTCCATTTGGAATCCACTGTTAGCACTGCAACAGATTTTCCTTTGTACCTCAATAAAACTTTATCACCCGCTTTGGTATCTTCGCAATCCGTGTCCAGAACGATCGGTAAGCCAAAAAGCAAGTTTGAGCCTGGAAGACGCATATTCTCTACGACGTGTTCGTAAGTTTCGGCGTTCATGAAGCCAGTCAAAGGAGAAAATCCTCCGACACACAAGAGCTCGACGTCGCACGCGTTTCTATCCGAAAGTTCGAGAGTCCTCGTGGCGGAAGCCTCCACGGACGCAGCTTTCGATGGGTCAACCATTAAATTGACGAGCTTATCGCCGTGCGGACTGATTAACCTGCAAGCGCGTTACGAAAAGAGGAGAGATAATGCGTCAACCTTTAGGAAAGAAGATAACTCGAGCTTTTTTTCAGCAGCTGCTCGTACGAGAGAAAAGACAGGCAGGTAGGCAGCCAGACTTTTGGCCTCCCTTTGTGAAAACCACAACCGAGAGCGGCAAAATTTAGATAAACGATCGGAGAGAAAAAGGGCGCGCGCGTAGCGTACTCCTCTTTCGTTTTGACGGAAGGAAGTACGTTCCAGAGCTCAGAGATGTGATAAGAGACACGCTGTGCAATAAAGGGAAGTTGGACGCACTTGTTAGACATCGCGGACATGGCGGTCGTTTGAAACGAGCGCACGGAGCCAGGCGCCGCTGCTCTTTGTTGATTAAGCGCTGAGGCAATTCCACTCGATGGGACTTTGGAAAAAAGCAACTTCTTTAAGCCAAAGCTCGAGGTAGACTCGACGCTGACGGGAGCGGCGGCGAATGAGGATGCTCTGGAAACGCTCGAGGCTAATTGGCGAGCAGATCTTCGGACGGCTGAACTCATGAGTGCGTTCGCTCGTCTCGTAAAAATAATATGCCGTTTTGTTGGCGGATAGCGAGGGAGGAAGGATGTTGTTGCTGGTGGTGGTCGAGGACTTTTTCTAGAAAAACTTGACAAACTTTCAGGGTTTAGCCCTCTCTAAAACTTCTCGTACGACGACGCTTGGGGAGAGAAAATTCTCTTCACCCCTCGCCACAGAAAAGTATATACTTTGCGCACGAGCGTTCGCATATAAACAAAAAGAGAGAGAGAGAGAGAGAGAGAGAGAGAGCGGGAGAGAAAAAGAGAGAGAGAGATAAGATAAGAAGATACAGATAAAGAAAGAGAGACAGAAAGAGAAGACGACAAAGAGAACAGAATTGAGTAAAAATAATTATGTCCAATACTGGATCTCCTCCTTTTCCTCCTCCTTCCTCGGCGGAACAAAAACCAGAGATACAGAAAGAAAATACACCTACTCCTGGTGCTAATTATACCGGAGATGGGAAAATCAAACAAAGAAAAAGTGCTCCAAAAGCGCTCTGGGAGTGTAACATATGTTTAGAGACTGCGAAAGAACCCGTCATCACGCAGTGCGGTCATTTGTACTGCTGGCCGTGCATTCACAAGTACGTTTTCCTTTTTTTCAAAGCAATGATGAACTTTGAGGCGATATGGATCAACATCGTCATCGTCGCGTTCGTTTTTATCTGATAAACTCTTCTTCTTCTTCTTCTTCTTTTTTGAACAGATGGCTCATTATGCACCCTATGCATCAAAGCTGTCCCGTATGCAACAAAGACATCGTAGAGGAGTTACTCATTCCTCTATACGGAAACGAGTCGGACTCGCAGCCTTCTCGAAAAGGAAATGGCAGCGGCGGCAGCGGTGGTGTTGGTGGTGATGGTGTTGTTGGTGGTGGTGGTAGTGGAAATGGTGGTGGAAATGGTGATAGTAGCGGTGATGGTAAAGAAACGGACGTATCAAAGATTCCATCTCGACCACAAGGAGTGCACTTACCTCCAAATCCAAACGCTACGAATAATCTCGCTCAAGCGAATCCAACTGATGGCGGTGACCTGACCCGAGTCGCGGAAGCGTATCCACAACAGAATAACAGAAGGTTTGGGTCAACTGTTCCTGGCGTTGCGTTTCAGTTTGGCTTTAGACTATTAGTTACGGGGGAAGCCCCCGGATATGCTCAGCAGCAAGCTCTGCTCAGCTGGATGCTTCTGCTTTTAGGATCTTTCGTCGTGTTTTGTCTGTTGGTGTTTTGATCTCTTCTTCCTCTCAAGACGAAGAGGAAATGGACACTTTCTTGTAACTGTAGTTCCTCTTGTACATGTACTTACTCTAAAAAATCCTGCTCGCCCCTCTCCCGCTCTGCGTCTGGTATAAAACTCCAGTTTTCGATTTTCTTCTTCATATTTTTTCACGCTGTGGGAACACACAGAGAACGCACATAAAAGTCTCCGAGCGCGGTAGAAATGCTGAAACGCTCGCTCAAGCCATTAGCGCGTCTCGCTTCGGCGTCTTCTCCTTCTTCTTCTTCTTCCTCCTTCTTATCGTCGTCCAGGTTCGAGTTAGAAAAATTGTTGTTTCGAAAGAAGGCAATCGAGAAAAATCCGCCGTCTTTCGTCATCGTTTTATTCAATCGTCGTTTCTTCTTTTTCCTTCATCGCGCGAAGAAATCACTTCCGCGACGTGATATAGAATGCACACCTCTCGGAACGTCACGCTCAGTATTTCTACTCCCATCAGATTTGGCTGGATGGATGCACTCAATGCGTACCTTTTGAAACGCTCACCTTTTACTTCTTCTTCTTCTTCTTCTTCTATAGCAGCAGCAGCAGCAGCAGTAGTTATTTGTTGAGAAGTAGAGGTGCCTTGACGCCTTCAGGCGCTACCGGTTTTCTGCGGCGCGGGTACGCTTCTAAAGATTTAAAGTTTGGGGTCGAGGCGAGAGCTCTGATCCTCCAAGGATGTGATCGTTTGGCAGATGCCGTTCAAGTCACTCTCGGACCAAAAGGTCGAAACGTCGTTATCGAACAAAACTACGGTCCACCGAAAATTACCAAGGATGGCGTGACTGTTGCGAAAAACGTTGAGTTCAAAGACAGAATGATGAACCTTGGCGCTTCTCTCGTTAAGCAAGTGGCAGTATCTACGAACGATGTAGCGGGTGACGGAACTACAACAGCAACTGTTCTTACGAGAGCAATATTTAGCGAAGGATGTAAGTCCGTAGCCGCTGGGATGAATCCGATGGATTTGAGACGAGGCATCCAGCAAGCCGTAGACGTGATTTTGAAGGAATTACAGTCCACGCGGAAAATGATCTCAACCACGGAAGAAATTGCTCAAGTTGGCACAATTTCTGCGAACGGTGAGCGTGAAATTGGTGATTTGATCGCTAAAGCAATGGAAAAAGTTGGAAAAGAAGGCGTGATAACTTGCGCGGTATGTCCCCCCTATCATTTCTCGTATTTTTCTCTTTCTTTTTTGTGCTCCCTTGCTCTTTCGCGACTCTTTCGCGACCAAAGAACAAAAATCAATCCATATCGGGGATGATGTCAAAGAATTACTTTATTTAGCCGGGTAGCGCGCATTCGTGTGTGGATTATTACTTGTGCTAATGAAGGATATATATGTCATAGTTACACTGACTCGAAAAGCAGGATTGATTTTTTGTTGGTTTACATTTTTTGAAGACTCTGTTCTGTATAAAGACAGCTCTTCGAGTCTTAAAATCAATAATTTTCTGGAAGAAAAGAAAATCCAACTGACCTTTTTTTATGCGTGCTTTTAAAAAACAGGATGGAAAAACGCTCGAAAATGAATTAGAGGTCGTAGAGGGAATGAAATTTGATCGAGGCTACATTTCTCCTTACTTTGTGACCAATCCAAAGACGCAAAAGTGCGAGCTCGAGAACCCCTTTATCCTGATTTTTGAGAAGAAAATTTCTGGTTTGACGCCTCTGTTGCCTATTCTCGAATCTGTTCTGAAAACACAGAGACCATTGCTCATCGTTGCGGAAGACGTCGAATCTGAAGCCCTTGCAACTTTGATTGTGAATAAATTACGAGGTGGAGTGAAAATCTGCGCCGTCAAAGCTCCGGGATTTGGAGATAACAGAAAAGCTAACTTGCAGGACATTGCTATTTTGTCTGGCGGAACCGTCATCAGCGAGGATCTTGGGTACAAACTCGAGGAAGTTGAGATGTCTATGTTAGGATCTGCAAAAAAAGTTACCGTTTCCAAAGATGATACTATTTTACTGGACGGTGCAGGTGAGAAGACGTCCATCGAGGAAAGATGCGATCAATTACGCGATTTAATCGCGGAATCCCAGTCTGACTATGATAGAGAAAAAATGACTGAAAGACTCGCGAAACTTTCCGGAGGAGTTGCCGTTTTGAAGATAGGAGGTTCTTCCGAAGTCGAAGTGAGTGAAAAGAAAGATCGCGTAGTAGACGCACTCAATGCCACGAAAGCTGCTGTTGAAGAAGGAATTGTACCTGGTGGCGGGACTGCATTGCTTCATGCCACGAAAGCTCTCGGTGCGCTCGAGGACTCGTTGACGAACTTCGATCAAAAAATTGGCGTACAAATTGTGCGATCAGCTTTAAAAGTTCCCATGCGAACTATTGCGAATAATGCGGGCGTCGAAGGCTCAGTCATTGTGGAAAAAGTGTTGGGGTTTGAAGACAAAGGTATGGGTTACAACGCAGCAACTGATGAATTTTGCGATATGGTCAAGGCGGGTGTAATCGATCCATTGAAAGTTGTTCGAACGGCGCTCATTGACGCTTCGGGCGTTTCTTCTCTGATGTTAACAACAGAGTGCATGATTACAGAAAACAAAGATGATGCAAGTGATGGTGCTCCTGGAGCTGGAATGCCTCATGGATTCTAAAAGTTTCTAATAATAAGTAATTTACACAAAAAATTCCGATGAGCAGCTCTTCTCATTGCTACCACAACTTCTCCGCAGCCGAGGCGGCTCTCTGCCAGAATTCCTCGTCATCGCTTTCACATCTTGGCTCCTCTCGCTCAAATGGAAGCGCACAACCGCTTTTGATTGCACTTTGCAGCATATCCACGGGAAGTTCGCGTAACTGCGGATTCATCCCTTTGCAATCTGGGTCGTGGCATTTCTGATGATACACACCACGCTGAAAATCCATAATCAACATGACGTTATTAGATTTGTGCTGACGTTTGATATTTTCGCAATAACGATTTCCTACTAGATTTAAGATCAACGTATCATGATCTGGAAAAGCCACCCAGGAGCGCACAGCAGCTTTATTCATCTTGGCATCACTCCAGCTATCGAAATCGTTGAGCACAAAGTCCACCAGTTCAGCACACGGAGGAGGAGGTATTCTATGCTTACTAGGATTTTGAGAAAGTGAATCTCTCCGATATCCGTGCCCAGAGAATGCGTTTGCACAACTATTGCTCTTTTGTGAAAGAGAAACCGTCACGTCTTCGTATTCAATCAATTTCTTCCGCTGATCTTTGTCTATGTTTGTAACCAACGAACGATAAAAGATTTCGCGCTGTTTCGAATGTGTCCAAAATCTCCCGGTGCACCGTAGTACTTCTTTCTTCATTCCTTTGCTCGATAAAAATAACCGAAAAGCTCTATTTCGAGTGTACACTCCTAAATCGATGATTGAATTCTGACGCTCAGTTTCACTTTGCTCTTTCCGAATGAAGAGTTTCTCACATCTATCATCACTCGCGCGTCTTTCGCGAACGGAATTCCAGAAATCTTTGACAAACTTTCCAACGTGAATATTCGATTTGAACGCTGCTCCTGGCAGTCTTATGATAACGTGCCGCGAAAATTTCCTATTGGTATTCTGTCCCTCTTCTGTTGACGCTTTGATGCTTTCGGTGATTTTGCTTTCTAGTTCGACTACGTGTTCATTCAGTGCTATCTCGATGTTATGCTTTTCGTACAGCTCTTCTTTTATCAAATCCAGTAAAGCGTCTGTAGATTTTACTCCATCAACGTCTGCATTAGCGTCTCTATTGAACTCGAGGTCAAAATATAGATGACAAGGTTCCATTTCGCGTATAATTTCGTAGTGATGTCGTTCGTTTTCCTTCAAAATGGAGTAATACTCCCAGAACTTCTCGCGGGTAGCTGCGCTAAACTTTCTTTTCTGGCGGAAATTTTCAAACGACCAGCAAACGAGTTTCTTCCCCGACGCGCTTTCTCCGTTCTTTTCATCAATATACTCGAAGACTTCATCTTGCAAGCCGCGAACAAGTATTGGTCTAAGTTTACGTTCTTTTTCGCGATATTTCCTTATAGATTCATTCTTTTCATATTCCTTATTCTTTATTTTATTCTTCTTCAGTTGGAGATCCGCCAGAATCGCGTGACGTCTTTGCGTTTTTGTAAGAGTTGGATCAGAGATGGGTTTACCGAAAAATCTGTCTGAGACGTCCTCTGCTCTATTAATTTGAGAGCTCGATGGTGCATGAGATAATGGCTCTCTCATGCCGTGGCGATGATTCTGACGACAATCCTAAAAGCTCTCGCGAAGCTTCGAATTTTTGAAAAAAAAGGAGAGGGAATGGTTGGACCTTGCAGCTCTTTGATCTGAGCACCCAAAAAGAAAGAAGAGTGCGCGCACGAATATTTTTAAATGTTATTACACGTGTTCAGGAGAAAGATGCTTCATTACAGCGTCCTCGTAAGCTTTTTTCGCAGCTTGATCATCAACTGCTTTTTTCGCAGCCTTCTTACCAGCTGCATGGGCTTGTTTATCAGCTTGTCGCTTACGTTTCTTCTGATTCTCCGCCTTAATTTTTCGCTTTTTCGCCGCTTTGCTATCTTTTTCATTATACGCGTTCCTTTTAAGAACTTTGAAAGGATGAAGCTCTTTTAATTCCTTCAGAGATTCCAGGACTTCCTCTTTTGTAGTGCACAATACTGGGTTCTCGGGTTTGTTGGAAGTCTGATACATCCTGAGGCATTCAATGGTGTTTCCGCAGTTGCAACCACTGTTGTTTTTACCACACGTATTGCGCTTTTGGTTTTGCCATTGAGGCTCAGCTATTAGAATAATATTAGCTATTATTCTCTTCAAAGTTGAAGAGAAAAGCGCCTTCTTCCATATGAGAGTCCCTGAGAGCACCAGACGTTCGTCTGGGGCCAGATGTTCGTCTAGGTGTCGAAGTCATGGTGTCGTTGTTAGAGATGCCTCTATTCCATGAATTCGTTTTCGTTTTTCGTAAAATAGTCAAGTTTTTTCGATCGTATGGAGAGAAAACTA
>Ga0209090_10000979_pt1 | contig 18330 bp, 2 predicted proteins | sample ArcticOcean_MG_C_9_FD_187432 | JGI IMG/M metagenome (GOLD analysis project Ga0209090, IMG submission 187432) | Marine microbial communities from western Arctic Ocean - ArcticOcean_MG_CB2_152 (SPAdes) (version 2) | ecosystem: Environmental > Aquatic > Marine > Oceanic | place: Arctic Ocean... | reverse complement strand
CCAAGTGCATACACGTACACATTTAATGGAACTACAAATTTAATTCTTTTTAAATTAGATAACACACAGGCATTTGAAAGTGACGGTGAGGTAACTTATGTGTTAGAATCTGATTTTGAAGTTTCTGTAACTGGTAAATTTATTGAATTATGAACATATTTACTTTAAAAAATATAATGAAGGAGGTAAATGCACCAAATACATTTCAAGGTGTTCCTTCTGATAAACCCAATGGAGATAGATATGAATTCTATCATCCACTTTATTGGGTATTTAAAGTAGAGAATATGCGAATCAAAACTTTAGATTCAAGACTCAAAGATAAAAGAAAACCTCATGCTAGATTTGATGTTTTTATGTATTTATTGACAGATGATTCTCAAGGTGAATTGTTTGTTAGAAGTCAAGACTATGTTTACGAACAAGTAGGAAATGATTTCTATGTAAAAATGAAAAAAGCAAATTTCCCATTAATTGATAGAAATGGTGATGTTTGGTCTTTCTCAACTAATGATAGGATATTTATAAAAGGTGATATTGAAAACGTTAACTAATGAGTAGAAAGGTTCCAAAGATATACGCAGGTAATACTGTAAAGAAGAGGGATAGGTTATCTTTTAAAAACTTCGTATTAGAAGTTGTTAAGGATACATTTATCAATGAATTTGTCCCAACCTCATCATCATTGGATTCAGATACTCAAAAATTATTTACTTTATTCTTAGGTTCTAAGGATGGTAATAATGATGGTGATTTGTTAGATAGAGTAGATATAGGTGGATATAGATTTAATTATGAAGATTTACAAGTAGATAATGCATATGATTATATAGATGTGCATCTTTATGGTGTAAAGCAGGATAAAAGTAAATATAACGTAAAGTTATTTGATGGAGAGGGTACTGAATTAACATCAGGACAATATGCTAGTGGTTCTAAGGAAATTAGAATGATATTTGATGAAGATATCACAAGAGTACCATTAGATGTACCATTGGAGGCATTTACAATTAAAGGTAAAATCGTAGAAATAGAATAAAAGAATGGCAAGATTAATATCCAGAACGCAAGTTGAAGAGGTAAGAGATTTTATTAGAAATACATCATTCGCACAAAATGTAACTATTTCTGGTTCGTTACTCGTATCTGAAAGTTTTGCAATGGGCTCAGACCCAGATGTAAAATCTCAGATGACGGGTTCTATTGAAATTACTGGTTCACTTACAGTAGATGGTCCGCTTAATGTAATTGGTGACCAAGCATTAAATGCTACTGCATCGTTTTCATTGGAATCCGTAAACACTCAATTATTTGGTGGTATTAAACCCGAAGATTTTGGGGCAGAAGAAGCAACTTTGTTTGTATCCTCTACATCTGGTAATGATACGAATGATGGTAGAACACCTCAATTTGCACTAAGAACAGTTAAGAAGGCCGCTGAAATTGCAAAAGCTGGAGATGATGGTAGATTTGGTTTACCAACTGGTTCTTTATTTAGTGGATTTAGAATTGATATATCTGCTGGTACTTATTTAGAAGAAAATCCAATTGAACTTCCAAAAAACACAACTGTTTGGGGTTCTGGTTTAAGGGTAACTAAAATTGTAGCTAAAAATGAAAACGAAGATTTATTTTGGGTAAATAGTGGTTGTTATCTTTCTGAGATGACATTTGCTGGTTTACGAGTATTCCCATCGGTTGATAACTCTAGAAGTGGGTTTGCTATTGCATTCGCACCTAACTCATTTATTACAACATCCCCATACGTTCAGAACTGTTCGATGATATCGAATCAGGAGAATTCATTTTTAGAAAAATATGAAAAAATACCTGCTGGTGGTGGTGGATTGAATGTAGATGGTAACATCATACACCCAGATTCCCCACTTGCATCTATGGTATTGGATGCATATACTCAAATTGCACCTAATGGTGTAGGTTGTCAAGTTGTAGGTAGAGGATTTATACAATTAGTATCGTTCTTTACAAACTTCTCAGCATATTCGGTAAAAGTATTACAGGGTGGACAAGCAGTACTTCTAAACTCAAACACATCGTTTGGTGATTTTGGTATGTACGCTAGTGGTTCACGTTTTATTACTGGTAGTGGTGGTAATACACAGGCATTCACCAGAGTTAGAGATAATTATTCAATTATAATTGATACTATTGAGGATGGATTAACATCAATTCCATCATTTATACCTAATACAAATGCAGGTGTAAAGGTAACTAATGAACTACAAAAATTCAATAGTCAAAACTCATCAGATGAAGTAGCTGAACAAGCAAAATCAGAATATAGGTTAGTTTCTAATATTGTATCAAGTGGTATTAATAATATCCCATCTCTATTAGCTAAATCAGCAACAAGAGGATATGCAACTGGTTCGGTTTGGAATATATCAAACGGATTGCAAATATCTGGGTCAACATCAGCAACATCCACCGAATTAAATATAATTGAAGATAGATTTGATAAAGTAAAAGAGGTATTAGCAAGGGGTACTAGAGCAACTGCTAGTTATACATTAGTAGATAACATAACTGGGTTAATAAAAGCCAATGCTACGAATCCATATATTGGGTCAGATGCAACTACTCAATCTGAAATAGATGAAATATCTAAAACCTTTAATACTGTATTAAAAATAGTAGAATTTGGATTAACGGATGATGCTAACCCGATACCTGCATTATCATCATCAAATGAGGCAAATATAAGAGTAACTGAAACGCCTCAATATAATACGGATATCTCATCAAGTGCAGAAGTTGCTAACAAAGTATCTTCTTCATTTGCAACTGTTTTCAGAATATTGGAATTGGGTAGTGACTATGCACCAACCATTGTACAAAGTAGTTCACTTGAAAATCCATCAATTGATTTCCAAAATGGATATGATACTTTGTTAGGTAACTTATCATTTATACAAAATGAAACAATTGCATACTTATCATCTTCTTGGAGTGAATCTGATTATAATGAAGTAACTTGTAAAAGAGATATTGGGTATATTGTTAGTGGAGCTGCACATGATTTAATTTATGGTGGTAATGAAGAATCCGTTCTAAATGGTAACTTTTATTATCTATATCCATCAGAAGCAACAGCTTCACAAAAGCAAGAAACATTAGATGCTATTAGATATGCTGGTGGATTAGCTAAAAATTTAATAGGTGATATCACCTATGTAGAACCATCTATTAATGTAGAAAATGGATATGACTTATTGGTAAACAATAAATCATTTATACAAAACGAAGTTATTTCATTTGTATCATCTTCTTGGAGAAGTTTTGAATATGATGAAGTAAAATGTAAAAGAGATGTAGGTCATGTTATTAACGCAGTTGCAACTGATTTAAGATATGGTGGTAATGAACGAAGTATAATAGCTGGGGAGTTTTATTACAAATATCCATCAACTGCTACAACAACTCAATTGTTACCAACATTAGATGGTATTAAATGGGCAATGGACTTATCTAAAAAATTAGTTGCAAAGCAAACATTTACACAAGTATCATCAATCATACAATCGACATACGATTTAATTGTTGAAAATAGAAGTTTAATTCAACAAGAAACTGTAAACTTTATTGATACTCAGTTCCCTAACTTAGTTTATTCAAAAGATAAATGTAAGAGAGATACTGGTTATATAATAGATGCGGTGGCAACTGATTTATATTATGGTGGTAACCAAAAAAGTATTAGAGCTGGTTTATACTATAATGATGTTCCTTCAAAAGTTAACGGAGCTCAATTAAACGAAACGATTGATGGAATTTCTTACGCTAAAACATTTATTGATAAAGTAATCAAAAATGAGATAGTTGAAATACCAGGTGTAGTTAATAACACCTATTCAAGAATAAGAGCAGGTAATGTTGTACCATTTACAGCATCATCAATATCTGGTAGTGAAAGTGAAAGAGTAAAAGTAAGTTCTTCATTTGGATTAGTTGAAGATATCATCAAAAATGGTGAGAATTCACTACTATCAGCAATAGCTGGAAATACACCCAACTTCAAATGGAGTTTAGATGAACCAAAGTTGGTTACTAATAACGTATTAGTAACATCATCAGTAGATACTTCAAATGTTGAAAGTATTGTAACAAATTATGCTACTATTACTGATATCATAACAAATGGAATTGGTTCAATCGGAACACCAGTAAATAATTGGGATGGTGGAATAAAGGCAACCAATATAACTCAATTCACAAAAGGAAGTTCAGCTGCAACATCAGTTCAATCATCATTAATTGGTGATTCAATATCAATCATACGAAGTACAGTAGAATTTGGTACTGGTTCAACTGCAACAAACGCAACATATGACCCATCAAATGGAGATTTTGTAATTACGATTCCAAATCATAATTATACAACTTCTAGTAGTATTTACTTAAAGCCCGAATCATTCACATTTACTTGTGATATGGATAACAACAAAACTGAACATAGTTTACCTTCAGTTGGGCAACCTGCTTATAGTGGTAAATTAAATATAAATTCAGTAACTAATAATACTCTAACAGTTAACGTTGGAGCTTCAGGACCAAACGTAGAATTCAATCCAACCACTGCTTCTTATGACCCTGCAACTGGTGATTTCGTAATGACTGTTGAAAGTCATAGTTTAAGTGTTGGTGAGGGAATTATAATGGATGCAGAATCATTTGCATTTACTTGTGACATGGATGATAATCAATCTACTAAATCTTATCCGAGATTAGGAATTGACCCATATGCAGGTCGTTCAATGAAGATAACAGATATTACTGATACTACATTAACTGTTAATGTTGGTATTTCTGGTCCAAATAAATTATTTACTCCATCTAATGTAAATTATAATGCATTGAGTGGAGATATGGTTGTAACTGTAGGTCAACATGGCTTGGGTGTTGGAAGAAGTGTAGTGCTGGAAAACGAATCAATTGCATTTACTTGCGATATGGATAGTGATGCATCAACTCATTCTTACCCAAGAGTTGGTTCAGACCCATATGCTGGAAAATCAATCCCAATCACATCAGTTGGAACTACATCTCATAGTGTAACTAACGCTCCTTACAATCCATTAACTGGTGTTGTTACGTTAACAATAGTTGGGCATGGATTTACTACTGGTGATTACCTAAAACTTTCAGATAACTCATTAACTTATACTTGTGTATTAGACGGTAGTGTAACTGAAAAATCATATCCAAGAGCTGGAATAGATTATCCTTCTGGAAGGTGGTTAATAATTTCTAATGTAACATCAAATACTTTTGATATTAATATTGGTGCATCATCTTATGTAGGTACTCATACTTTCGTATCTGCTACTTCAAATGGAGTACAAAGACAGGATGGTACATTTACAATTAATGTTGGAAACGCTGGGAGTGCAAGTGGTTCAATACATACTTTTGTATCTGCGTCAACAAACGCTATCAATCATTCACCTCAATCGGTTCATACATTTGTATCAGCATCTAATGGGGCAGTGAAACACCTACCTCAATCAACTCATACATATGTTAGAAGTATTGCAGATTCAGTATCAGCAATACCTACATTGGTTGAGAATACGGCAAATGTTTATTTGGGAAGTTCAAATTCAATAACTTCATCTATATCAGCATCAATAACTGAAGTAAATAAAGTAAGTTCTTCATTTGGAGCTGTATTAGATATAGTAAAGCAGGGAACTGGTTCATACACACCAACTAACGCTACATACAACCCAATAGATGGTGAATTTGTAATGACTGTTGCAAACCACGGATTAGAAAAATCCAATGGTATTTACCTAAGACCTGAATCATTCGTATTCACTTGTGATATGGATGGCAATCAAACCGAACATAAACTACCAGCAACAGGTCAATCTGCATATGCTGGTAAATTAACTATAAACTCAGTAACTAACAATACTATAAGTGTTAATGTTGGAGCATCTGGGGCAAATGTACAATTCACTCCATCAAATACTACATACAACCCAGCAACTGGTGATTTGGTATTAACGATTGGAACCCACAGTTTAAGTACTGGTGAAGGAATTGTAATAGCAACTGGTTCACTAGCGTTTACTTGTGATATGGATGATAATCAATCTGTTAAGTCATATCCGAGATTAGGAATAGACCCTTACGCTGGTCGTTCAATGAAGATAACTAATGTTACTTCTAACACAATAACAATAAATGCAGGAGTATCAGGTCCAAATAAGTACTTTACTCCTTCTAACGTTAACTATAATGCACTTACTGGTGATATGGTAGTTACGGCAGGTCAGCATGGATTGGGTGTAAATCGGAGTGTAGTATTAGAAAACGAATCATTCGCATTTACTTGTGACCAAGATGGAGATGCAACTTCTCATTCTTACCCAAGAGTAGGTTCTGACCCTTACGCTGGAAAATCAATTCCAATTACTTCAGTTGGTACAACATCACATTCTCCAACTAATGCACCCTATAATTCAACAACAGGTGTTGTTACTTTAACAATTACAAATCATAATTTCAGTAATGGTGATTATATAAAAGTTGATGATAGTGGGCTAACCTATACTTGTGTATTGGATGGTAACACTGTAACAAAATCTTACCCAAGAGCTGGATACGATTATCCTTCTGGAAGATGGTTACCAATTGCAAACGTAACTACAAACACATTTGATATTAATATAGGTGCTTCCTCTTATGTGGGAGCTCACACATTCGTATCGGCAACTACTAATGGTATAAAAAGACAAACTGGAACGTTTACTATAAATGTAGGAGACGGTGGAAGTGCATCTGGTTCGGTTCACACATTTGTATCAGCATCAACAAATGCTGTAAAGCATGAACCACAATCAGTACATACATTTGTATCTGCCTCAGTTGATGCAGTAAAGCACTTACCACAATCAGCTCACACATTCGTAAGAACTGACTCTAATTCAGTAAGTACTTTACCAACATTAGTTGGAAACATTTCTGATAATATTAGATTTACAAATGAGATAGTTCAAATAACATCATCAGTATCTGCAACTGCAGTAGATGTATCGTTTATTTCATCATCAATAGCAATAGTAACTGATATAATAACAAACGGAACTGGTTCACTTCCAACAACACAAAATTATGTAACGGCAATAACTTCATCAAATGTAGTTGCTGCATATAACCTAATAAAAAATAACATTCCATTCATTCAAGCGGAAACAATTGCATATTTAAGTTCATCTTGGTCTCAATCAGATTACAATGAAGATAGTTGTAGTAGAGATGTAGGGGCAATTGTAAGTGGAGCTGCTGAAGATTTACTATATGGTGTAGTTTCTTCATCAGTATTTAATGGAAAATACTATTATGATTTCCCATCACAAGCACAAGGTTCACAATTGAACCAAACTTTAGATGGTATTAATTACGCTAGTAAACTTACACAAAAGTTAATTCAGAATATAGAATTCACAACAGCTTCTTCCGAAAGAAGAGCAGCTTGGGATTTAATTGATTCTAATATTGATTTTATTAAAGATGAAACAATTCTTTACTTATCATCTTCTTGGAGTCAATACAATTACAATGAAGTTACTTGTAAGAGAGATGTTAATCATATTTTAGATGCAGTAAGAACTGATATCTATTATGGTGGTAACGAAAGAACAATAAATGCTGGAGTATTCTATTGGGAATATCCTTCACAAGCAATTGTTGCTAATGATGGAGATACTCCAATTGGTGGACAATTAAATCAAACATTAGATGGTATTAACCATTCTAGAATATTAGCAGAAAAGGTAATTGTAAGTACACCATTCTCTCAACCAACTCAAGCAGTATTAGATGCTAAGGAATTATTAGATGGAAACAAAACATTTATTAAAAATGAAGTTGTTGCATTTGTATCATCTTCTTGGAGTGAAGCTGGGTATAATGAGGTAACTTGTAAACGAGATGTAGTTCACTTATTAGATGCTTCTATTACTGATATGGTATATGGGGGTAACGAAAGAACAATAATTGCTTCAGAGTACTATTATAGATACCCATCAGCGGCAATCGTAGGAGGTGTACCATCACCAACCCAACAAAAAGATTCAACAGTAGATGCAATTAAATACTTAGGTGGAATATCTGAGGAAATTGTATTAGGTACAACATTCGCATTAGCTGATAGTACTAAAATATCTATTGTAAATTCAATCAGAGAAAATAGAAACTATATCCAACAAAATGTATTAGATTACATTAGATATAGATTCCCTAAATTAAATTATAGCCAAGCTAAATGTTATAGAGATATAGGATTTATAACTGATGCTATTGTAACTGATTTATTATATGGTGGAAATGCACGAAGTATTAATGCTGGTGTATTCTATTATAAATTCCCATCACAAGCAACTGGATATCAGATAGAAGAAACTATTATTGGTATCAACTATGGTAGAGATTTAACTGAAATTATTATTAGAGATGGTAAGCAAATTGAAGATTCATTTGATACTGTTGTTAAAATAATTGAAAGTGGGAGTTCAATAAGTACTGATAAAACAATTGGGTTTGCATCAAACGGATTACCTATTTCACAAATTGGTATTCCTAAAAACTCATATGGTGATAATTTAATTACAACTACAACTGGTACAAATTTACCATCTGATATTGTTGAGATATCAAATGTAAATAGTAATATTAAGTTTAACAATACTACACAAATTACATCATCAATATCCGCATCGGTAAGTTCTACAACTTCTATTTCAGAATCGTTCAGAACTGTAATTGATATTATTGAATATGGTATTAGTGGAAGTAAAGAAATATCAGGTTCAGCAGATTCATCATCTTACTTTGAAGTTATTTCTTTACCAAATGATTCAACTGCATTTTATATAAATGATGACCAATTAAGATATTTTGATGGTAGAGAAGGTTATGCATTGGGTGGTGAGGATACTGGTTCATTTAAAGGTTCTAAAAAAGACCCAACTCTAACATTAGTTAGAAATGAAATGTATAACTTTTCAATTAATGATTTAGGATTTGAAGATACTACAATTAACTCACCATTTTTAATTAAAACTAAAAGAACTGCTGGTACTACATTTGATGTATATGAGAGCATTGGTTTAATTAATAATGGTATTACATTTGGTACACTTACATTTACTCCATTAGCAAATACACCTGATACACTTTATTATGTGAATCCAACAAATATTTCAGCTAGTGGTGTAATAAATATTGTAGATAGTTTACCATTATCAGCCGAACAATCATATGTTTATGTTCCAACAAAAGGTGAGTTTGAAAAAGTATTAACAACGGCAAATAATATAAAGATAACCTCAGGTATCCAATACTCATCATCATTAGATGCTAGTATTTCTGATAGAAACATCGTAAGTGGTGGATTTAGTACAGTAACTGATATTATACAAAGTGGTGTAGGGGCATATACTCCAACTACTGCAACTTACAATCCAGCTAATGGTGATTTTGTAATCTCAATATCACAACATGGATTAGAGGTTGGTGAAACTATTTACTTAAAGCCAGAATCATTTGTATTCACTTGTGGTATGGATGGTAACCGAACTGAACATAAATTACCTTCAGTTGGCCAATCTGCTTATAATAACGGATTACCTATAAAATCAAAAACTAATAATACAATAACATTAAATGTAGGATTATCAGGTCCTAATGTAGAATTCAATCCAACCAATGCAACATATGACCCATCTAATGGTAATTTTGTAGTAACTGTTGGAACCCATAGTTTAAGTGTAGGTGAAGGGGTTGTACTTTCTAATAATTCATTCGCATTTACTTGTGATATGGATAACAATCAATCTACTAAATCGTATCCTAGAGTTGGAATAGACCCATTTGCAGTACGTTCTTTACCAATTACATCGGTAACTGATACCACAATGACATTTAATGTTGGTGCATCTGGTCCAAATAAATTATTCACACCATCAAATGCAAATTATAACGCATTAACTGGTGATATGACTGTAACTGTAGGTCAACATGGTTTAGGAATAGGAAGAAGTGTTGTATTGGAAAATGAATCAATTGCTTTCACTTGTGATATGGATGGTGGAGCTACAACTCATTCTTATCCGAGATTAGGTTCTGACCCATATGCTGGAAAATCAATTCCAATTACTTCAGTTGGAAATTCATCACACACACCAACAAATGCTCCATATAATGCATCAACTGGTTTAGTTACTTTAACAATAGCTGGTCATACGTTTAGTAATGGAGATTATATTAAAGTTGAAGATGGTGGATTAACTTATAGTTGTGTATTAGATGGTAATACTGTAACTAAATCATACCCACGAGCTGGATATGATTACCCAAGCGGAAGATGGATTCAAATTTCAAATGTAACAACTGATACGTTTGATATTAATATAGGTTCATCATCGTACACTGGAGCACATACATTTGTATCTGCAACTACTGGTGGAATAAAAAGACAAACTGGTACATTTACAATTAATGTTGGAAATGCTGGAACTGCTCAAAATTCTTTACATACTTTTGTATCGGCATCAGCTAACGCTGTGAAGCATGAACCACAATCACCACATACTTTTGTATCGGCATCAAATTCAGCAATACAACATTTACCTCAATCAAATCATACGTTTGTAAGAACAACTACAAATTCGGTAAGTAAATTACCAATAGTAGTAGAAAATACATCTGAATTGGTTAAGGTTACTAATACAACTCAATATACATCATCAGTATCACCTCAATTAAGTGAAATAACTTATGTAAGTTCATCATTCGCTGTGGTAATTGATGTATTGGAAAATGGTATTGGTTATACACCAACTACCGCAACATACAATCCTGCTGATGGTGAATTCGTAATGACTATCCCAAATCACAATTATAGTGTTTCTGATAGTATTTACCTAAGACCGGAATCATTCACATTTACTTGTGATATGGATAATAACAAAACTGAACACAATTTACCATCAATTGGTCAAATTGCTTATACTGATAAGTTAATTATAACATCTGTAACCAATAATACTATAAGTGTTAACGTTGGTATATCAGGACCAAACGTAGAATTCACTCCAACAACTGCATCGTATGACCCTTCAACTGGTGATTTCGTAATGACTGTTACAAGTCATAGTTTAAGTGTTGGCGAAGGAATAATAATGGATGCAGAATCATTCGCATTTACTTGTGATATGGATAATGACCAATCAGTTAAATCTTACCCTCGATTGGGTATAGACCCATACGCTGGTCGTTCAATGAAGATTACTTCAATAACCGATACAACAATGACGGTTAATGTAGGAACTTCAGGTCCGAATAAATATTTTACTCCAACTGATGTTGATTATAATGCATTGACTGGCGATATGATTTTAACTGTTTCTGAATCATTTGGTTTAGGAATTGGTAGAAGTGTAGTATTAGAAAACGAATCGTTCGCATTTACTTGTGACCAAGATGGAAACACAACTACTCACTCTTACCCAAGAAGTGGTTCTGACCCTTATGCTGAACAATCAATTGTAATTTCATCAGTTGGTAAATCATCACACACTGTAATCGATGCACCTTATGATGCATCAAATGGGGATGTTACTATAACAATCTCTAATCATAATTTCAGTAATGGTGACTACATTAAACTTTCTGATAATTCATTAACTTATACTTGTATATTAGATGGTAATACAACTCAAAAGAGTTATCCAAGAACTGGAATAGATTATCCATCTGGTAGATGGTTAGAGATTTCTAACATAACTACAAATACATTTGATATTAATATTGGTTCTTCTCCATATACAGCAGCTCATACATTTGTATCAGCTACAACAAATGGATTAGAAAGACAAGATGGTACCTTTACAATTAATGTAGGTGATGGTGGTAGTGCATCTGGTTCAATCCATACATTTGTATCATCATCGATTGATGCAGTAAAACATTTACCTCAATCAGTTCATACTTTTGTATCGGCATCGAATGGGGCTGTAAAACACTTACCTCAATCAAATCATACATTTGTTAGAACTACTGAAAATTCAATAAGTAGTTTACCTAATGAAATTTCAAATGTAGCAAATACTATAAAGGTAACGGATGTATCTCAATACATTTCATCTTCGGTAAGTGGAACATTGGAAAATATAGAGTTTGTATCTCAATCAGTATCGATTGTTTATGATATTGTAAAAAGTGGTATATCATCATCTACACCAACAAGTGCTAGTTATGACCCATCTAATGGTAATTTTGTAATTACTATACCAAACCATATATTTGAAGTATCGGATTCAATTTATTTAAATCCAGAATCATTCACATTCACTTGTGATATGGATAATAATAAAACTGAACATAATTTACCTGGCGTTGGTCAACCTGCTTATAATACTGAATTAGAAATCACATCAACAACTGATGATACTATAACTGTAAATGTTGGAGTATCTGGACCTAATGTATCGTTTAATCCAACTACTGCTAGTTACGACCCATCAACTGGTGATTTCGTAATGACTGTTGCAAGTCATAGTTTAAGTGTTGGTGAAGGAATTATATTAGACCCTCAATCATTCGCATTTACGTGTGATATGGATAACAATCAATCAGTTAAATCATATCCAAGAATTGGAATTGACCCATACGCTGGTCGTTCAATGAAGATTACTGGTATAACTGATACTACAATGACCGTTAACGTAGGAGTATCTGGTCCAAATAAATACTTTACACCAACTGATGTTGATTATAACGCATTAACTGGTGATATGATTTTAACTGTTTCTGAATCATTTGGTTTAGGAATAGGAAGAAGTGTAGTATTAGAAAACAACTCAATCGCATTTACTTGTGATATGGATGGTGATTCTACAACTCATTCTTACCCAAGAAGTGGTTCAGACCCATACGCAGAACAATCAATTTTGATTACTTCCATTGGAACAACACAACATAGTGTAATTAACGCTCCCTATGATGCATCAAATGGAGATGTTACTATATCAATCTCTAATCATAATTTCAATAATGGAGATTATATCAAACTTTCTGATAATTCATTAACTTATACTTGTATATTGGATGGTAATTCTGTTGAAAAATCATATCCTAGAACTGGAATAGATTATCCATCTGGAAGATGGTTAGAAATATCTAATGTAACTACAAACAAATTTGATATCAATATAGGTTCTTCACCATACACATCAGCTCATACATTTGTATCAGCTACAACAAATGGTTTGGAAAGACAAGATGGTACGTTTACTATAAATGTAGGAGATGCAGGTAGTGCTTCTGGTTCGATACACACATTCGTATCAGCATCAAATAATGCAGTAAAGCATGAACCACAATCACCTCATACATTTGTATCAGCATCAAATGGAGCAATTAAACACTTACCACAATCAGTTCATACATTTGTTAGAACTAAACAAAATTCAGTAAGTGTAACAAAGCATCCTGAACTATATGAAATTCGTTCTACTGATGAATCTACAATAGCGGCATATGAAATTATTAAAAATAATATTCCATTTATTCAAAGTGAAACTCTCGCTTATCTATCATCATCTTGGAGTACTGCTTCATATGATGAATCTAAGTGTGGTAGGGATATTGGATTAATTATTAGTGGAGCAGCTGAAGATTTAGTTTGGAACACATTATCAGCATCAGCAGTAAATGGAAACTACTATTTAGAGTATCCATCTCAAGCTGAAACATCTCAATTAAATCAAACATTGGATGGTATTGAGTATGCTAGTAAACTTACACAAAAATTAATTCAAAACATAGAGTTTGTTACTGCTTCTTCTGAAGCAACAACATCACATACTCTATTATTGGATAATAAATTACTTATCCAAAATGAAACTATTGAATATATTTCATCTTCTTGGAGTGACTTTAGTTATTCGGAAGGTTTATGTAGAAGAGATATAGGACATATTATAGATGCAGCAGCAACTGATGTATTATATGGTGGTAACGAAAGAGCAGTACAAGCCGCATCTTTCTATTATAGTAACCCATCATCTGCAACTGGTTCACAATTAAATCAAACTGTTGATGCTATTGATTACGCTAGAAGATTATCTAACGAAATTATACAAAGTAATGTATTATCATTACCATCTTTACAAACACTACAAGTTGCTGAATTGGTTACCCAAAATAGAAGTTTGATTCAAGAGGAAACAATTCAGTTCTTATCATCATCTTGGAGTACATTTGAATATAATGAAGCTAAGTGTAGAAGAGATACTGGATATATAATTGATGCAGTTGTAACTGATTTCGTATATGGTGGTAATGAGAGAAGTGTTAATGCAGGAGAATTTTATTACCTGTACCCATCATCTGCTACTGGTTCTCAATTAAATCAAACTGTTGATGGTATTGAATACGCTCAACGATTAACAAACAAAGTAATAAACAATGTAACATTGGTAAGTGCTTCAATAGAAAGACAAACCGCTCATAGTTTATTATTCGATAATAGGGATTTAATCCAAACTGAAGTAATTTCATTTATGAGTTCTTCTTGGAGTAATTTCGAATATGATGAAATTAAATGTAAAAGAGATGTTGGGCATGTTATTGATGCAGTTGCAACGGATGTACTATATGGTGGTAATCAGAGAAGTGTAAACGCTGGTGAATTTTATTACCTATATCCATCTCAAGCAACCACAACGCAATCAGACCAAACAATAACTGGTATATTACATGCGGCTGGTTTAGCTAATAAGATAGTACAAAGTACAACGTTGGTAAACGCTAGTTCAGAAAAGATATCAGCATACACTACAATTTTAGATAACAAAAAATTAGTACAAAATAACGTAACTGAATTTATAGACCAATTGTATCCATACTTTACTTATGATAGAGTTAAGTGTAGAAGAGATACTGGATATATCGTTGATGCTATTGCTACCGATTTATTATGGGGTGGTAATGAAAGAAGTATTATAGCTGGTGATTATTATTATAGATATCCATCACAAACAACTTCATTGGAGTTAACTGAAACAACTACTGCAATTGATTACGCCAGAGTGATGGTTAATAAATTAATCACTAATATTGATTTAGTAGTTCCTTTAATAACAAAAAATACAAATAGTAATATTAGATTCAATGATACTGAACAATATAGTGGTTCACTTTCAATTAGTGGAAGTAACATAACTAATATCAGTTCATCATTTGAAATGGTTAGTGGAATTATAACTGATGGAATAAAATCATTTACACCAACAACCGCAACATATGAACCTTCTAATGGTGATTTTGTAATGACTATACCAAGTCATACATTAACACCAACGAATGGACTTTACATCAAACCGGAATCATTCGTATTCACTTGTGATATGGATGGTAATAGAAGTGAACATAAGTTACCTTCAATCGGACAACCTGCTTACAATAGTAGATTAGGTATCCAATCGGTAACTGATAATACTGTTACTATAAATGTAGGTAAATCAGGTCCTAATGTAGAATTCAATCCAACTACTGCTTCATACGACCCATCTAATGGTGAGTTTGTAGTAACTGTTGGTACTCATAGTTTAAGTGTAGGTGAGGGTATCGTTATGAAACCTCAATCATTCGCATTCACTTGTGATATGGATGATAATCAATCTACTAAATCTTATCCTAGAGTTGGAATAGACCCATTTGCAGTACGTTCTTTACCAATTACTTCGGTAACCGATACTACGTTAACTTTTAATGTAGGTGCATCTGGTCCAAACAAAACATTCACACCAACTAATGCTGATTATAACGCATTGACTGGTGATATGATTCTAACTGTTTCTGAATCATTTGGTTTAGGTGTTGGAAGAAGTGTTGTATTGGAAAATCAATCTATCGCATTTACTTGTGATATGGATAGTGATACAACAACTCATTCTTATCCGAGATTAGGTTCAGACCCTTATGCTGGAAAATCAATTGAAATTACTTCAGTTGGTACAACACAACATACTGTATCTGATTCAACATATACACCATCATCTGGATTAGTTAGTTTAACTATATCTGAACATGGGTTCTCAAACGGAGATTATATTAAACTTTCAGATAACTCATTAACGTTTAGTTGTTTATTAGATGGAAACGTTGTAGGTAAATCGTATCCAAGAGCTGGAACTGACTTCCCAAGCGGAAGATGGTTGGAAATTTCAAATGTAACAACAAACTCATTTGAAATCAATATAGGTTCTTCATCATATGATACACCACATACATTTGTATCGGCTGTATCTAATGGATTAGAAAGACAGGATGGAACGTTTACAATTAACGTAGGAAACGCTGGAAGTGCTTCTGGTTCTATACATACATTTGTATCAGCATCCAATGAAGCAGTAAAACACTTACCACAATCGGTTCATACATTTGTATCAGCATCCAATGGAGCTGTAAAACACTTACCTCAATCACTTCACACATTTAAGAGAACTGATGGTAATTCAATAAGTACGTTACCATATGAAGTAAGAAGTATTGATTCATTAATAAAAGTAACAAACGCAACTCAAACCACATCTTCATTAAGTGGAGGTGATACTCAGGTTGGTATTGTATCTGCTAGTATTAATATGATTAACGATATTATTAGATTAGGTTCTGATAGTATCCCATTCACTATTGCTAAGCATTTCCAAACTTCTGAATTAGATAATCCACAAAATATAACCACTGGTTCATATGTAAAAGTAAGTGGTGAATATGTTGTAACTGATGAATTGGAAATTGCAAGTTCTTCATTCAATCAGATAAGTGATATAATTGAAAATGGAACTGGTTCATTACCAACATTGGTAAGTAATGTTAATTCAAACATTAAAGTAACGGATGCAAATCAATACACTTCTTTAGTTACTGGTTCATCTGTTGAAATCGGTATTGTAAGTGATAGAGCTGGTTTAGTTGAAAATATAGTTACTAATGGTGTTGGTGTAATACCAACAATGGTATCTAATAACACAAATATTTCTAACTTAATAAAAGTTGGAAACATAGAACAATATGTATCGGCTAGTGGTGCAGATAAGATTCAATCTAAAATTGTTTCATCATCATTTGGTATGGTGATAAATGGTTTAACAAATGGAACTGGTTCATTACCTACAATCACCGATTATAGTGAATTGGTAGATGCACCTAAGACTGTATTGGCTTACAATTTAATAAAAGAAAACATTGAATTCATAAAAGAGGAAACTATATTGTTTATGAGTTCTTCTTGGAGTACATTTGTGTATGATGAGGAAAAATGTAGAAGAGATGTAGGTTTAATAGTAAGTGGGGCAGCTGAGGATTTAATTTGGAACTCAAATTCAGCATCAGTTGTAAACACTAAGTTCTACTATGAATTCCCATCAGCAGCAACTGGTTCACAATTGAATCAAACTGTAACAGCTATTAAGTATGCTGGTAATTTGGTACAAAATATTGTAAGAAACTACGAATACACTACGGCATCGGCTGAGGTATCTGCTTCTTATGATTTATTAATAGCAAACAAAGAATTTATCCAAAATGAAACAATTGAATTTGTATCATCATCTTGGAGTGGATTTGATTACCCTGAATTAACTTGTAAGAGAGATGTAGGGTATATCGTAGATGCAGTTGCAACTGATTTATTATATGGTGGTAATGAAAGAACAATCACCGCAGGTAAATATTATTATGATTACCCATCAGCGGCAATTGTTGGAGGAGTACCATCGGTATCTCAACAAAAAGACCCAACTGTAACGGCAATCAATTATGTAAAAGGATTATCAACTGAATTAGTTGGTGGAAATATATTTGTAACATCATCAAATGAAATTGATTTTGTGTATGATTCAGTTAAATTGAATAGAGGATTTATCCAAAATGAAACTGTTGCATTTGTAAACGCTAAATATCCAAACTTACAATACAATGAAGTAAGTTGTAGTAGAGATACTGGATTCATCGTAGATGCAGTAATAACTGATTTAAAATATGGTGGTAACCAAAGAACATTAACTGCTGGTGAATTCTATTATAGATTCCCATCTAAAGCAACTAATGTTCAATTAGGTGAAACAACTGATGCAGTAACTTATATATCTGATTTAGTTAACGAAATTGTATTACAAAATACTTTAACAATTCCAACATTAACTAAGAATACTGAAAACGTAATAAAAACTACATCAGTAACTCAAACATTGGGAAGTGGTACAACTGAAGTATCTGTATTAAACGCTGTAA
>Ga0209090_10000976_pt1 | contig 18354 bp, 8 predicted proteins | sample ArcticOcean_MG_C_9_FD_187432 | JGI IMG/M metagenome (GOLD analysis project Ga0209090, IMG submission 187432) | Marine microbial communities from western Arctic Ocean - ArcticOcean_MG_CB2_152 (SPAdes) (version 2) | ecosystem: Environmental > Aquatic > Marine > Oceanic | place: Arctic Ocean... | reverse complement strand
AATTTTTTTACAAATATATACTCATCCAATATAAAAATACTAGATTGTGATTTCGTATTTAAACTAAAGACAAGTAAGAAAATCAAACTATCAAAATTAGATTGTCTAAGTAATATTTTTGAAAAACAAACTAATTCCAAAATGATATATAAACGAGTAAAAAATTATAGTGATGCAAATGAAGAGAATGGATTTAAAATATTTATAGAAAAAGATAAATCAAATAAGGATATGTATAATGTTATTATTAATGGTATAAATGATATACATTATATCGAACACATACCAATCTTTTTAAAAACATATTTTGATATATTATTAAATACTGACGGTGGTGATATTAAAAAAATATTATGTAAAAATAAAAAAGATATTGTTGATGAAGCGGCATATATTAGCGATGAAGAAAAAAATGATAAAACCGAAGGATACGATAGTGATGATGTAGATGAAGATGAAGATGAAGATGATAATTTTTTTGATGTAAAAGCAAATATAGGACTGGGTGAAGACTCAGACGAAGACTCCGATAAAGACGAAGACGAAGACGAAGACGAAGACGAAGACGAAGGCGAAGATGATGATGATGATGATGATGATTTAAGTATTCCTGGAAGTCTAGGGTCTCTATCATTAGGAGAATCGTTAGGTGGGGCAAGAAAGGGCGAAGATAGAAATTACTCACAAAATAGAATAGAAAAATATGATAAAAATCTATTTTTGAAATTCAATACAGCAGATAATCTATATTCTAGAAGTTGTGCTGCTAATGCAAAAAAACAACCTATCATTATTTCAGAAGAAGAAAAAAAGAATATTGATGATAATCACAGCGGCTCATATAATGAAGCACTAGAATATAGTACAGACACAACCACGCCATACTATTATATTTGCCCTAGATATTGGTGTGCAGAAGAAAACGTTAGTTTAACCGACGATCAAGTACAAAAAGATGGAGATGAATTAAAAAGCACATTTTGTTCCGGAAAAATAATAGAATTTGATGATAAAAAACAACACCATAAAGGAGATAGCGACTATATTTATAATAATCCTGGATTTAATAAAAATTCATGTATCCCCTGTTGTTTTAAAATTTCACAAAAAGCAAAAAATATCGAGAATAAACGTAAATGTAAAGACCAATATACCGAGACCGGAAATAGTAGACAAGTCGAAAATATTGATAATAAAAGTAAAAATACTATGTTATTGGAAGAAGAAATATCAGTTGATTATATTCAGCAACCAAATAAATTTCCACTAGAAGCCAATCGTTTTGGATACTTACCCTTGAATTTACAGAAGTTTCTACCAAATGATTTGAAAAATTGCAAATTAAAAGGTGATTTTAATTGTATATTAAGAATTGGCATCGAACAAAGTAATACACAATCTTTTATTTCATGTTTATCTAGTATTTATAGTTTTATAAATAAAGAAGATACAGTTATATCAAATAGTGAATTAAAGAAAAAGATTTGGGAAGAAGGTAATATCGATTTAGACAGTTTTATAACATATATGAATGGGAATTTAATACAAGCATTTTACAATAAAAATAAAAAAGTGAATGTGGTAAAATATGTAAAAAATACGGTTTTGGGTGAAAAACTAGTTAGAACAAATAAAAAACAACAAATGCTTTTTGAGAAATGTGTAAATGCGTTTGAAGAATTTAAAATTTTCTTAAAATCAGAAGAAACTACTATTACACACGAATATATCTGGGATATTATTTCGAATAATAAATATAATTTAATATTCAAAAATCCAATTAATTTGGTTATTTTTGAAATAAAAGAAGATTTTGAATCAAATTATATTGAAGTACTTTGTCCTACAAATCATTATTCTAATGATAATTATAAAGAAAATGCTGAAACATATATTATATTAAAGCATGGTGATTTATATGAACCCATAGTGTATTGTGAGCGTAAGAAAAGTGATGTAAAGGGTGAAAAATTCAAAATAAATATCGTTACTAATTTGAATAAACGCAGATTAACACAACATAACCTTCACGATATGAAAAATCTTATTAATAATATAAAAACCATTTATTTAAACAACGATAAGTGCGGTGTATTACCTAGCAATCCAGGTAAATATAAATTTAAACCTATTGAAAAAACATTACGATTCTCAAATGATATTGTAACCAAATTAGTTTCTATGCATTATGGTATTCAAAAACAAATCGTAAATTATAATGGTAAATGTATTGGATTATTAATAAATGAACCGATACAATCTGGAGAAGATGGTAGTATTAGATACGTACCTGATAAAGAGCCATTTATGTTACCAATATATCCAAGTTCTATTTTGAAAGGTACAGATATTATTTTTATTGATGATGAAACGCTGTTGATTAAATATGCAACATTAAAAAAGAAACTCTTTACGTTAAGCGAAAAATCATCTAATGAAATTCCATGCAACCCAGTTTCCAAAGTGATTGATAATGAAGAAACAATTGTTGGTATTATTACTGAAACTAAGCAGTTTATCCCGGTCGAACCAAAACCGAATAAATTGGAAGTAGATGATTATAAAATTGTTTCAATAGTTAAATCAAATGATTTATTTTTAGATAATAAAAACTTATTTTATAGTGATGCCGAATTATTTTCAACAGAACATGATAAAAAGGATATGAAAACGAATATATATATTAAAAAAATCAAACTAGAAAGTCGTTTCTATGATTGCTTCCGAAATTTCATAAGAATACAAATAAATAAGCCAAATAATATATATAATAAGGAAGAATTGCAAACTATAATTAATAATAATTTAATAATCTACAGTGACAAAGTTAGTAGAATTAATGTTATTATTAAAAAAATGACAAAAGGAATAATTAATTTTGTTGATTATTTCGATGAAGAAAAAATAAGTTCATTAAATCTGGAAGAAAATATATGTTTCGATGAAGAAAAAAATGCCCTGTTGATCCCATCTATTAATCTGGTTACAGAAGAAAGCAACGAACCCTTCTATTATAAAAGATTATACGATGAAATTATACGGTATGATTATATCCGAAAATTTATATTTGATATAGATAGTTATCTAAGTTTGGTTAAACAAAATTATAACTTAAATGATGATGAATTTATTTTACCTCAATCGTTGTTATCGCCCAAATATTTTGAAAATTTAGTTGAAATAAAAAGTAACTTAAATAAATTATATGATACAGCATATCCTCAAATACACATACCATACAGCAACATACACAAATTAATTAAATATACCGACGGTATAGAAGGCGATAGCGTAGATGAAGAAGATGTGGGATATCAAATGAAAAAGGAAAAGAAAAAAATCAATCGATGTCCAAATGGTTTCAGGCGAACAGATACTATATGTGTTCCTATAAATGCAAGTGAATGGAACATAATCGAACAAGATGAAAATCACATATTATATGAACACACCAGTATTAAGGATAAAAAAATAAATATTGGATTAAAGTAAATAATTTTATAAATAAAATATTTAAATTTATAAAATTAGAATTCATTATTTGAAACATCAGTTGATGGAGTATCAGTATCAGTTGGTGGAATATCAGCATCAGTATCAGTTGGTGGAATATCAGCATCAGTTGAAATATCTGGTTGTAGTGTAATATTGTTATAAAATTCATGTATATTATCAACTATAGTAGTATGAATTGAACTTTCTGGTTCAATACCTATAAACCCGTCCAATATTCTATCACGCATATTACCTGTTAATAGATTTCCAAAATATGTAATAAGCATCTTACCTGCAACAATCTTTAATTGAGTAGCTATTAACTCATTAACTAAATCATATGCCCCGCCATCGGGACTAGGGTTGTTACCATTTACCAATCTAAGCTGTATTAGTCTTCCTAATATACCATCGATTACTGTATTACTTTGAATCTCGGCAATTATCCTTAAATTACTATTAATATGATTTTGCAAACCATCATGATTGTCAATTATATTTTCATTTCCTGAAGCGTCAATTATATTTTCATTTCCTGAAGCGTCAATTATATTTTCATTTCCTGAAGCGTCAATTATATTTTCATTTCCAAAATCGGAAAAAAAATTAAATCTACTTTCAGGGCGTAACTGATGAATATAATTATTCCATCTATCATGTGAATGAGTGGGTAACGGTGGATGATAAATTATATTTCCATCGCTATCATATAATTCGTCATCATCGTCATCATCAACTATAGTATCATCATCGTCATCATCAACTATAGTATCATCATCGTCATCATCAATTATGGTATCATCAACTATGGTATCATCAACTATGGTATCATCAACTATGGTATCATTATCTCCTATATTATTTTCATTTATTTCGAGACTGAAATATGCTTCCCCTAAATCCATAAAGTCATATAATTTCTTATTTTCATGCATATATGGAAAATGAGAATCCCATCTTACATGATCATCCTTTATTACTTCTTTAAAACCTGGCATTCTTTTTCCTGTAGGTGACCAATTAAACTTACGTATAACACGACCAAATGCTGGGTTATGATTTTTCTTATATTTTGAAAATCGAATAATTTGTTGCTTTAACAATTTTTTGGACCAAAACACTCTATTTTTATCCTGTCCATATTTTATATACATCGATAATTCAATATAAGGGGTAAATATTTTTCTAATTATTGTTCTTGGAAATTTATCGCTAAAAATGGGGGGGGTTTTATTATGCCTTATAAACATTTGTTTTGTCCATATGATAAATGTATCGTTGTCAATATTTCTTACATTTGCATTTATTATATCACTATTTACAAGTCCTTCCGAAGAATGCATATAATTTTTTAAGTTAAACTCACATGTAAAAAAATGTTCAAACGGCATTTGAACCTTAAATGATGTATTTTTATATGCAAAATAAATATTATATAAATTTTGTTTTGATAAATGAAGCCCTGTAAATGGATTAATTGGATATTTTGATTCCATAAAAAAATCGTCATTATGGAGCAATGATAAATTGATGGCTTTCAATAAATCCCTTAAACTAAGAGTATATATAGTATTGCTTTCAATAATTCGAACTTTATGTTTATCTTTCATATCATTTAAACTATCCCCTATTAAATCTTCGTCGTTATCGAACTTCTTATAATATTTATACTTAACCATATTTTTTAGTTTTAAAATAGCATGGTAATTTTTTTGAATATTACAAAAGGTATCTATAAATTTATCTTTGTCATATAAAAATATACTTGCTGGGTCAGATGTAATATATGCATGAAAATCTATAAATTTGTTATGGTTATTTATGTGTTTATATTTCCATAATGCTCCTATTAATTCTACTGAATTTATATCTTTATGTGAATTATGTTCCATCATTTTCATACATATATATGAAAACAAACTACATGTCATAACTACCGTTATTTATAATATATATAATATATTTATATTGAAATAAAAATATATTATACCAACCCGATACACTAGGAGTGTCATTAGAAATCAGGCATGTATCCATCATCCATTTTAATATTAGTAGTTTTAATATTGGTAGCGGTATTATTTAACTTCAGGTTACTAGACGAACATTTGTCCCCGGTATTCTCACCAACACTAGCAAATGCTTCTTCAATAATATCTTCATCATTTTCGATCAAATAATCGTCTTCTTCTATATCATTATATGCAGATTGATCCAGATATAACTGAAACATACTTGTTCCAAAATAGCCTTCTTGGCCACACATTACATTTCCGGAAATACCTCTCATCTGATCAAGCTCACCATGTCTAGCTGCCTTTAAGAACATTTCAGGGGTCTCTTCAAATGACGCCTTAGCTAGCGGACCGATATCATCGTTATTAATACCATGTCTAAATATTGACGTCATCTTATAATTATACGTCATTCTATCACATAAAACATTCAAGTGATGAGAATTCAAATAAGTACCATCAAATTCAATCACTTCAATAAACTCATTATATATAGTTTGCCTGGCAGCTTCTATTCCTAATACACTATACATTTCGGTAATATTATTTGTATATGTTTTGTTCACATCAACATAATCTAAGCTTAAGATATCAATTAAATTACTTCCTACTGTATCAAGTACCCATGATTCTTTGGTTTCAAATTTGTCTTCATTTATTACAACCTCGTCTAATATTTTTCTGATAATAACCTTACTAATATTCTTAATCCCCTTTAATACAACATTATTTAAAAGGGCGTCTTGGAAACTTTTAAGCAAGTAAATTTCGTCTGATTGATCAAGTGATTTCTTAATGTCCTTCTTGGCCTTTTCCTTCTTTAAGACATTATTCATCCTAATCCTAAATATTAATTTGGAATCATTATAATCTGAATATACGCACGATACTTCGTCTTGATATATATTTTTAATAGCAAAATGTACATCATCCATCGTAATATTCTTTTCAAACATAATTTCAGGATCTAACTCCATTCTAAAAATCCACTTCGACTTTTCTCTAGGAACGGATACATTATCAGACCCGCTTTCTAATATAATTTTTTCAAATTGATAATACTGTTCTACCATATCTTTATCTTCTTCAACTAAAGTTGATAAATCATCAGGATCGAACCGAATTTCAGAAGAAGAAACTATACTCGCTAAGTTTGTATGTTCAATCATACACATTATTGACTGAGCCTTATTTCTATCATATTTATCAACATCCCTTAAATAGGTTGTTACTGAAGGGTTCTTTGGGTTCTCAGATATCGATAAGATCTCTTCAATACGTGGCACACCACGGGTTACATTTGACTTAGAAGCTACACCTGCAAAATGAAATGTATTCAAAGTCATCTGTGTTGTTGGTTCACCAATTGATTGAGCCGCAATCATTCCAACCATTTCACCAGGTGCTACTATCGATCTTTTATATATTGTTACTATATAATCGAGCAAATAGGTTAGTGCTGCTCTATTAAAACGTTTAATTACCAATAATTCACGAGGTGATAAATAATAGAAATACATAATCTCAAATAATTTTGTTGGAGGACTATAATATAGTGATTTCAATTCTTCGTATTTATTTTCTATCATGTCGAATGCTTCTATCGGGGTCAAATCTACCATAGAATTTTTGGATATTTTGAATTGATTTTTAATATTATCTATGATAAAACTAAATGCTACTGGTAAATGAACCTTATTATTACCTTTATTCGCAAACACATACTTTACGATGTCTTCACGAGAACCAATCATCTTATCAATATATTTTTGGGATTCTACAGTATATGCATCCTTTTGCTTTTTCATTTTACGCTGCATTTCTTTTGTAAATATAATAGAATTCTCATTACTTATATAATAGTGGACGTAAATTTCTTCATTTGTCATTTTAACAATCGGTATTATCTGATTTTCTACAAATACTGTATCAATACCATCGTCGCCATAGACAAATTGTACAATCTTACCACGATTATTTCTAACCGTCATATCATAACAAATCTTCAAATCTTCTAACCCCTTAATCAATCTTCTTTGAATATAACCGGTTGTTGAGGTTTTTACAGCAGTATCAATTAAACCCGTTCTACCACCCATTGCGTGGAAGAATAGTTCTTCAGGAGAAAGACCTTTGATATACGATTGCTCTACAAAACCTCTTGCGCCAGGTGAGTCATCAAACTTTGAAAAGTGAGGCAGAGTTCTATTATCAAATCCATATGGAATACGCTTACTATTAATATTTTGCTGACCAAGACATGAGATCATAAATGATATATTCAATTCAGAACCCTTAGATCCAGCCTTTACCATCGTAACAAATCGGTTATCCTTGCTTAGATTTTGTAAACCAATCTTACCAGATTCAGCAGTTGCTTTATTCAAAATACTATTCACTTTGGTTTCAAACTCCTCGCTATTCGTTTTTCCCGACTCATTTTGAAATATTCCTAGGTGAAGTTGATCAATTACATCCTTCACTTCATTCGTCTTTTTATTAATTGCTTCTACAATTTTCGTATTCGTTTCTTCATTTGAAACTAAATCACTTATTCCTACGCTAAATGATGCCGTTTTCATATAATCAGTTACTATATTCTGGAAATCATCAATAAATTTCGAAGATGCCATATGTCCAAAATCGTTGCATATACGATGAATTATACCAGATGTGCCGTTTCCAAGACAACCCTTATCTAATAGACCTCTCTTGTAATTACCATCGTATACTTCGAGAATATTATTAGATTTATGATATTCTTCGTCTTCACTCCATAAATTATTTTTTACTTTTAAGGTAATTGGGGGTAATATTTGGGATAATATATCAAAAGACGATACCTTCTTATTGGTAAATATATTTAGATCGACATTTGTACTATTCATTAGCAAATTCATCGCATCCCTCTTTGTGAATTTAGTACCTTCTCTGGTTAATTGATAAGCACCCAACATAGAATCTTGAAAGATTCCGACAATAGGTTTATTATTAGAAGGACTCACTAACTGAAAAGGAACGGCGGCTAGATTACGAAGCTCCGACTCGGATTCTAAATCTTGCGGCATATGTAAATTCATCTCATCGCCATCAAAATCAGCATTATATGGCTTTGTATCGGCTACATTCATTCTAAATGTATCACCCTCCTTCATAATCCTGGCAAGATGGCACATCATACTCATTCTATGAAGAGTTGGTTGTCTATTAAATAAAACAGCATCACCGTCTAACATATGTCTATGTACAATATCACCATCTTCTAGTGTTTGTTTATCCCGTTCGGTATAACGAAGGGAAATACTTTCACCGTTTTTTTTCTCTAATATCTTTGCACCAGGCCATTTCTCGGGACCGTTTATTACTAATTTTAAAAGTGCAGCCTTATTTCTTTTATTTACTACTACAGGTTTTGTTATATTCTTCGCAATTTTTTCGGGAACACCTAGTTCTTTAATTGATAGATTGGGGTCTGCTGTAATTACAGAACGTGCACTAAAATCAACACGTTTTCCCATCAAATTACCTCTTACTCTACCTTGCTTTCCATTCAATCGTTCCTTGATCGACTTTAAAGGTCTTCCAGATCGCTGGGCTACTGAAGAAATACCTGGTATTTTATTATCAACTTGAGATGATACAAAATACTGCAATTGTAATGTCCAATCTTCTATTACATTCGGGGGCGAATTTTGTTCAATTCGCTCTTGTAGAATTTTATTTACTTTGATTATATTTACTAGAATATGAGTAATATCATCCTCACTTCGCTGTTGAGCGTCATGTTTAATTGATGGACGTATTGCGGGAGGAGGAACCAGCATTACTTCACATATCATCCACTCCGGTCTTGAAAAGGTTGAATTAAAACCCATAAAATCAACATCCTCGTTGCTAATACGTTTAAATATTTTAAGTACAGTTTCAGGTACCAATTTTACAATCATTTTATCATCCTCATTCTCACCCCCACTTCCTGACCACTCTGCAAATATTGTTGCTAGACCATCTCGTCTCACTTTATCGGGTTGCTTACAACCACAACCATCCTCGCATTCTTCGCCGCATCGCTTAATTTTACCAGATACCTTATGAAAAACGTTCGTCCAACGTTCTTCTCCAGAATAACTTAGCAAATACTTATATTTTTCTTTGGAAATTAATAATTTACTACATTTAAAACATACACACCGTAATATTTTTAAGATTGTGGTCAAATATTGAATATAAAATACCGGACGAGCCAGTTCTATATGACCAAAATATCCAGGGGTCTTAATATAGTCTAATCCATCAGTCGGACATATTAATCCAGGTTCAAGAACACCCATACGTGGATCAAATAATCCACCTATAACGGGTTTATTATTTACATACGTCTCCTTATTTGTTATTTCAGCAACAGAAGCCTTACGTATCTCATCTGGCGATAAAATACTGAACTGAATACCTATTATTTTCGAAACATTAATTTTTGTGTTATCAATGGTGGCCATCCTATTATTATTATAATATATTATTTTTATATTGTTTTTGAATCATTTTTTTTATTAATCATTATTTATTAAAAAAAAATTGATTTTCATTTAGGTATTATTTATAATTATATATTATAATGGGAAAGGATACGTCTCCAAAGTCTAGAACAATGAACAAGCAACAGAAAATGGAACAAAAAAAAAGAGAATCAAAAAAAAATGCATACGGCGATGGTAATGATGACGATTTCGATGAAGAAGAATTTCTAGAGGAAGAATCTTCAGAGGATGAAGTTAACGAAGTTGTTAAAAACAAGAAAAATTTTAAACAATTCTTAAATAAGTTATATCCATCTAAATATTCAGCAAAAAAGGCAAAGGAAGCTGCTGCCGAAGAAGAAAGTGATGAAGAGGAGGAAGAAATCAAGGTAAGTAAGAAAAATAAATCTAAAAAAAATAAAAAGAAAATTATTGAAAGCGACAGCGAAGAGGAGCAGGTAAGTAAGAAAAATAGAAAAAATAAGAAAAATAAGAAAAATGTTATTGAAAGCGACAGCGAAGAGGAGGACTATGATGAAGAGGAGGATGAGGATATGCCCAAAACACTTCGTAACGGCAAAAAGTTCAATATTATATTTACTATTGGAAACGGTAAGAATTTTGAAGTCGATTTGGAAGACGATGAAGAATCGGACGAAGATTATGATGATGAAGATTATGATGAAGATTATGATGAAGAGTATGAAGAAGATGAAGATTCTGATGAAACCGACGACGACGAAACCGAGGATGATGAAGAAAATTCCGGTAAAGTAAAGAAGCTTTCAGAGGAAGATCTCGATAAAGAACTTCAAACTGCAAAAACATCCCGTCTTCAACTAGAAGAATTGTCCAAGGCTAACGATGGTTCTTCTTTCTATAAGAAAATGATCGATAACGTTGACAAAGAAATTAAATCATATGAAAAGCAAAAAAATCGCTTTTCGAAGAAGGAAAAGGCGAAAAATCAACACAAGTTTATTGATAATTTGCGGAATAAAAATATTATGAATGACGCGGCATTCTTCAAGAAGTTGTCCGTTAAGGAACAAAAGAAAATATTGGAACAAATGGATGAGGTTAATCAAATCTGTAAGCTGGAGAAGCCATACAGACTCAGTCTTCTTGAATCTGATATTCCAGCACAATTCAAAGCATCCGCTATCAAGAAAATTAATATGTTGAGAAACATGGAACCCGGTAGCGGAGAGTTTTACAAGATCAAGAACTGGGTCGATACTTTCATGAAAATACCATTTAATAAATATGACAATATGTCCATTACTAGAGAGGATGGTATTGAAAAATCAAGTGAATTCCTAGAATCAGCTAAGAGCAGACTAGATGATGCTGTATTTGGTATGGATGATGCTAAGATGCAAATCATGCAATTTGTCGGTCAGTGGATTTCCAATCCTTCCGCTACTGGTACTGCCCTCGCAATTAAGGGACCCATGGGTACTGGTAAGACTACTCTTGTAAAGGAAGGTATCAGCAAAATTCTAGGAAGAGAATTCGCATTCATCTCACTCGGCGGTGCTACAGACAGTAGTTTCTTGGAAGGTCATTCCTATACTTATGAAGGAGCTGTTTGGGGACATATCGTAGATATTCTGATTAGATGTCAAACCATGAACCCTGTCATTTACTTTGATGAGTTAGACAAAGTTAGTGATACCCCAAAGGGGGAAGAAATTATTGGTATTCTAACCCACTTGACAGACACATCTCAGAACTCACAGTTTCACGATAAATATTTCTCGGAAATTGATTTTGATTTGAGCAGATGTCTATTCATCTTCAGCTATAATGATGAGAGCAAGGTTAACCCTATTCTTCGTGATAGAATGTACAGAATTCAAGTTCCTGGGTATCAGAAGAAGCAAAAGCAAATCATTTCCAGTAAGCATCTCATGCCTAAGATTAGAAGTGAAGTTGCATTTGATGAAGGTGATGTAATTATTCCAGAGGACACTATTGACTATCTTGTCGATGAGTACACCAACAAGGAAGAAGGTGTTAGAAATTTGAAGAGATGTATTGAAATTATTCACACCAAGCTTAACCTTTATCGTCTTATGAAGCCAGATACGAATTTGTTTGGTAAGGAGAATACCCTGAAGGTTGAGTTTCCATTCACAGTTACAAGAGATGTTGTAAAACAACTTATCAAGCGCGAGGATAATGGCATGAGAGAAATTATGAATTCGCTCTATGTTTAGATAGATAAAATTTTAATGTAATATAATTAATTAACTATTTTTTAATTATATTATCATATTATATTATTATGTCTGATCAAGGAGTACAACCAAAAATTACAGGAAAAAGAGAAGAAAGGGATCCTGAAGGACTAAGAACAAGTCAAGAAGGGGTTATAAGAGGAGAACCTAAAGCTCTATCTGATAAAGAAAAGATAAAAATAGACGCTAAAAATAAAGTTAATAACCAAGCACACCTAGAAGCAGAAGAGCTAGAAGTACCAGGATATAAATATGACGACTACCAATATAGACAAAGTATCGAGGCTTATTTTGATGGGAATTTTTTACCAGCATTACAGCACCCTCAGTATGAAGCATATAATTTTTCTCCTATGTTTAAAATTTTACAAAATTCACCTGGCAAAACATTTACTACGGATAAACAAGCCGTTTTTAATATGATATCAACTGCTACAGCAGAAGAGACCCAAGAGGTAGAAGTATCCACTCTCTTACCTAAAATTATGCATGCCGAAATGACAAAATTAATGAATGAAATGAACTACCGCACCATGGATATACAAGTTAGAATAAGTTATTTACAAGAACTTAAAAAGTATATGATTGATAACCCATCACAATATTTAAATGGCATTTCTTCTACAATTGGATGTCCAGTTAGAACATTTATGTCTGGTGCAACCACTACACAATTAAGAAAAGTTAATGAATTAATAACAACAACTATATTTCCTGACATTAGTACGCAAATTATAATGAATAACCCACTAACAGAAAAAGACAATCAAAATATAATAAAATATCCAGATAGACCACTTCATCAACAAGTTAATTGTTGTATATGCGGGCTTCCAGGAACAGACCACAATCCTCTAACAGATATTGAACATGTTATTTCTTCACAACTATTAATGATAATAGCAATTAATCCAGGATTATTTATAGCTAAAACCACAGATGGAGAGATAGATGACGATAGTGTAATATCAGCGACAGCGAACGAAATAGCAGATAATAATTGGATTAATTATGTTTGTGAACGTTTTGGCGATCCCACGGGAGGAGGACCACGTCCAACTCCTGAGGGATTAAAAAATATAGTAAAATCGATGTTTTTACCAGCACATGAATATTGTAACCGGACAATTAAAAGCGAACACTCGCCATTTAGTAGTAATAATGGAATAATATCTATGACAGACGCAACTTGGGGGAAATATGAAAATAGTGTTATTATACCAAGTATTGACCTTCAAAAAACACTATATTCCTCCGATCTTTTAGAGACACATAAAAAGGCATGGATAGAGAATCAAAAAGCAATCTTTCAAAATATCTCGTATTTGTTATCTTCTTTAATGAATGCTGATCTAACTAATAGTCTTAAATTACTCTATAATATGAGAAGTCCTCAGGGTGACGGTACTCCTGACCCATCTATAGACTTCCCAAGGCAAACATACAAAATGATATTATCTGATATTACAGGAGGTAAATTATCAACAAAAGGGGAAATAGATGACATATTTAAAGACGAAGAACTAGTAGTGTTATTTAGTAATTTTATGTCTGTAGCATGTATTAATACATTCTCTAGATTAGCATTTAGTAGTAGTTCTAGAAAATGTGTTTATGATTGGTATTCTTATTTAGGATTAGATCAGGCAAAAATAAAAAAATTGCCAGACGCTGATGCTACAAATAAAATATATAAAGCATATAATATCGCAAAAAAAAAAGATGATAGTTTTGAGATTTATAGTGCATATCAGGTATTGAGTGATAACACACTCCGTAACGAGTATAATAACTTGAGTAGAACACTACAAGAAATACAAGTAAAGGCTAAAACTGACCATGAACCTGTAGATTCTCACGGTTCTGACAGTTCTGACAGTTCTGACAGTTCTGACGGTTCTGAACTTGTACCCACGCCTCTTAATGATAATAAAGCATATCGAGCTGCTTCTGTTGCTACCGAAAAACAAAAAGCAGATCAACGTGCTTATGATGCTACCGAAAAACCAAAAGGAAATTTTTTTCTCGCTGCTGCTGATATAGAGGCTGAAGCACCTTTTCATGAATCAGAAATTTCAGAATTAACAAATCCAACTCAAAGTCAAAATAGAGGCGGAAAAAGAACAAAAAGACGCAGAGGAAGAGGAAAGAGTAAAAAGAAGGTTACCCGAAAAAAGAGAGTAAAAAGACGAAAAACTGTCAAGAAAATTAAAAGAAAGAGAAGAAGAACCCGGAAGCGTTAAGATTAGTAGAGTTCACCATCCATGTAATAAAAATATTTATTTTATATTGTAAAAAATTGATTTAAAGTTTTTATATAATAAATATGTAAACAAATAATGTCAGAACATATCGAAACTTTAATGAAAAAATCTGCGGTTGAGAGAGAAAATGGTTGGACGAAACTAACGTCCGAAGAAATTGGAAAAGAGCTTGATTGTAATGCGAACACTTTTCGAACAATCACCATAGGAAACGAGTCTACCTGTGGTCAAGATGGTATGGTATGTGATTCTTCCACCGAAATAAAGATAAAGGATATTTTGAATAAATACAACGTGATTGATTATAAATTAAGACATATTCATACACCACATGTATATGCAACTCAAGTTATTTTGAAAGAAGAATCATATCAAATTTTCATAGCTAAGGTTATCTAATAAATTATAAAAATTAAAAATTATTATAATTTGTTTAAATTTATTTAAATATTACCACTTGTTCTGTTACCTCCACGAGTAGCTAAATGGTTTATTTGATCCTTTGACAAGCAAGCACATCCAGTAGATGAACTTACAGAACTAGGGCAACATTCAGGTTTAAATTGAGTACCACTATAAAAATCCAACTGTCCCTCAGGAAGAGGTATTTTTGTACTTTCAAAGTCTTGTTCCATGTACAAAGGAGCCGCACTACCTCCAGTTCCATTACTCCAGCTCTTATCTATGTCAGCCCCCATTTTATAATCAAGTCCTGCCCCCTTAGATGACAATTGTTTATTTATCATAACTAATCCCTCTTGTACGCCGACACGTGAACATCCACACAGTAAATGACAACCCATAATAGCAAATAAAATTGCCGCAATTAGCACCGTTTGGAAATGAATAACAATTCCGAATACATTAACTGATTTTTTTCCGAATAATGACAACTCCATATATAAATAATACAGATAATTATTCTAAATAATGGTCAATTAAATAATCATAATCATATACTTTTAAAAAGTCAACGTAAAAATAGTTTTTATCAGTAATTAGGTGATATATTTTATCGCAGCCTACTTGGCCTAAATTAGTAGATTTAACCGATTGTATAGTTTTAATTCCTCCTAAACAGCTTTCATGAAGTATATTTGGAGTACACCTTAATAATAAAGAATTTACCTCATGAGTTGTTATATCACGAGCTTCGATTTCTACCACACCCAATACTTTAATATTATCATCTAACATATCATTAACATTAATGTCTTTTATTTGAGTAATAGTTTTGTCAGATAGTTTAATATTCGTATTTCCATGAAATCCACCGGTGAAATTCTTGAACAGACCATAGTTTTTATAAAGTTGTCCTTTACCAACAACCCCCGATTTATCTAACTTATCTAAAACAGTTGATGTTATTTCGTCATAATCTAAAAATTCATTATCTTTAGTTTGGATTGTTTTTGAAAAGGTGAGTAAATTATAAATAATATCATCATCGTACTTTATACTTTGGGCGGCGGGACAATCTTTAACATATATCCATTCTCCTAAATATTTTACCTTATGATTTCCCGAAACAGTAACATCGTTCATTTTATACATATTATTTTTCTCGTGATCACCTGATAATTTAAAAATACCATACACACTATTGTTTCCTTTTAATTTATCATTCATTTTAATATCTGATATTTTTTTAGATGTATTATTTTTCATTATAATGTTAGTATCTTTATCGAAACAAAAAAAGCGGGGTTTACTTATTCTTGGTTTCCGTACATTGGAAAACCCCAAGTCCCCCAGTACAGGTGGAAATCCGTTAGCCATCTGCACCATCATAGATATTAAAACCGCAATAAATACAATCAATATAATACCAACAGGAATACCAATAATACTAAACATGGCAGCAATAGCAACTACAGTGGCAACAACTGTTAAATTAAGCATAAGTGAAAAAATTGCTTTAAATGATGATACTAGTGCAAAATATAATCCTAATGTTCCCATTAAAGCACTAGTTAGAATACCAATAATTTTATTAATAAAGTCTCGTATAGATACAAATAATTTTTGAAATTCAATAAACATATTCATAATTTGTCCCATAATATTTTCAATAAAATCGGTAAAATTCCCCCTGAATTTTGCAAGATAATCTCTCATATTATTTAATGAAGCAGAAAATGATCCCCAAATATTAGTTAAAGAATTTAAACTTGATAATATAGGCATAGTGGTTGCATGAGATGATTTTTTAGCCATATCATTTAAACACCCCTGAAAATTATGATTTGCGTATTCACCTGCAGACATACTACCATCTTTGGGTGGGTTAATTATACCTGCCAACGCCATATTTTGAGGCTGACAGCGAACCTCATTCCAATTATCAGCAATATATTCTTTTGAGTCAAGTTAGTTAAAATATAGTACTATCAATACCGTAATAAAAATGATAAATAATGAATATATCCAATCAGGACCATATTTTGACATATAAGTAAAATCGTATAATTTATCCATATTTTTCATAAATCTATCCATATAAATAACTTTGATAATTAAAGTTATGCAATATTTAAAATACTATTAAATAGTGTATTGTAGTTTGGGACACGTTCTTTAACTGTATCAGTACCCAACGTAATCTTGTTATAATAATCGTTTTCTGTTAACAATATAAATTGTAACTCGTCTGAATTTTGATTTATAAATTTAACTACACCAAATACCAAATTATTATTTTCTAATATATCACCTGGTATAATATCTTCATGTTTTTTATTAGTTAAATCATTCATAGTAACTAATGTAGTATCTGTATGAAGATTTTCATTTATATATTGATTTTGTTTAGATAAATTATTTGATTTTAATAAATATTGAGATGTGCCTAAAGTGATCTCATTCCAATCACTATAATTATAACCATCAATATTTATTATTGCACTATCCATTATAAAATTATACAAGTATTTGTCTTTGTTATTTTCGATCTTGGTTGCTTCATTCACGCTTGAAATAGGTACTAATTTATCACCCAAATATATTTTATGACTCTCAGTACATATTATATTTGTATTATTCGTTTTTAAACTATACATCGGTGTTTTTTTATCATTTAATAACCATACTGTTCCCTTAACATTAGTATTATAAATTGTATCCCCAATATTTATCTTATCTACTGATGTATATTTAGTTTCATTAGATATCCTGTCAATAATTGGTATCTTTGTATCACGTGAAAAACAAAAAGGGTTTGGTAGTCTAAACCTTTGAACAGTTCTAACAGCCCCACCCACAGGGCCTTTCCATAGACTATTTAATGCTTTAATAGAACCATCTACAAAATATAAAAATGTAATTATTACACCCATTATTTTGTGAAACAGATCCCGCATGGATATTGTTAATTTCTGAAATTCAACAACTGTATTTACAAAAGCACCATAAATAAATTCTACAATACTTACAATCTTGCTTCTAATCTCCGATACAAAGCCTCTTACATTTTGTAATGTTCCTTGAAATTGTGTGCCTACATCTGTAAGAGAATTCATACCATGGTTTATTGGAGCTAACATATAACTCATGAATGTTGATTGAGTATTTTGGACACAACCATAAAAATTTGATGTTGTATCGTGTCCAAACGTCGATGCGAACGGCATTACAGATGGGTTACATTTGTATTCCCCCCAATTATCATTTATATCATCATACATCGATACAAATACTGCATAAAGGTTAAATGATATGATTATGATAAATATTAATATTGTTAATATCCAATTCGTAAAGTCCATATATTATAATTTTATAAAATTAAATTATAATATACATATTTATTTTCTGTTGTATT
>Ga0209090_10000972_pt1 | contig 18398 bp, 14 predicted proteins | sample ArcticOcean_MG_C_9_FD_187432 | JGI IMG/M metagenome (GOLD analysis project Ga0209090, IMG submission 187432) | Marine microbial communities from western Arctic Ocean - ArcticOcean_MG_CB2_152 (SPAdes) (version 2) | ecosystem: Environmental > Aquatic > Marine > Oceanic | place: Arctic Ocean... | reverse complement strand
CACCTGCGTAAAGCCGACTGTGACTTCTCGTAAGATGTTACACCCGAGAGAAATTCAGCAGGATAGAGAAAGGACGATGTTTTATCCTTTCAATGACTAGTATAAATTGTTTATAGTGTACCAGCGTAAAATATAAACGTAAACAGACGTAAACACACGCAAAATTTCCAAGATAAAAATTCGAAAAAAAAAACATTCGTGGTCACAACGCTGCGTGCTCACTGCTCGAGGACCGCGCACCTTTCGAGGACGAGTAATGTAGAGAAGCCATCCTCGTCACAAAATCTGTATAAAGCATATAGTGCGCGTGCGAGAAACGATGTATGCATGTTTATGTTTCACGGAGGATTTATATAGAAGTACAAAAATCAAGTTTAAAAGTTTAGTTTGCTAAAAAGTCGTTCACGAACTTGCTACGTGTATACGAGGATGTTTTTGCATCTATCTTATTACTTTCCGGCTGCACGTACTTGCTGATGAGGTGATGACGATTGTAATGATGCGACATCACCGTTGTCAGCTCTTCGTTCCCTTTGAATAATAACATGTCCACATCTTGAGGTTCGCTTCCAACTTGAACGCGCCATTTGTTCGCGAGTTGCGCGCGCAACGTAGCCTTTGTAGTAACTTCATCCAAGTTGTATTCAAGCATAATAGCTGGGATTAACTGGTAATCGTTGGTAGATGTAAAAGAATCACGGCGTTAGTGTAAAAGCGGGAAGAAGAACGAAGAAGAACTTGTGTTGTCATTGGACGCAAAAGACGAAAGAACAGAGGTACCCAAAAGCCCCGTTGTTGAGTGATTTTGACGGGGAAGACTGAGAGGAAAAAATAGAAAAAGCACTCACTCTACATATGTCTCTGAAGAAATAAATCGAGCGTCGTTTTGCCTCAGCAGCCGAGCCACTCACAGTTGGAGCGCGAACTTGCTGCGTGAACAATTCCGAAATCGCGCGTTTCGCGAGAGTTGCTGCCACCATTTTATAGAGTAAGTGCTAAAATTTTCGATCGCGGGTCTCTTTCTTCTTTTTCTCTCTCTCTCTCTCTCTCTCTCTCTCTCTCTCTCTCTCTCTCTTTGCTTGTGTGCTTTTAAGTTGGCTCTTTCTCAAAAACTCGCTCTTTCCGCTCTTGAAGAACGAATTGGAGGATATCGCGAGGCAGATCGCTCGCGTCGTCGAGTATACACACGCGGAGGAGAAAGATTCCTTTTTTTTTTCTGACGCAAAAAGCAAAAGAGCTGCCCATGCAACAGAAACAAAATAGAACAAGTTCGGGAGTCCAGAAGGCAACACACATAAAAAGAGAAAAAAGAATCCTCTTCAAAAAGCACCTCTCTTTCTTTTGAACTCATTGAGCAAAAAACGAAGGAAAAAAGAGAGGCAGCGGCGGAGGGTGGCCCCCCGCGGCGGAAAATCCTCCCGTGATGGTACGTACGTTTTTTCGTCATCTCTCTCTATCGCGGCGCGCACCTTCTCTTTTTTGATTTATATTCGAAAAAAGAAAACGAGCGCCTTTGATTTATATTGGCGGAAAAGAAAATTGTCCGTCAACGTTGATACGTGTCTACATACTCACCTTCTCTCTCTGTTTTCACTACATTCAAGCAGCATCAACAACAACAGCAACAACAACAACAACAAAACTTTCAACACTATCAACACGGACAAATGAGTCCAGGTAATCACGTGCCTACGAATCAGCACTGGGGAAATAACAGCGTGGGAGAAAATACATTCTTCCCAACCAGTCCAAACTCTCTCGCCAGAGCCGGCTTAGGAGCTTACGGAGAAAAGCTCGTATCTTCCGGCTCAAATTTTATGCAAAGGTACTTTACGAGCGAAGGCATTCGTGTGTACTTTGACGTTACGGAAACGTACTGCTTTCATAAAATACGGCTCGTATTGTGCCCTTTCTTAGCTCGTGGAAGCTGGGCGCGAGTTTCCGAGAACGTTCACTCCGTTGGGACGCGATACAAGCCACCTCGATCGGATGTACATGCCCCGGACTTGTTCATTCCTTTCTGTTCGTATTGGACGTACGTTTTACTCTGCTGCTTCCGCCAATCCTTCATCTTTTCAAATTTCACCCCGGATTCCGTCGCGAAGCATGCGTGGTGGGCGAGCCTAGCGTGGTTTTGCCACTGGTTATTTCTTGTGATTTCCCTTCGGAGTTGCGGAGCCGGGAACACAGCTTCTAGCTTAGACATATTGAGTTACACTGGTTATACTTTTCTTCTCGCATCGTGCGGATTGTTTGCGAAAAGCATAAAAGGATGGTTTGGTTGGACATCCATAGCGTGGGGATCGTTAGCGAGCTCTATATTTATAGTCAAAACGATGAAAAGAATAACGTTTAGCGAAGCCAGGAATCGGGCGAGTCAAAATAACGGCGGTAGTGGATACAATTCAACCGGCGGTTACAGCCAGTCGAAAGGAGCAAATTACGTGTTTTTAGTTGCCGCCTGTGTGCAGTTTCCACTTCAGCTCTTTCTCATAAGTCGAGTGTAGCGAATGCAGTTTAATAAGAATAAGAATAATTTTTGTACACATGAAACGAACATAGGCGCTTTAGTGGGCGTCATCGTTGCTACCTTGAAACGCCGCGGGATCTACTACTTCTGCTTCTAAAGCTTCGTCTTTTAGTTCTTCTGCCAGTTCTGTTATCGAAGTTCCGAATTCCTCGGCTTCCTCGGCCAAATTCTCGTCGGAAGCATCGCTCACGAGAGGCCTGCCAACCGCTGCTCTGTTATTCGCGTGCATATCTTCCCAAAATAGAAGAACCGAACCAATCATGAAGAAGGAGAAAAGAAGTAAAAGCCAGCAAAGCCCAAACTTTTTACAACTCTCTCCCCTAATCACTCTGCAACATCTGTCGACGATGTTTGCATCCGCATCGTTCTCGTCATCATCTTCGTTCGGGGGCGGCGCCATATTTTTTAACAACAACGACTCGACTTTGCCATCTTCCTCCGTGTTTTTTTCTTTCCTCGCTCGCGGTTCGACGTCGTTGCCGCCGCTTCTGCTGGTCGTGGCGGACATTTTCTTCATCGCGTTTTCTTTGTAATCAGAAAGACGGTCATTCGCTGTCGTTTGCCACGACATGAAGGTGGTTTAAAAGGGTAGCAACCGCGCACCGCGCACGCAGCAGAGAGGAGTTATGGGAGGGCGGAAAAGGTGATTTTCTTTTTTTGTTTTGGTGTTGTTCGAGCTTTTGCAGCACTTTTTTCTCGCACAGACACTGACAGAAGCAGCTTGAACTGTGTTTTTTACAGACAAAGTCATCACTGTATTCGCCACACTCGTGCGCGCCCACTTGACGACCGAGCACCCACCACTCGTCGTACAAAAAGAAGAGTTTGGAAAAGAAGTCGTCCACACACACGTCTGCGTGATCGACTGTTTGCGAACACATGGTGCTCGCGCGCGGCGAGGAGTTAAAACAGTAGCAGCAGAGGAAAGAGAAAATGGACAACTCCGAAGATGTCGGACAGAAGAAGAAGAAGAAGAGTGTGTTTGTCACCGTGGGCACGACATCGTTCGATGCGCTCGTTGAAGCCATGGACTCAGAGGAAATGATCCAAACGCTCATCGAAAGAGGGTACGATTCTCTCACCATCCAACGCGGAAGAGGCACGAACGTGCCGAAGCACATAGTTACTTCAACGTCGTCGGAAAGAAGCTCTGCTCCAACACCTTGGAGAACTTTTTTTAAAGTTCAAGTCGTCGAGTTTCTTCCTTCTTTAGATGCCGTTTTAAAGGAGGCGTCTTTAGTCATCTCACACGCCGGCGCTGGTAGTGTTTTTGAGTCCTTATCGTTGGGAAAACCTACGCTAGTCGTCGTGAATGAATCCTTGATGGATAACCATCAGGTAGAGTTGGCGGAAACGTTGGCATCTTTGGGACACGTCGCGTGGACAAAGCCCGATGGATTATTGCAGGCATTGAACGCGTTTGACCCTAACTCGCTCGTGAAATATGAAAGTGGAGAATGCACGCTCGCGAAAGATATAGAAGACTTTGTTTTTTTATAGTGTTGTAAACTAAGAATAATAAGAATAATAATATCACATTTCAGCTGGAACAATCGGTCTCCACGCATCGTCGCCGCCACCGCCATCCATCAAGCCGATTCCTTTAGACGCTAATTCCTCTCTTAATCTATCGGATTCCTCGAAATTCTTTGCCGCGCGAGCGTTAGCTCTTTGTGCCATAAGCGCTTCTAAGTCTTTCTCTTCTAATCCAGCTCGCTTGAGGGCCAGAGCTTTAAGTTCTGCTAAAATAGAAATGCTCTTATCGACAGCTGTTGGGAGACCGAGAATCGACAAAGTGTTTTCCAACTCACTCACGAGGGAGCTCAACGCAGAGAGTCGACCGACGGCTTTTTTCCCCGCTTTTGTCGTCAAAAAATCATTCGTAGTTTTCAATGGTCCCGACAATGAAGCTATTGCGAGCGGCGTATTTAAGTCATCGTATAAAGCTTGCGCAACGCTGACTTTTGTTTCCTCTGCGAGCTTCTTCGCATCTGCTGCAAGTGGAGATAATTTAAGCTTGGAATTCTCCAGTTCAGCTCGAAATTCCTCGTCTTTGAGCTCCAAAGCAGCGCGGGCATCCAAAAGTGTCTGATAAATATAGTACAAGCGATCAGAGGATTCCTCGAGAGCTTTTTGAGTGTAATTTATTGGCGCTCGATAATGAGCACCCAAGAGCATGAAACGTAGTACCATTGGATGATATCGCGCCAAAACTTCTCGGATGGTAAAAAAGTTTCCAAGCGACTTTGACATCTTCTCCGAATCAACTTTCACGAAACCATTATGAACCCAATATCTTACAAAAAATTTATCTTCTGATTTGTGTATCTCGCAATCGCAGGCAGCACTGGATTGAGCGAGTTCGTTTTCATGATGTGGAAACACGAGATCTTGACCTCCTCCGTGAATATCAATTACCGGGCCGAGAAGTTTTTCTATCATAGCAGAGCACTCAATGTGCCATCCTGGACGTCCGTTACCCCAAGGAGACTCCCACACAGGTTCATTCGGCTTTGCTGTTTTCCATAGAGCAAAGTCTGCCGGGTTTTTCTTCCTGCCGTCAACTACAACCCGCTCTCCCGCACGATTATCTTCTTGATTTCTACCAGATAAAGATCCATACTTTGATAAAGAGTCGACCGAAAAGTATACATCACCATCGACTGCATACGCGTGGTTCTTTTCGATTAGGCGCGTGATTAAATCTATTATATCGCCAACGTGCTGCGTTGCCCGGGGTTCCAAGTCCGGACGTAAACACCCAAGTGCTTCCATATCTTCGTGAAACGCCTGAATAAACTTTTCCGTTAACTCTTCGCAAGATGTGCCGGTTTCATTCGCACGATTAATAATTTTGTCATCTATATCCGTGAAGTTTCTGCAATACGTTACGTCGTACCCGAGCTGTCGTAAAGTGCGATACAAGACATCAAAAGCTACGTATACGCGAGCGTGACCGATGTGCGAATAATCGTACACAGTTACGCCGCAGACATACATTTGAACTTTGTTTCCATTCTCTGCGCGAGGTTTGAAAATTTCTTTCTTTCTAGACATCGTGTTGTGTAACATTAGCGTCTGTGTCGTCTGTTCGTTTTTATCTTCTGCGGCATTCGTGGGAGGTGGTGAAGGCGACGCTCCTGCTGCAGCAGCATTAGAGGAGGAGAAGTTTCTTTGCACGGCGATGCGCTCGGGTCGAACCAAGCGGTTTTGTAATATCGTGGGCGCTATCTTGTGAGAGGACTGTTTCCTCGTTTCGCTCTCCTCGTCGCCGTTGTTGCTTGTCGTGCTCGTGCGAGCGGCAGCCGTCGAAAACCGCCGCAAAGTGCTCCCCTTTTTCGACGACCAAGACGACGGAGAAATTCTTCGTTGTCTCGCCCTCACCCAAACCGCGCTGCTGCTCGTTGTTGTTGAACGCGATGTTGTTCTCCCTCCGCCGCTGCTGCTGCTGACGTTCTTGCCGACGACGACCGTCCGATTCGCGGCTCGAGCACAAAACGTGTGCAACATTTTTTGTATCCGCTCTCTTCTTCGAAGTTCTGACGAGGTAATTTTGATATGGCCATAAGGACAAAAAAGCACCTGAAATACCTTTTCATGCTTTTGGGCAAAATTTTTGCAAAAACAAATTCACAGAACAAAGCAACACCCACACAGAACACCACACAACAAAAAAAGAAAAAAAAGAAAAAAATTCATGAACTCTTTGGCCACGTTGCCCTCTTCTCCTTGCGGATCCCGGGGCCTTCTCTCCGCCGCTGCGAGCACTTCGTGCCAACACAAACACATCAGACAACATCAGAAAGTATCATCGCTATTGTTGCAAAGAATAAAAGTTGGAGGAGGAAGGAAATCGTCTTCGTCGACGAGGACGACGACGACGACGACGACGACGAGAGCCGCAGGAGAACCCGCTTCTTCCATCAACGAAACCTTGGAGTTGACAGGCGATAACGTAGAAAAAGTGTTAGATGAAGTTCGACCGTATTTAATCTCCGATGGTGGAAACGTTGAGCTGGTGGAAATAGACGGATTAGTGGTTAAATTGAGATTGCAAGGCGCCTGTGGAAGCTGTCCGAGCTCCACGGTGACAATGCGAATGGGTATTGAGCGCCGCTTGATGGAAAAAATCCCAGAGATTCAGGAAGTCATGCAACTCGTGGACGAGGAGGAAGGATTAGAATTGACGGAGGAAAACATCGAAGCAACTTTAGATGAAATAAGGCCGTACTTAGCCGGAACAGGAGGTGGAGAACTCGAACTGGTCGAAGTCGATGCACCGATTGTGAAGGTGAAACTTACGGGACCAGCTGCAAAAGTCATGACCGTACGTGTCGCGGTCACGCAAAAGCTTCGCGAGAAGATTCCTTCCATCGCCGCCGTTCAACTGATATGATGAATTGAGAGAGAAAGTAGAAGGAGGAAAAAGGAGAAAGCGTTGTGTAATATATGTGTACTGTGCGTCCTTGGCGCGTCCTTGACAGAGAAACGTGTCGTGAGCTACGCAAACGCATCATTTTTCTTCTTCTTCTGTGACTTCTTCTTCTTCTTCTGTGACCTAAAATTTTCTCTCCTGCTCTCCTGCTCAAAAATTCTTCTGTTTGTTTCGTTTCTTTTTTCGTCGTCCTCAAAGCTTTTCCTCCGCATTCATTCCTTTGTCGTTCGTTCGTTACGCGCGCGTGAAACAACAAACAACAAGGGAAAAATCGAGAAATATGCGCGGCGAGAGCAGAGACGTGCTTTTTCTTGTATTGGCGTAACACGGCATGAGTGCTTCTCTTTACACGGGACAACAACGACAACGAGGAGAGGAAGAAGAAGAAGAAGAATTGAACGAGGAGACACAAATTGATATCGATGTCGCGCTTGTTATCATACAGTCAGAGCTTCAAGAATTTTACTGCAACGAAAAGAGTAACATTAGCAACAAAGCTCTAGCGCAGCGGAAACGAGTTCTAGAGAATGTTTTGAAGTCCATCGGAAAGAACGTTACGTCGTCCTCGCGTGCTTCTTTTATTGAGAAGGAGGAGGAGGAGGAGGAGGAAAAACATCCCCTATTACAAAACTTGATTTCACTCCTCCAGGTTCCCAAAGTGAAAGAAACGGAAGAACTTCTGCTAGCAACAAATGACACCATCTTAATACTTTTGAAGGAGGTGAATGTTATTCGCAACGGTACGAGGACGATGGATATTGATTCGTCGTTCTTGGGATTCGCGTTTAGTAGTTTGCTCGAGTTGGCATCTGGCGGCAAAACAAACGCAAACCATCAAAAGATTCGGCAGTCCTCCTTGAAAGTAGTATTTGAGCTCATACGCTTCGTGAAACACAAGGTTTCAACGCTAGCGTTTTTCTTACCTGGTATTGTTAGCGCAATCGTTAAATTATTACACAGCAGCAAAAACGAGTGGATAGACGACTTGGCAATCGAGCAGTGTTTATATTGTTTGAGCGAGATTGTTTGCTGCGTTTTATCAGGGGATGCTCAACATCGCGAAGATTGGATTCAAGGTAAAGAGGTAAATTTACCATCACTGAACGTTACTGCTTCTCCTTTTACGATCAAATATTCAAAAGAATGGTTCGATGATACCGTTTCCAAGGTGACTTCCGTTCTGAATTCTACGATTCCAATCTTTGCGAACCACGCTCACGCGACGGTGCGGAAAGCCTGCGCGGCTTTCTCCGCTACAGTTCTCGAACACTGTGAAGAAACCCTTCCCGAAAGTCAAAGAATACTACTCGAAACGCTTTTGAGTTTATCGAACGATTCCTGGGAATTAGTCTCCGCGTTCGCGAAAGGTGAGATCGAACATTTGAAAGAGAAAAATCTCATCCCGCTTGAAATGATAAAAGTCATATTGAAAGCCGACTTAGGATTCGATTCTACCACTTCAAAATCCTACTCTAGCTTTTTTTATCAAGAAAATGAAATGAGAGCTTTGGCAACGATTGATTTATTAGGCGGAGACGAAACTTCGCACTTACTTTTGTCGAGCACGTCAACAAGACGGGAGCTTGTACATGCGTTAGCACAGCGTGCTCAGAGTAAAATTCTTCTCAGAAAGATTGGCGCAGTGGCGAATCCGAAATTTTTTGAGCTTTTAATAAACGATGTCGTGACGTCAATATCGAGTTTCCAGCATGAAGCGATTGCAACCTACGTTTTTATTGCGAACGAAATTTTGCGCGGCGCTACTTCGTCTGAAAACGTGTCGTCTAAAAAAGTAGCGCTCAATTTGATTGTTGACGAGTACGTCTCAAAATTGGACTCGCTCTCCTCAAACGATGACCGTGAACTTCAACAACAGAAAGAATTACTCCTTGAAGGACTCGCCATCGCCGCTGAAACCCTCGGACCTTATCACATTAAAAACACGACGTTTTTGACGAAAGTACTCCGCGTGCTCTTAGAATACTCCGGTCGTTTTACAGACGAAGGCGGTGATAAAACCACATCGGAAGTTGCACAACGTTCCCTGGAATCTGTGGCCGCCAGCGCAAATTATGACAGTGCTGTAGAACTCATTTCTGAGAACTGTGATTTTGTTGTGGATTTGCTCGTTCGCCAGTTACGACATCTAGATGAATATCCGCGCGCTCCTCAGTTGTTCCGCACGGTATTACGATTGAGTTCCAAGAATAACAATTCAATCGATTCACTCATCGAGGAACCTTTGAGCGTATCTCTGCAACAAACTTTGAAAGTAACAAAGAGCAGTAGAAAGTTATTTTCGGAACACGCTGTTGTCTTATTGAACTGTTTCAAACAGGTTTTATTCGTTTGCAAAAGTGACAACACGTCTATTGCTCGGGATATACTTTTGTACAGTTCTGCACTGTTGGAGAGCACTGAGTTCAAAGTCCGTTCGCTCGCGGCGCAGATTATTGCGAAGGCTTTACTGAATATTTTTTCAACAAAAGAAGAAAATGTGCTGCCATTAGTGCACAATCTTTGGCCACACCTCGTGCAGTCGTTTCGACTGCATTATCACAAAACAGTGCATCTGAACTTGATGAAGGCTGTCATCAGAGTTTCTCAGAGAGGAAGATTTATAAGAAAGCGATTGTATGAAGACTTGTGGCCGATTCTTGTTTCGCGAGGGATTGCTATGGAATTCGTAAACGAGTTCATCGACTATCCAGACTGCTTCGCTGGGGAGTGCGTCGCAGAGATTTTAGCTACGAAGTCTTCTCTTTCCCTTCCCTCTTTCAACGTTGGCTTGTTCGTTTTGGACGAAGATATGTTTTGGTTGCAACAAACATTTCAAGAGGCTAAAACATTTTCTCCCGAGAGGAACGATACTCTTCTCAGGTCCTACGACAATTTGTATTTTACTAGGTATTAATCGCGTGAAATAGCACACGCGATTGGATTAGTTTGTCGGAGATCTAGAATAGCCGACAGTGATTGATACTCGTAGGGATTGTAAAGTTTCACGCACAGTAGCCAATTTGCGATTTTCATAGAAAAGTTCTTCAAAACAAAACTGCGTGTAAACACACAAACACAAATGTTGTTGTTGTTCTTCTTTAAAAATACTTGCGACAGAAAGAAGAAAGAAGCATGAATCGATATCGTCATCGAAGTAACTGGCGATCTCTTTCATCCATCTCTTTTTCCTCTTTGTCACGTTCTTTTTCTTCTTCTTTTTCTCGACTTTACCATCCTCAGCAAGAGCAGAAGCATCGTAATAATAATAACGAACGAAAGAAAAGTGGAGTGTACGGCTTAGTTGGCTTACATGCACCAAAGGATTTCGAGCGATTGGCCGCAGATGTCATTGATAGAGTAAACGATATCATCAGTGATATTAAAGGAAAGCAAGAGAAAAAGGTTCTTCGGAAGCACCGCAGTAATACTACGGTGGCCGCTGGCGTTGTTGAAGAAAGAATCGCAACGTGGGGAGAAAAAAATATCGTCCATCAACTGGATGAGATTTCGGACACCATATGCGCGGTCGTAGATGTTGCCGAACTGTGCCGCAATACACATCCTGATCGTGAATTCGTACAGGCTGCCGAAAGAACGTACTTAAAATTGCAAAATTTTGTGCAAACTTTGAATGGAAACGTGGACTTATACCAAAGTCTTGTTGACGCAAAGATAGAAGAAGACGAGTCACAAACGGAGGAGTTACGAAGGGTTGCTCAAACGCTTAGACAAGACTTTGAACGAGGCGGTATTCATTTAACGGATGAAAAACGAAAAAGGCTAGAGGTACATTCAGACGACGCGTTGCGACATGGCTTCCAATTCCAGCAGAACTTGATAGATCCGCGACAAATCAGACATGTTGAGTTGAAAAAACGCGAGGAGCTTGAAGCGATACCGACATGGATTCATTCCGGTAGTAAAAAGGGAAATCAAACTCTAATTCCAGCGGATCAAAATACTATGAATTCTATTCTGCGCGCGTGCGATAATCGTGAAGTGCGGCGGCAAATGTATGAAGCTGGAAACTCAAGTCCGGAAGGAAACAGACTGGCGCTGAGTAACTTAATAAAGTCACGAAACGATGCCGCTGAGATTCTCGGGTTTCCCTCTCACGCGGATTTTATGACGGCTTCTATGTTATCGAAGACGCCAAACGGTGCGAAAGTGTTTTTGAGAGATTTGAGCTCGCAGGTAAGGGACATAGCAGAAGGAGAATTTAAAATGTTGGAAAAACTACAAAAGCAGAATGCAAGTGGAGGAAGAGAAGAAAAAATTCGTGGCTGGGATGTTCTACACTTGATGCGACAAATGCGAGCAAAGGATGATTATCCAGACATAAACACTGTAGCACAGTATTTTCCTCTCGATGGTGTCCTTAAGGGTATGAATGAGTTCTTCGGGAAAGTTCTAGGCGTAGAAATTGCAGTAGATAGTCTGATTCCGGGGGAATCGTGGTGTGGCGAGGCAATAAAAAAACTTCGAGTCACTGTGCCAGGGACTGATACAGAAGGGATTATATATTTAGATCTCATTCCAAGGCAAGGAAAGTTTCCCCACGCGGCGCATTTTGTTATTAGATGTGGGCATCGGCAAAAAAGCGGTGGAACCCGTCAAACAGCTTCTGTTGCCTTGGTCTGCAACTTTGCTGCAAAATCTTTCTCACGAGAAACTTTATTGACACACCAAGAGCTCGAAACATTCTTGCACGAATTTGGCCACGCAATGCATTCTGTCCTGTCTGATACGGAATTTCAGCATCTTTCTGGAACGAGAGGTGCTATGGATTATGTTGAGGTTCCCAGCCATGTGTTTGAATACTTTGCGTGGGACGCAAACGCGCTTCATTTTTTGGGGCGCCACTATCAAACTGGCGAAGCGATACCGGCTGCACTCTTGAGAAAACTGAAGCAATCAAAGCGTGCTTTCGCGGCTATGGATTTACAGCAACAGATTGTATACGCCTTACTCGATCTTGAGCTTCATAGTAATCAAATAGATGTGGAGAATTCGTTGGAAATAAGTAAACTAGCTTCGGAGATTCAATCCGAACATAGCTTCATCCCGAGCGAGCCTGGGACGTCGTGGGAACTCCGGTTCGGTCACACCGTTGGCTATGGATCATCATATTACAGCTATTTATATGCGAAGTGTTTATCTGCAAAGATATGGCAACAAGAGTTCACAAACGATAAAATTGGACAAGGAGGGTGCACGATACTGCGGGATAAGATGCTAAAATACGGTGGAAGTCGTGATCCGGCCCACATATTAGAAAATGTCTTGGGTCCAAACACTCTGGAAAAATCATTTGATGGAGGCGTCTACCCTAATTCATCCCATTTACTTAAAGAATTTGACTTAGCGTAATAGCGTGATAGTAGTTTTAGTATTGAATAAGACAAATAATCTACGTAGCTGTTTATCCTAGCCCCTAACGTCGTCGGCGTTGGGGTAATAAAATCAATCAAAAGTAATTTTCGTCGCTTTTGCACTCATGTCAATATCTTTGAAATGTGCGCCATATAATTTAGATTCTTTCTTCTTAACGTGTGTCCCAAATTTTGATAAACTCTCAGGAACTGTTTCGCCAGCTTCTCGAAGAACGTTTGCTAGTTCTCCGGCCCTCGATTTGTCGTGTACGGTGAATAGTGTGTGCGCGACACCAGTCGCCCCAGCGCGCCCAGTTCTCCCGATTCGATGTACATAGTCTTCAGTGGTCAACGGAAAAGTATAGTTAATCACATATTCGACACCAGGTATGTCCAATCCTCGAGCAGCAACGTCAGTGGCAACTAATATTGGAGTTTTTCCACTTTTAAATGAAGCAACAGATTGCTCCCTGTCATGCTGGGACATGTCGCCATGAATAGATGCAGATTTCCAGTTTCTCCGCAGTAAATCATGGACTCGGGCACACTCTTTCTTATACAGCGCAAAAACCAGGCAACGCGGCGTAACTTTTTCCGAACCTAAGTACTTATTCAAAAGACGGTGTAAGTGCTGATCTTTTTCGTGCGGCTCTACGACTTCAACGATTTGTTTGATGCTGTGAGAGGCTTTCAAACCTTCCGCACCTATTCTGCACTTGATGGGATTCGTCATGAACTCAGCCGCCAATCCTTGGACAGAGTTCGGCCAAGTAGCACTAAACATTACTGTCTGCCTGTCTGCTCTCGTTGCTCCTGCAATGGCTCGAATCTCAGGCTCAAAGCCTAAATCTAACATTCGATCTGCTTCATCTAAAATTAAGATCGTAACTCTATCTAAACGTACGTCTCCGTCGTTCATGAAATCTCGCAAGCGCCCGGGTGTTGCGACGATTACGGCAAAACCGCTCTGTTTCATCGCTTGTTTCTGTAAATATTTTGGTCCTCCGCCGTACACACACACGCATTTTATACCCGTCGCATCTCCAGCGTCGTCAAAAACCTTCGCTGTTTGTTGTGCGAGTTCTCTAGTAGGAGCGAGAACGAGGCACGCTGGTTGCCCAGGTTTACACGGTGGCTGTGCTTTGATTTGTGTCAAAGCTGGCAATCCAAAGGCTAAAGTCTTGCCAGACCCAGTCGCGGCAATTCCAACCATGTCGTGGCCAGACATGATGATTGGCCACGATTGCGCTTGAATGGGAGAAGGTTTTTGGAAATTTTTGCAGACAGCTAAAATTTCCTTTGGAAACCCAGCCTCTTGAAACGTAGCGAGCGGCGTAAAATTATATATACCATTTTTCTTGCCGTCATTTTCTATGGTAATCGCCAAAGAATCGCGTCGTTCCTTGACATCTTTCTCGGATAAACGAAGAATAGATTCAGAAGGCTCGTAGAACTTCTTCTGGAACGGGGCACCGCTCTTTGCCAAGCCGAAATCGCCAACGATTTTGGCATTTGTCGTCGTTTCTCCTTCCTTGTCTTCTTCTTCTTTCACCACTTTGTTCTTCTTTTTACTCTTCTTACTCTTCTCCTTCTCTTCCTCCCGCTCTTTTCTCTTCTTTTCTTTCTTCTCTTTCTTCTTCTCCTTCTTAAACTTCTTCTGTTCCTTCTTCTTCTTCTTCTCCTCGTCGTCGCTCATTATTGTTTTAATAAATATTTTCTCTTTGTCCGCGCGTCGTGTGTATTGAATTCTTCTTTTTGCATTTTAAGTGGCGGCTCGTCGTCTCCTAAACTTCTTCCCAAAGAGTTCTCTTGCTCTCTCTCTTCTTCTAAAAAACTAGTCTCTTCTTGAAAAAACGCCCAAAAAAAAAACAGGCGTTTTTCCTCTGAAACTCTTTCTTTTCTTTTCCGCGTTGTAGAAGTGAACTCACTGGAAGTAAAGAAGAAGAAGGTTGAAAACCTGTTGCATTCCTCCAACTCCTAAAACTCGTTACTCAAATGACAACAACGAATAATAATGGCGATGATGATGATGATGATGAGAAAAGCGAGAACGATTTAGAGAGTTTTTTGCACCAGAATCACCGTTCCAAAAAACTCAACGAGAAGAGGACGACGTCGAATAAATTCGGAAACGGGATCTTGCAACCGCGCAAAGAGCAAATCGAGAGAGGAATTGATACCATAACAGCAGCCATTGTTCCTCCTCTGCGGATCAACGACGTTTCTCACGAAGATTTCGAGCTCGGCGCTGTGGCGACCGATCCTCCTCTCAGATTTCCAAAATCTCTTCTTTCTGATCTCACAATATCTTTCGCATGCGATCTGGAAAAAGAAAAAGAAGAAACAAGAACAAGCGTCATTTCCCGGTGCGATTTGAACGCGCGAGATATTCGGAGAAAGAACAAAGTTATGGACGCAATGTTACGCAGTGAGCCAGTGTTGCTGAGAAATTCTGGAGTCGTTGGAAAGCTCGACGCAAAGTTCAACGCCGATTCGAAAATCGGACTTGCTCAGGTGTGGAATTTCGATCACCTCGCTAAAATCCTGGGTGTACCAGATGATGGAGGAAACGGCGCGCCCACGCATACGTGGAAATGTTTCGTTTGTCCCTCGGATAAACACAGATTCATCGAGCACGATGAATCAAAAAATATCCTCGGCTCGGATTATTACGTCAGAGAACCAGAAACACAGTCGCTCGATTGTACTTTCCACGAGTTTGTTCAGTGTGCGCGTGCGTGGAAAGATAAGTCAATTTATTTCGAGAGCGTTCTTACGAAAGATTCAATCTCGAGAAAGACGATGCCTTCCTCCAACGTGATGGAGAAAGGTATCTTTGATTCAAAAATTGGACCATTAGCCATAGGAGATTTAGAAAGTTTATTGGATTGGAAATGGTTCCAGAGTTTACTGAGCTTTCAACGCTTTGGTTCGATTCTCTCTATGAAGCTGTCGGCGGGTTGTCGAGACAGTCTTCGTCCTTCCCGTTATAGTCTCGAAGACTCGTTCATAGTTCAGATCCACGGTCGCAGACGAATTCTCCTGATAAATCCAGATCAAACTTACAAGGGCATGTACCCGTACCCGATTGCCCATCCGTACGACAAATTCAGCATGGTTGATTTGGACGACGTGAACGATGGACAGTTTCCGAACTTTTCTGGCGTGCGAGGGATGACTTGCATACTCGAACCAGGAGACATCCTTTACATTCCTTCGGGTTGGTGGAGACACGAGCATGGGTTGTGTGCTGAGCACATTGCTTTGGAAATCTCAGTTGCCGCTGGGCAGAGAGTCAGAAGCGACGAGTCGCTGGAAATACTCGTGAGCAGAGATCTGGAACGAAGAGTTGGTGAAGTCGTAGGTGCGGGAAATATCAAACATTGGTTACGAATTATAGGAAGCGCTGAAGAAACTGATTGGACCGATCTTGGCACTGTTCGCGGATATCAACGAATATCTATGACTCAAATGGTTCGTGACGAAATCGATTTGAACCTCGGCTCTGGAAAATGGTCCGAATTTCTGAAGCGCATGATCGATGGTCGCTTAGATCCGACGCCATGGCTAAACATCAAATTCCGTGAGCCGCTGTATATTTCCGATGCAACGGAGAGAGTCGAAGATACTCGAAACGAAATCGAAAAAAAGTTTCCAGAATTTTACGTTCAAAAGTTGCGGCTTGACGGGTATAACGCTGAGCATACGCCAATGACGGTATTCAACCCGGAACATCCGGAAACAATCGCACCGCGAAAGTAAAGTTGCGTTATTGTCTATCTTTAACTGCATCAAATTTTAATGAATAACTACCATGGTACTATATACTAATATTAATAATAACAATAATGGAAATAACGAAAGGCTTGTTCTGTTCTGTTCTCTATTTTTTACTTCGCGCTCGGGTTTGAATGAATACGATGAGCTTGTGAAGGATTCCAGATGATGTTGCCACTCCGCCAATTATCGAGCACACGCTCAGCATGAATTCTCCAAAACTATTTCTCCTCTCCTTGAAGTCTATTCGAATAGGACTCAGTTCGTAATGGAAATATATTCCTGACGGTTTTCCACTGCTACCCATGCCAAAGAAACTTTGTTTCGCGGACGATGAACTCTCAGTTACGCTGTACTGGTTCGTCGCCAAAGTGGTATCTTTCAGTCGAGCGAACGAAGTCGGAACGACTTTGAGAAAGTACTGATGGACGGCGTTGGGAGGTAAATATCTTGTATTCTTATCCAACAGATTCAGAGCCCCCGGAAATGCTTCACCGAATGCGAGTCTATTAATGGTATGAGACATGTTCAAATGGGAGACGACATTCAATTGAATATGAGACATGCCGATTTGCAAAGACTTTCCTGGCGATATTGAAAAAGATCCTGGAACGCGATTGACTTCCAAATATCCCATCACTTCACATCCTTCCTTGTTTTTGTTCTTAAACGCCTCTTCGAGTCCGTTCGGAAACTGCTCGTGAATTAAAGCGTTGATATCAAAGAATCCGCCTCCAAAACCAGCCAACGCCGTGTTCTGAAGCTTACGTCTCTTTTCGTCGTGTTGTTCGTGATTTTGTTCTTGTTGTTCTTGTTCTTGTTCTCCTCCGTTCTTCTTTCCTTCCTCCTCCTTTTCCTTCTCCCGAACTAACTTTTCTATGTGTTTGTGTTTGTTTGGTTTCTCGCGAGTAACCGCGACGTCGTCTTTCGCAGATGAATCGCGTGGTATTGGTTTTCCGTCTCGGTCCAAACGCCGCTTCGTGATGTGTCCGTCGTGGACATCGTGATGGACTTCTCCCGCCGCGTCTAAACTATCTAGAGTAATCAACTCACACGCCAAGCTGTGAAATGTTACATCCACGTACACGTGTAACCGCTCGGCGTTCGATTCAAATTTATTCACTCCCATGGTGTCGACATCCAGCTCGCTCTCTATTTTGCTCACCAGATGCGTTCGGTATTCGCTGAAAAACAAGCACAAGCAGGCGAGGAAACAGATTAAGGTGATTGCAGCGCCTAAAGTCGATCCTCGGGCGTAATCCTCCTTCACTTTGGGATACGCGTCCAAAGAAGCTATCGCCTTAACAACAAAGTTCTTGTTGCCATTGCTGCTTCTGAACATTTGATCGGAAGACGTTTGGCCCTCCCTCCCAACATTTCGTCTTTTCATTTTTTTCTTCTTTTGCAATGGAGGAACTTCGTTTAGTTTTTGAAGGCAAAGGGGGAGGTTGGAAAAAGAATTTCTCCCCACTCTACACATGTAGAGGCATCTGATCCGAGCAAAAAGTAACAGCGCGATACATTAATTAGTTTTTCATCGCTGATATAAAATCTAGAAAATGTTTTGTTGGGAAAAATGTATCTTAAAAAACATTTTTAATTAATTTATTAATTTATTAAAAATAAATCTGTACAATAAAGAGTAAAATCTCTTTCTGTAATTCCCCAAAGAAGACCATATCGCACTTTTAGAGTATAATACTCTTCGAAAAGATAAATTAAGTTAATAATTTATCTACACTTCTATCGGGAAATGATAATATTGGAGTATGGTAGAGGGTATATTTTAATTAAAATTAATTTTATTCCCTGAAAATTCAAAGTTAAGGTGTTTTTATTTTTAAAGTGCATATATAAACCAAATAAATCAATGAAATGTTTTGCGTGAATAGAAATTTTGGGAATTATAGCGAATGATGTCGGAGGAGAAAATTGGTTTAATTTTTTCTGATATTTTTGACGACTATTCCTTTTTCTTTCTTATTCCCTCCAAAACTCTACTCTCCCCATTTCCATATCGTTTTTGTTCCTGAAGGTGGTTCCAATAAAGTCATATGAAATGAAGGCACATCCTTCAGACTTCCATCACGCTCAGGAGCAGGTCAAAGTTTACGTTCGGCGCATTCTTGACGTTTGCGAGCAAGAAAAAGAGAGGGACGAGGGGAAGTTTAAGAGCGTATGTGCGAACGTGCTCGATAGATTATGGGATTCAATTTTCTTTCCTCTCGTTGGCGTTGACGACGACGACGATGACGACGACGTAGAGGAAGAAAAGGAGAAGGAG